>JAEEGL015036103.1_pt1 | contig 11200 bp, 13 predicted proteins | sample 9134231 | NCBI WGS metagenome assembly JAEEGL01 (sample SAMN16246548, study PRJNA631951) | gut metagenome | biome: gut microbiome; feature: rumen; material: fiber-attached | host: Bos | place: Iran: Karaj | collected 2018-10
TCAGCAGATAGTCCCTCAGGAGCACGAGCACATGGGTGGCGACGCCCTTTCCCCATGAATCCTGCAGACCGCGGTAACCGACGGAAGCCTTCTGCTTTTCCTTTTCGTAATTATAGATCTCAGCGATACCGATCAGCGGGCGCTCAGGTGTCTGAGGGCGTACGGCCAGCAGGATGGACTGTCCGGTCAGCAGGCATTCCTCATCCATACGGGCGAGCATCTGGTGCTTGTCCTCGTATTTCTGCTCATAGAGAAAGGTCGGCAGCGTTGCCCGGACCCGCTCATCTGCCGTGAGCGTTTCCAATGCCGGGATATCCGCCTCCGTGATCCTGTCGAGAATGACAGCGTCGTCTGAAAGTGTCGGGTATGATTCAAACAGCTTCATAAGACAAGTATATTTTTCGGCACTGTCTTTTGCAAATCATTTATCGGAATAATAAACGATGAAGAATACCTGATTGACATGTACATGTAAAACAGGTATAATGTGGTCATGATCAGAAGTTTCGCTGATAAAGAAACAGCTCGCATTTACAATCAAATGTTTTCATGTAAACTGCCGCAGGCAATTCAGAAAGTTGCATTGAGGAAGCTGATTATGATTGATAATGCTGAAACACTTGAGGATTTAGCAGTGCCGCCTGCAAACAGACTGGAAGCTTTGTCGGGAAGACGGAAGGGACAGTACAGCATCAGAATCAACGACCAATACCGTATTTGCTTCATTTATACCTGCAGCGGATTCGAACTAGTAGAGATCGTAGATTATCATCGGTAAGGAAAAGAGGGGCTGGATTGGAGAATATATCGAAACACCAAAAATAAGCGAGATCCTGTATGAAGAGTTTATGGAGCCAATGAATATCTCTGCATATAAACTGGCACGGGATATTCATGTACCGGTTTCCAGAATACAGGATATTCTTCATGACAGGAGAAAGATATCTGCGGATACTTCTATTCGCTTAGGTATTTACTTTGGATTAACAGAGAAATATTTTCTGAACATGCAGAATGACATTGATATTCGTAATATTCGAGAAAAGAACAAAGACGATCTGAATCAGATCAAGACGCTCCGATCTGCATAGAAATGTTATAAAGCAGAACAGGGAGGTGTGCAAACCAATGCACACCTCCTTTTTTATACTGTAATCGACAAGAGGAAAGCACCTGAAGGAGGCAGGCTATGAAAGGATATTTTGTCGATGAAGGTTATATGGGTCTGGTAGACGGCCGCTACCGGTTGTTTGCAAGCGAATCGGATTACCGGGAGTATATGGAAGACTGAGTTTTATGGACCGTGTTATCCTGCACAGTGATTGCAACTGCTTCTATGCAAGCGTGGAGATGCTCCATCACCCCGAACTGGCCGGGCGCCCTCTCGCCGTAGGCGGGGACCCCGGGGCGCGGCACGGTATCGTGCTCACGGCCAACTATATCGCCAAGCGCAGGGGCGTCAAGACAGCTATGGCGCTCTGGCAGGCGCGTGAAGCCTGCCCGGACATAATCTTTCTCCCTCCCCGGATGGATTTGTACCTGCGCTTTTCGGCGATGACCCGCGAGATCTACGGAGAGTATACCGACCGGATCGAGCCCTTCGGCTGCGATGAGGCGTGGCTGGATGTGACGCATGCGCTCGCCATGCGCGGCAAGGAGGTAGGCCTTGCCGCCGGTCGGGAACTTGCAGAGGAGCTCCGCGCACGGATCAGGCAGGAACTGGGGATAACCGTCAGTATCGGCGTTTCCTGGAATAAGATCTTCGCCAAATTCGGCTCCGATTACAGAAAGCCGGACGCGGTGACCATGATCGACCGGGACAACTACCGTGAGATCGTCTGGAAGAAGCCTGCCGGAGATCTCCTGATGGTCGGCCGCCGTACAGCGCCTAAGCTCGCGAAGATCGGTATCCATACGATCGGAGATATCGCCCGGTGCGATCCGCAGATATTGGAGCGGCATCTCGGGAAGATGGGGTTGGTGATTCACTCTTTTGCAAACGGCGGGGATATGTCTCCCGTCTGCGCACAGGACTATCATGCCCCGATCAAGTCGATCGGTAACGGAACGACCACGCCGCGGGATCTCGAGAACGAGCAGGATGTGAGGATCATTTTCATGGCGCTCGCGGAGAGCGTGTCCGCCAGACTGCGCAAGCACGGTTTCAAATGCCGCACGGTGGCCATCGGTGTGAGGGACAATGGTCTGTACCACTTCTCCAGACAGGTCAAAGTCCGGCGCCCGACGGACATCACCGACGAGATCATGCAGGCGGCCATGACGCTCTTTCGCAGAAACTATGACTGGGATCATCCGATCCGGAGTCTGGGTCTGCGCGGCGCGGATCTGGTGACAGCTGACGCGCCCATCCAGCGGGAGCTGTTCGATGATCCGGAGAAAAAAGAGCGGCTCGATGCGGCGGTGGATGATATCCGCCGCCGGTTCGGGTATTTTGCAGTGCAGAGGGCCTTCATGTATCAGGACAGACAGCTGATGCAGCTGGATGCCCGGAGAGACAATGTAGTCCATCCGGTCAGCTATTTCTGAATCCGAAAAAGTGTGTGAGCAAGGGGGAGCAGCTATGGAGTATGAGGACAAGAAGCTAAGTCATCCGGAGTGGGACAGGGAGGCTCTAAAAGACAATCCCGCGAAGGTCTATATAGATGTGGATGCTCATTTCACAAAAGAGGGAGAGCTCATTCCCTCTGCTGTCATCTGGGAAGACGGGCATCGCTATGAGGTCGACCGCGTACTGAATGTGCAGCGCTGTGCGAGCCGTAAGGCCGGCGGAGTCGGGATACGCTATACCTGTCGGATCTGCGGACAGACGAGCTATCTCTTTTATGAAGTAGACCGGTGGTTCGTGGAGAGAAAGACTTCCCTGTAGACAGGAAAAAAGACAGTCGCAAGACCGTCTTTCTTCCCGATACTATAGATACTAAAGGAATGAGAATAAAGTGTAGATTCCCCGATGGGGGGCATCAAGGAACCTAACATGAGGGGTGATGAATGATTATAAAACCATCCATCTGTATGCATTATAGCAGGGAGATATTGACATATCAATGCTTTTGTAATATTTTATAAAAAAATTTATTCCTGCCTGATCTGCCAGATGAAAGGCCCCTCCGGCTCTATACCGGAGGGGTTGTTTTGTGATAAAATAAATGCAATGAACACAGAGTATTTGAGAATTACAGACGAACGCGCCGACGCGGACGCCATCCGGCGCGCCGGCACAGTTATCCAGGACGGAGGGCTGGTTGCCTTCCCCACGGAAACAGTCTACGGATTGGGCGCGGATGCGTTCAATGCGGAAGCAGCGCAAAAGATCTATGCCGCCAAGGGACGTCCATCTGATAATCCGCTGATCGTACATATCGCTGATATTGCATCTCTGGATGAAGTAGCCTGCGACGTTCCGGATCAGGCCCGGCAGCTGGCTGAGCGTTTTTGGCCGGGACCTTTGACCATGATTTTTCGCAAATGCGAGAATCTTCCGAAGGAGACGACAGGCGGGCGCGACACCGTAGCGGTGAGATTTCCGTCAAACACCTGTGCGCAGGCGCTGATAGCGGCAGCCGGCGGATTCGTTGCCGCGCCGAGCGCCAATGTCTCCGGTCGTCCGTCCCCGACAAACGGGACGGATGTCATGGAAGACCTGGACGGACGGGTGGACATCGTCCTTGACGATGGAGAGACTGTGGTAGGATTGGAATCGACGATCATTGACATGACCTGCGAGCCGCCCGAGATCCTGCGGCCGGGAGCAGTTACGGTCGATCAGATACGGGAGATCATACCTGCTGTTGCACAGTACGCTTCAGGCGCAGATGACGAGGCTCGGGCTCCCGGCATGAAATACCGGCATTACGCGCCGAAAGCGCCGTTACATCTCTGCAACGGCGCCGTTGTCGTGGACCAGATACAGATGGCTTGCGACGAAGACAAGCAAAAGGGTCTGAAGACCGGTGTTCTGACCTGCACCGAAAACGCTCCATTTTATCGCGCGGACTGTGTGCAGGTGCTCGGTTCGGAGAGAAAGCCGGAGGAAATGGCACATCGTTTGTATTCATGCCTGCGCGCATTTGACCGCGCGGGGGTCGATGTCATTTACAGCGAATGTTTTAATCCGGAAGGGATCGGATATGCGCTGATGAACCGTCTGGAAAAGGCGGAAGATCAGACAGAAACTGAGTGAGGGAGGAAAAGGCCATGTCAAGAGTCGTGGAGATAGATCATCCGCTGATCCAACATAAACTCACTATCCTGCGCAAAAAAGATACCGGATCAAAGGATTTCCGCCGGCTTACTGCGGAGATCGCCATGCTGATGTGTTATGAGGCAACCAGAGATCTGCGCCTGCAGGACACGCAGGTGGAGACGCCGCTCGAAGTGACGACCGGGGAGATCATCAAAGGCAAGGAACTTGCCGTGGTGCCGGTACTGCGATCCGGGCTCGGCATGGTGGATGGTATCATCAAGCTCATTCCGAGCGTCAAAGTCGGTCATATCGGTATTTACCGCGATCCCGAGCTGGAAGAACCGATTGAGTATTACTGTAAGCTCCCGGTGGACTGCGCGGAGCGAGATGTGATCCTGCTCGATGCGATGATCGGTTCGGGGCGGACCGCTTCCGCTGCGATCGATCTGCTCAAGGAGAAAGGGATCCGGCACATCAAGCTCATGTGCCTGTGCATCGCGCCGGCGGGCGTTGACCGTCTGCAGAAAGACCATCCCGACGTGGATCTGTATATCGCCTCTATCGATGAGGGAATCAGTGAGAGCGGTTATGTCAGACCGGGACTCGGCGATGCCGCGGACCGGATGTGGGGCACGAAATAGGAGGACAAGATGAGCGACAAAAGACAGGATTATATCACCTGGGATGAATACTTCATGGGGATCGCTGAATTGTCGGCACAGCGCTCCAAGGATCCGATGACGCAGGTCGGCTGCTGCATCGTCAGCGACGAGAACAAGATCCTCTCCATGGGATACAACGGATTCCCGACCGGCTGCTCGGACGATGATTTTCCCTGGGCTCGTGAAGGCGAGACTGCGCTGGATAATAAATACCTCTACTCAACTCACAGCGAGCTCAACGCGATCCTCAACTACTCCGGCGGCAGCCTCAAGGGCGCGCGGATGTATGTGACGCTCTTCCCCTGCAATGAATGCGCCAAGGCGATCATCCAGTGCGGGATCAAGGAGCTGGTCTACGGCTGCGACAAATACGCGGACACGACGGGCGTCCGGGCATCAAAGAAGATGCTTTCCGCGGCCGGCGTCAAATTCCGCCAGTATGAGCCGTCAGGGAGAACAGTGAATCTGGAATTATAAATGGATATCTGAACAAAGACAAAGCGGGCCGCCCGATCGGGCGGCCTTTTCATGTGCTCAGCTTTTTTGGGGAATTGACACAGATAAGGTGGGTGTATTTATCAAAACTATCAAAAACACCAACCTTTTTGACCATTTTTCACATGTGTCAGATGAAAGAGTTGGGTGTATTTGTCAAAACCATCAAAAACACCAACCTTTTTGACCGTTTTTCGCATGTGTCAGATGAAAGAGTTGGGTGTATTTGTCAAAATCATCAAAAACACCAACCCCTAACGCGTTTTCAGTATGAAAAGGTTGGTGTTTTTAGTATGTTAGTGAAAAACAACCTACTCCATCTCCTCTTTCTATATAATAATACTGAAAAAGGTTGGTGTTTTCTGGAAAAACATAGAAAAACCCAACTCCCGGGGACGGTCATTCATCAGCGACCAGTTCTATCATTATGAATCGTCAAGGATAACGGTAAAGATGAGCGATAAATTGTAATAATGACAATAAAAGAACCCCCATTTAGGCTATGTCATTAGTTTAAGCTTTTAAGTGAGAACAAACCCTCATGCCAATTATGGTAGGAGGGTTAATAATAGATGATGAAAAGTGTCGAAAAATGTCGATAAAAAACGACTGTTTTTCGACCGTTTTTTTGTTTAGAATACAGAGCACCATATACAGAAAGGAGAACGAAGATGCCAAGACAACTGTTGATCTGCGCCGGAGAAAAGGAGTACGCCAAGCGGCTTGCCGAGTACATTGCCGGTCAAAAAGAGTTTCGTTTCCGCGTCCATTATTGCGCGGATCCCATGACAGGCAGTCAGCTCGCGGAGTCATTGAAACCGGACTATCTGCTGATGGATGACAGTTTTACAAGAGAGGAACGTGACAGCCTGTCGGGGAGAAAACGGTTTGTTCTGACAGAGGATACACACACTGATCTCAAGGAGGGTGAGATCGCTATTTTTAAGTATAGCTCCGGTCGGGAAATCCTGTCGGCAGTGACTGAAAACAGTTTGGACGATGCCGGACTGTCCTTCCATAAACACGGACGGGAGAACGTAAAGATCATAGGTTTCTATTCGCCGGTCAAGAGAGTAGGACAGACCACATTAGCATTGGCAATAGGTTCGCGGCTGGCAGCAGGTGACGGTACTGTATATCTCAATCTCTGCGCCTATTCCGACGGCGGTCATTTTCCGGAAAATGACAGTGCGACGCTGGATCAGTATCTCTATTTTCTTGATCAGGATACGCCAAACGGAGGATTAAGGCTTAAGTCAATGGCATCTCAAAGAGGGGAGCTGGATTATCTGAGACCGGTTCCTCTGCGCGATGATCTGGAGGCAATTGAGGAACATACTTGGATCAGAATGATTCAGATGCTCAAAAGGGAAGCTCCTTACGGCTATGTATTGCTTGATCTTGGGGAAAGCGTCAGGGGATATCGCGACCTCCTTAAACAATGCAGCATAATCTATATGCCGGTGTCGGATGACGAATTTGCGGCGGCAAAGATTGCTTCTTTTTCACGCGAATTGAAAGCAGTCGGTGATTCGGAGCTGATACGAAAAATCAGAAAAGTAACGATGAACAGAGATATCAGTATTCTTGCCGACAGCTGTGTGCGGGCCATTCAGGCAGAAGGAGAAGCAGGTGAACCGACTAGAAGAGATCAAAGAGCGGGTGATAGCGCTCATTGATGAGGAAGAGGAGCTGGGAGAAGATGCTCTGACCGAAATCATCGCCCGGGCAGTTTCTGAAGCTTCCGGTTCGAGGTTCATTCCTTACCCGCAGCGCGTGCGATATGGCATAGAAGTATTCAACAGTCTCCGTCGTTATGATGTCCTGCAGGAATTGATAGAGAACGATGATATTACTGAAATCATGGTAAACGGAGCGGAGTCCATTTTCATTGAAAAGGAAGGAACGCTCTACCCTTGGCCCATGCGGTTTTCGTCAAAGAAGAAACTGGAGGATGTGATTCAGCAGATAGTGAGTTCTGTCAACCGCACGGCCAACGATCGGACACCAATAGCAGACGCGCGGCTTAAGGATGGTTCGAGAGTAAATGTGGTTCTCGATCCTGTAGCATTAAACGGCCCCATTGTGACGATCCGCAAGTTTCCCAAACATCCGATCACTATGGAGGAGCTTGTTTACCGGGAGTCTATTGATGAAGATTCGGCAGAGTTTCTGAAGAAAATGGTTCAAGCAAAATACAACATCTTCATCAGCGGGGGCACCGGATCAGGCAAGACGACATTTCTCAATGCGCTTTCAGAGTATATCCCGGAGGAGGAGAGAATCATCACGATCGAAGATAATGCTGAGTTACAGCTTCGTCACCTCCCGAACCTGGTGCGTCTGGAGGCTCGGCAGGACAATATGGAAGGAACGGGAGCTATTCCGATTCGTGATCTGATCAAGACAGCGCTGCGCATGCGCCCGGACCGTATCATCGTCGGCGAGGTTCGCGCCGGTGAAGCGCTGGATATGCTGCAGGCGATGAACACGGGACATGACGGCTCTCTTTCAACAGGTCATGCCAACTCGCCCAGAGATATGATCAGCCGTCTGGAAACGATGGTTCTGGGAGCGGCCGATCTCCCCCTGGCAGCGATCGACAGGCAGATCGGCTCTGCGGTCGATCTTATCATTCATCTCGGCCGCCTCAGAGATAAAAGCCGTCGGGTGATAGAGATCGTTGAAGTGATGGGCGGCGGTCAGGCGGAAGTAAAGATGCACACACTCCGAAGATTTGTGGAGACCGGAGAAAAGGATGGCAGGATCAGTGGAAAACTGGAAAAAGAAAATTCTCTTCTCTCGAGAGAAAAACTATTGGCAGCAGGCGGTGACTCGCAAGGAGACTAGCTTGGGCATACTGTCGGGTCTGGCTATAAGTTTAGTGATTGTCTATGTTTTTTACGATACTCCGAAGGCCCTTCCGGTCCTGGCAGTATTGATGCCCTGCTGGATGCACTGGTGGTGGTCACAGAGACAATTGCGAAAGAAGGAGATGTTTGTCATACAGCTGCAAGAAGCGTTGAGAATCCTGGCATCTATTCTTGAAACAGGTCGTTCTCTGGAGAATGCCATGATCGGAGTACATGAGGAGCTGGTCAGAGAAGGTAAGGAAGAGACTCTTGTCGGCAAAGAGTTCGGACGGATGAGACTGCAATTATCTGTCAGCCTGACGGTCGAACAGATCTGGCAGGCATTCGCGACGCGCTGCAATCATCCTGATGTAGTCGAGCTTGCTTTGGTCATTTCCGCCGGAAAGCGTGCGGGAGGTAATCTGATCAGCGTCATGAAAACGAGCGCTCTGCAGATCGCCGAAAAGATGGAGGTGGACCGTGAGATCGACACATTGCTTGCCTCCAAGAAGACAGAATTGTATATCATGCTGGCTATGCCAATCGGCATTCTTCTGTATATGCGTATTGTCTTTGGCGATATGATTGGACATCTCTATCAAAATGCAATCGGAGCGCTGGTTATGAGCGCGGCGCTTGTCCTGTATATCGTCGCAGCTTTTTGGGGACTGCGCATCATACATATCGATGTGTGAGGAAGATATGGGGATACTTGTCTGTTTGATCGTTTATGGAATATCGTTGACATTTTGCGTATTTTACCGCCGCCGGGCAAAGAGCTTTCCCGGGTGGATACGTGGCAGCGCGGGAGCGCTCCTCTTCTTCAACACACTGGCACTTATCCTGTTCGCAGCAGGAATACACAAAAGGGAAGTGACCTCTTTGAACAGAGGGGAGACAGGTGCCGGCCGGTCTGTACACGAAATGGAAATGAGCATCGAGGGTATTGCAGATTCTGAGAATATGGAGGTTGAGATCAGCGAACAGACCTATACCCGGGAACAGGAAAAAGAATATCTTGACGACTGCAAGACAAGACTAAAGAGAATAGTCCCCGGGAAAGGACAAAAAGCATCACATGTCACAAAAGAATTTAAGCTGCCTGATGTGATCACCGGAAACCCGACCAGTATCGAATGGAGACAAGACCGCTATGACGTGATGAACGGAGAAGGGCAGATCGATTATTCCGCTGTCGATGAAGAGGGGTCTCCTCTCACGCTCACCGCTCAGTTGACCTGCGGAAAAACAAGGGAGGAAGTAATTTATAAGATCACGATCTTTCCGCGTGAATTGGAGGACCGGTCTTCTTACCTGGCTATGGTAAAAGCGATGGTCAAACAAGCTGATAGTCAACATGAAACGGCTAAGAAAGTGCAGTTGCCAACCATGGTTGGGGGAAAAACGATCCATTGGAAGAAGAAAACGGGGAAAGGCGGTTATCTGGTTCTTCTTATCGGTGTAGTCTGTGCGGTTGCCTTATTTGAGGAAAAAAGAGAATCACTAAAGAGACAGGAGAAAAAGCGTTCACTGATGGTGGAGACTGACTATCCGGTCATTGTTATGACACTCTCACTCCTGCTGCGGGCAGGGCTTACCAGCCGAAGAGCTCTTGTAATGATTACAGAAGACTATGAGAGAAGGCGTAACAGTCAGGGAACGCGCCCGGCATACGAAGCTCTGACCGCCGGTATTCATCAGATGGAGGCCGGAGTGACGCAGGAGGAAGTCTATCTTAACCTTGGACATATGTGCGGCAGTATGCGGTTTGAGCGACTGGGAAATCTTCTGGCTCAGAATCTGAGACATGGATCCGGCGGTCTGGCGGATCAATTGGCCCGAGATGCGCAGAATACATTCGAAAAACGCAAAGCGGATGCCAGAAAAAAAGGAGAAGAGGCGCAGATCAAGCTTCTGATGCCGATGCTGATACTGCTTGCCATTGTGCTGATGGCGGTGATGATTCCGGCGTTTTTATCGATGCAGGTATAGAGAAAGGAGAGAAAAATGTTGAAGATGCTTAAACAGAAAATGCAATTATGTCTGGATGAAAGTGGTGTGAGCGTCGTTGAGATCATACTCATACTTGTCGTGCTGATTGCCCTGGTGGTGATATTCAAATCCCAGCTTATTGCTTTGGTACAGACCATCTTTTCCAAGATCACCAGTGAGAGCGCAGGCATCTGAACAGGTTTTGTCCGGATTCCAAGCGTGCCGGATCCGGGCAAGCATCACGGTCTTTCTAAGCCTTACGCTGTTGTTGATTCTCACATTGGTAGGCGCGTTGTGTGAGAGCGCAGCTATTCAGACAGGGAAAAACAGAGCTAAGGCAAGGACCAGTCTGGCACTCGAATCAGTATTTGCCGAGTATGATACAGATCTGCTTGAGCAATATCATATCTTTGCCTATGATGCCGGACGGACCGGGCAGTCAGCAGAAAAGGGAGTTTGTGACCGGATCCGTTATTACGGGGGTGAATCGGAGATATCGGTTGACCGGATACAAGTGCTTACCGATCATCAGGCACAAATGATCTACGAACAAGCACTTTTGTATATGCAGAGAAAAGAAGAGTCTCTTGAACAGGCCATATCGGAGCATCAGGCCGATGTATGCTTCTGGCAGCAGGCTGTCGGAGAGCAGATATTGGATGCTGTAAAGGGAGAAACCTTCGCTGGGCTGGAGGAGATAATAACGGTATTCAGCCTTCCATTGGCACAGACTGTCATGCCGCACGGACGCGTATTATCCGGTGGAACGATAAACTTAGCGAACAGTGCGTCACATCGGGAGCTGTATACCGGCAGAGGGACATTTGTATCGAACGGTGGAGGTGGTCTCGCAGATGATATGGTCTTTGATCAGTACCTGACAGAAGGTTGTGACAATGCTGCCGTCGAATCGGGTCGTTTGCCGGCTTATGAAGCGGAGTATCTGATCGCAGGGAAAGACTCAGACAAAAAGAATCTGGACGAAGTAGCAACCA
>JAEEGL015513676.1_pt1 | contig 11200 bp, 9 predicted proteins | sample 9134231 | NCBI WGS metagenome assembly JAEEGL01 (sample SAMN16246548, study PRJNA631951) | gut metagenome | biome: gut microbiome; feature: rumen; material: fiber-attached | host: Bos | place: Iran: Karaj | collected 2018-10
ATAATAACATATAAGGATACAAATATCACTCAGCTTCCAGGACACAAGACAGTATCTCTTGGAATGGCACAGGTGCCGGAGGGCAGACGTGTATTTGCAGATATGACAGTTCTGCAGAATCTTAAGATGGGTGCTTATACCAGAAATGATCAGGCTGAGTTCCAGTCTACACTTGAGATGGTATATAAGAGATTCCCCAGACTTGAAGAGAGAAAAGATCAGGTGTCCGGAACACTCTCAGGTGGTGAGCAGCAGATGCTTGCAATGGGTAGAGCACTTATGTCTCATCCTGATATAATATTAATGGATGAGCCTTCAATGGGTCTGTCACCTATCTTTGTAAATGAGATTTTCAGTATCATCGAAGATGTAAATAAAGATGGCGTAACAGTTCTTTTGGTTGAGCAGAACGCAAAGAAGGCCCTCACCATAGCCGACAGAGCTTATGTCCTTGAGACAGGAACCATTGTAAAGGAAGGCGCAGCAAGCGATCTCCTTAATGATGAGTCCATCAGAAAGGCTTATCTGGGTGAATAATTCTTAATTATTGGAGGGTAAGGATCGTGAAAAATATAGTTATCACAATCGCACGCCAGTATGGTAGTGGCGGTAGAACCGTCGGAAAAATGCTGGCAGAGGAGCTTGGGATTCACTACTATGACAAGGAACTTTCCAAGGTTGCTTCTGAGCTTAGCGGAATCAATGAGGGACTATTCATTGATGCTGACGAGAAGGTAAAGAGCAAGTGGGCATCCAAGTTATCATTTGGACGAGTAGGCAAAATCTATGATGGAAGTAAGGCAAAGCCGGGAGATGCGGACTTTACTTCTGATGAGAATATTTTCAGCAATCAGGCAGCAGCTATTCGTTACCTTGCAGAAAAAGGTGAACCCTGCGTAATCGTAGGACGCTGCGCGGACTTTGTTCTTAAGGATTATGATAATGCCCTCAGGGTTTTCGTACATGCAGATCATGACTTCCTTATGCAGGAAGCTGGCAAGGTACAGAGCCTTACAGGAAAAGACCTTGAAAAATTCATTGCCCAGATTGATAAAGCAAGAGCTGAGTACTACGAGTTCCACACAGGTAAAGAGTGGACGGATGCCAGAAACTACGACCTTTGCCTTAACAGTGGGGTACTTGGATTTGATAAGTGCGTAGAAGCTATAAAGGCTTATGCCAAGGTTCGTTTTGGCGAGGACGTATTTGCATAAAAAATATAGTTAAACATAGACAACTCCTTACGTTATAAGAGACGTCAGGGGTTGTCTTTTTTTCGATAAATTTTATATTTATTTAAGACAGAGTTTCCTTTTAATAAATCACTTTGAGCTAAAATTTATGTTAGAGCAATACTGCGATTTTGGCAGATACAGGAGGACATAAATATGAGCGAAAAAGTGACAAGTGAGGTTAAAATTCGTAGGAGCGGAAAGATAAGAAATAAGCTTTTGTTGCTTATTGTTCCTATCGTTGCGCTCATGATTATCGTATTGGTTACAATATCGGCAATCATGTCAAAGACGAGACTTACGAAGCTGGCTAAGGATGAGCTTAATTCATCCATTTCGAATCAGGCAGATAACATTGTATCCTGGCTGGATGAAAACCTTATGTTCTTTGCTACTGCAAAGAGAACAATCGAGGGTGTAAATCCAAGCTCAGTGGAACTTCAGAAAATTCTTGATACCTATTATGGATATAACAAGAATTCACCTGACGGCTTTAGAATAGCGACTGCAGATGGAGCATATTTTAAGGCTACAGATGCTGAATCTGAAGGCGGAGACCCCAGAGAGACTGAATGGTATAAGCAGGGCCTTACAAGAGTAAATATCGATTATGGTACAGCTTATAAGAATGCTGCCGGAGCAAACGTAATCAGTGCTACCGGTATTATTCAGTATGGCGACGATTCTATAAAGGTCATTGCTGCGGATGTGACACTGGATAAGATCACAGTTATTGTTAATTCCGGAGTAAAGATGACTGATGCAAGCTCTTTCCTTGTGGATAAAAATGATAATACTATCCTTGCTCACAGAGACAAATCTCTGGTTTCTACAGTGCTTTCAACTGACAGCTCGGATAAGCTTTTAGCTGGAATAGCTCAGTCAATAGCTGATAAGAATTACACAACCAGAGAAATGGGCGACTATATGGTTGCGCTTAAAGAAATTCAGGGAACTGACTGGGTTCTTGCCTCCTATATAAAGACAAATGTCATTCTGGCAAGTGTTCAGGAACTCACATTATATCTGATAATTGCGGGTGTTGTTTCAGTAGTAGTGATCATTGTTCTGTTGCTGCTTGTGGTACAAAGAGTTATCGCTCCTCTTTCAAAAATCACAGAAAACATCAACGCTATGTCAGCTGGTGATTTCACAATAGATATTAAGTCTGAAAGCAATGATGAAATTGGTGTTATGGGTGCAAAGGTCAGAGACTTCGTGCAGAGTATGCGCCACATGTTATCAAGTATCAGTGAGGAGTCTGAAAGACTTAAGCAGGAATCAGAAACATCTGATGAGGTATCAAGGAATATGTTTGATGCTTCCCAGTCCCAGGCTGAGGCGATGCAGCAGCTAAACGAGACAGTAGATCAGCTGGCTGTTGCAGTTAATGATATTGCAGAAAATGCTACCACACTTGCAACAGTTGTTGCAGATACAAGAGAAAATAGCGAAAAAGCAGATGCAAGCATGAAGGAAACTGTAAAGATATCCCAAAAGGGCAGAGATGATATGGAAAAGCTCAGTCATGCCATGAAGGGTATTCAGGATGCAAATACAAGGCTTGTTGGCTCTATCAATGAGGTTGGAACTGCATCTGAAGAAATCACAAACATCGTCAGCATGATCGCTGAAATTGCAGAAGAGACGAATCTCCTTTCCCTCAACGCATCTATTGAGGCTGCCAGAGCTGGAGAGGCCGGAAAAGGATTTGCAGTTGTTGCTACTCAGATTGCAAAACTGGCGCAGACAAGTTCAGAGAGTGCAACTAATATTTCAAATCTCATAGGTGATGTTCACAGGCTGATTGATGAGGCCGTGGGACAGGCAAATGAGAGTGCAGAGAGCATAGAGAAAAACAGTGAACTTATTGGTATAGCTGTAGACACCTTCGATCAGATATACACCAACATTCAGGAATCTAATGCATGTATTGAGGAGATGATTCAGGATGTTCAGAAGGTTGATGATGTAGCAACAAATGTAGCGGCCATATCTGAGGAGCAGGCAGCAAGCGCAGACGAAATTCTTGCTACCAGCCAGAACATGGTTGAGCAGGCAAAGAATATCACAGCTAACAGCCAGGATGTTGCTAATAACTCCCATGAACTTGCAAACACATCTGAGACACTTTCATCTCATGTTCAGCAGTTCAAGATTTGATGAGGAGGCGATATTATGAAGAAGAATATATTTAAGAGAATCTTAAGTATTGTAGCAGTGGGGGTCTTTGCTGCTATGACAATAGTTGGATGTGGATCAGGCGCATCATCCTCATCATCAGGTGGCGGTGGAGGAAAGGTTTTGTTTATCATAACTGACGTTAATGATACCTTCCGTAAAACTCTGGCTGATGCAGTTGTTTCCCAGGCAAGTGCACAGGGTGTCAGCCTTGATATGGTAGAGACAGGCGGATCCCTTGATACTGAGATTGAGCTTATAAGTACTGCAAAATCAAAAGGATATTCCGCTATTATCTGCAGGCCGGCTGATAATGCTACAGCACTTCAATTAAATGTGCTAGCGGGTGATTTGCCGATGATCTACTTGAATAATCAGCCCTCTGATGAACATCTTACTGCTGATAAGTACATTTTTGTTGGTTCAGATGAGTATACTGTTGGTGTGTATCAGGCAGAATACGTGATTAAAAAGCTTGGCACAAAATCAATGAATGTGATAATCTTTGAGGGTGAAAGAGGACATTCAGCTACAATCGGAAGAACTGCTTCTGTTAAGGATACTCTTAGAGCCAATGGCATAGATGCAAATTATGTATTTGTTGACTATGCCAACTGGTCAGATACAGAGGCTGCTGAGAAATTTGGTATTTTCCTTAAAACAGGACAGACAGTTGATGCAGTATTCTGCAACAACGACACCATGGCTCTTGGTGCTATTCAGGCTATGAAAGACAATGGCCTTGACTATACAAAAATTCCTGTATGCGGAGTAGATGCTACTGCTGATGGCTGTGCATCTATAGCTGCAGGAGAGATGGCATTTACCGCACTTCAGAATGCAGAAGGCCAGGCAGCTAAGGCTGTTGAAGCAGCAAAGGTTATGGGCTCAGGTGGAAGCATTTCATCTATAGAAGGTGCATCAGATGACCTGAAGTATATCTGGGTAGACTTTGAACCGGTTGATGCCTCCAATGTAAGCAAATACCAGTAAAGGAATTACTTATGAAGAAAAGCTCTGGCGTGCGATTGCTGTGTATAGCTTTTGCCTGCATTTTTATAGTGACATGGCTATCTGGCTGCGACTTTAGAAAGTTTGATTATGCAGAAAGCACAGTTAAGATTTTATATATTATGACCAGCGTTGATGATGTGTATAGGCGAAAGCTTTCTGATGCTATTCTGGATGCAGCTAAAGAGCAAAATGTCAGAGTGGATCTGGTTGAAACCTTTGGCAATGTAGAAACGGAAAACCAATATGTACAGTCTGCAAGAGAAAAAGGCTATGATGTGATTATCTGCAGACCTGGAGATAACTCTAATGCACCACTTTTAAACAGAGCTTCAGATGGGCTTCCTGTGATTTATGTTAACAATCAGCCTGCGGAGGAACATCTTGAGTCCAACAAATATATTTTTGTGGGATCAAACGAGGAACTATCAGGCAAATACCAGGCAGAATATGTTATTTCAAGGCTTGGAACTGGTGCCATGAATGTGTGCATATTGGAGGGCGAGAAGGGACATTCCGCTACAATAGGAAGAACAGCAGCTGTAAAGGCTACTTTAAAAAATCATGGTGTGAATGCCAATTACATTTACGTAGATTACGCCGACTGGTCCAGGGAACTTGCAAAAGAAAAATTCACCAAGTTTACGGATATGACACACAATGTTGATGCTGTTTTCTGCAATAATGACGCTATGGCCCTTGGTGTAATAGATGCCATGAAGGAAAATGGAATGGACTACACCAAAATTCCTGTTGTGGGAGTAGATGCTACTGCAGAAGCTTGTAAATCCGTTCTTGATGGTGAGATGAGCTTCACTGTTTTGCAGAACGCAGAAAAGCAGGGAGCAAAGGCAATTGAAGCTGCAATAACACTTGCTAATGGAGGTGATATTTCTGAGATAGACGGAGCAACCTCAGACAGGAAATATATATGGGTTGATTTTGAAGAAGTAACTATAGATAATGTTCAGAATTATCTTGAAGAAAAATAATATAAAAGTAAGAGGGATGGTACTAAGGATCTGTTAGTATCAGCCCTCTTTTTTTATGCCTCTGATTGCATAAGATGAGCCTAAGTCGTATACTTGTATGAAAAAGAGTAAGGGGGATTGTATGAGCGAAAACGAGATTAATTCTGAATTAAAAACCGAAGACATAAATAAGAATGCATCTGCTGATGACTATATGAAAAAGCTTTGTGAGAATTCTGAAAAGACTCTGTTTTTTCAGAGAATAGCAGCTTTTTGCAGCGCTGGAGTATTTGTGGTTCTTTTGGTAACAGCACTTATTATTGTTCCTAAAGCTGTGAAGACATTACAGGATATTTCAGATATAGCAGAGAATGCTCAGACGGTTGTTGATTCTGCAAAGACAACAATTGAATCTGCCAGCACTACCTTGGATGATGTGTCAGAAATGGCTAAGTCTCTTGATCAGGCTGGAGATAAGATGGGACAGATATTACTTGATAATGAAAGTTCTCTCGCAGATTCTATGGAGAAGATATCAAATATAGATTTCGATGGATTGAATAAGGGTATAAAGGACCTTCAGGATGCTGTGGGACCGTTTGCTAATTTTATGAAAAAATTCAACTAAGGGAAATATAGAGGGAGGTATCTGAATGGCTAAAAAGACAACGACTGACAAGATTATGGACATTGCTAAAACCGTAACTGAGGCAGCAGAGCCTTATATCGAAATGGCAAAAGAAAAAAGCGGACCTGTTATTGAGAAGGCTAAGGAAAAGAGTAGCCCCGTAATAGAAGAGATGCTTGAAAAGGCTGAGCCTGTTCTTTCTGAGGTAAAGAAACGTACAGACCCTGCAACAAAGGCTGTTAAGAAGCAGAGCGCCAAGGCAGCAGATGCTGTAAAAGCGGTTGAAAGTAATCTTTTAGAAGCTTCTTCCAAAAAGAATACTAAAACAGAATTTTTCGTTCAGTACAAAGACTATGAGATCCGTGCAGAAGATATTGCTGCCAAGATTCGTGAAGACTATATAGCTGAAGGAAATAAGGCTTCAGATATCAAGGAGCTGCAGGTTTATTTAAAGCCAGAAGAGAACGCAGCTTACTATGTTATTAACCACAAGGATACAGGAAAGTTAACCTACTAATTATGGCAATTGAGAAACAAACATTTTTTAATCTTAGACACTACGAGTACGGAGAGGCATTCTTTGGAAGCTATAAAGGAATGCGCTACAGACTTGCAAGAGAACCTTTAGAGCATGTTTTCTTCGTGCCTGTAGATCAAAGAGATCCAGAGGCCAGACTTATGGCGACCGTATGGCCAGAGCCATATAGCTATTTTGATACGCCGGATGAACAGAAGACTTCTGAGAAGTTTTCAATCGACGAAGAAGGCTTTGAAGCAGCCATTCAGTGGATAAATGATCAATATGAGAATGGCAACTGGGAAATAGAATAACAAAAAATAAATTTTTTGAATAATCAAAAAAGGAAATGGGAGCTCCTCACAGAATATTATTATTGTGAGGAGCTTTTGACGTGAAAATAAGAGAAAATCTAGAAAACAGAGAGAGACTTAATCTAAGTCCATATGCTACCTTGAGCATGTATTCAAGAGGGAGAGTGAATAAAGAGGAGGATTGTGATATCAGACCCTGCTTCCAGAGAGACAGGGACAGAATCCTTTATTCTAAATCATTTCGCAGGCTCAAGGACAAAACGCAGGTTTTTCTTACACCTGATGGTGATCATTACAGAACCAGGATGACTCATACCCTGGAGGTTTCGCAGAATGCCAGAACTATAGCAAGAGCCCTTAAACTTAACGAGGACCTTGCAGAGGCTATAGCCTTTGGACATGACCTTGGACATACTCCTTTTGGTCATGCCGGTGAGAGGGCTTTAAATGAGATCTGCCCATATGGCTTTAAGCACAATGAGCAGAGTCTTAGAACTGTTGAGCTTTTGGAGAAGGATGGGGCCGGACTTAACCTTACATTTGAAGTAAGGGACGGAATCCTGAATCACGAGATTAACACCATGCCTATTACTCTTGAGGGCAGGGTTGTGAGACTTTCAGATAAAATCGCTTACATTCATCACGATATGGATGATGCCATAAGGGGCGGAATTTTAGCTGAGTCAGATGTTCCTGAGAGCATATGCAGTGTGCTCGGACATACAAACGGAGAATGGCTTGATACATTCATACATGACATAGTTGAGAACAGTGCTGACAAGAACGACATTATGATGTCCAAAGAAGTAGAGGAAGCACTTTTTGAACTAAGCGCATTCATGTTTAAAAATGTTTACACCAATCCCGTTGCCAAGGGTCAGGAAGGCAAGGCAGAAAAGCTGATACAGATTTTATATCAGTACTATATGGACCATGAGGAGCTTTTCCCTGATTACCTTGTGAAGCTACTTGAAGATGGACAGCCAAAGGAAAAAATAGTTTGCGATTACATCAGCTCCATGACTGACAGATTTGCAATTGCTAGATTCCATGAATACTTCGTTCCCAAGAGTTGGGAAGTTTTGTAGGAGCTAAAAGATGCGATATTCTGACGAGATAATAGAGGAGGTGCGGTCAAGGAATGACATCGTTGACGTCATCGGGCAGTATGTCAGCCTGAAGCGAACCGGTGCCAATTATGTTGGCCTTTGCCCTTTTCATAATGAAAAATCCCCGTCCTTTAGCGTATCTCCTTCGAAGCAGATGTTCTACTGCTTTGGATGCAGAGTGGGCGGCAATGTTTTTTCATTTCTCATGAAATATGACAACTTAACATTTGGTGAGGCTGTTAAGGTGCTGGCTGACAGGAGCGGAGTTAAGCTCCCCGAGCAGGATGAGTCACCTGAAGCCAAGAGAATGCGCGACAAAAAGGCTACGCTGTTTGAGATAAACAAAGAAGCTGCAAAGTACTATGTCTATCAGCTTAAGAGCCCTAATGGAGCGAAGGGCTTATCCTATTTTAAGGACAGAGCACTTACTGATGAGACCATTGCTCATTTTGGACTTGGGTACTCAAATGGAGCCAGCAGCGACCTTGTGAAATATTTAAAGAGCAAGGGTTACAGCGACGCATTGATAATTGAGGCGGGACTTGCATCACATGATGAAAAGTACGGAACTCATGATAAGTTCTGGAACAGAGTGATGTTTCCTATTCTCGATGCTAATTCCAAGGTCATTGGTTTTGGCGGACGTGTTATGGGAGATGGAAAACCAAAGTATTTAAATTCACCAGAAACGCCGATATTTGATAAGAGCCGAAATTTATTCGGACTTAATTATGCCAAGAATGCCAGGACAGGCTACATAATAATCTGCGAGGGTTATATGGATGTAATTGCCATGCACCAGGCTGGATTTAATATGGCTGTTGCTTCGCTTGGTACAGCATTCACACCTCAGCAGGCGCATTTATTGAAGCGCTATACTGATACGGTTATTCTTTCTTACGATAGTGACGGCGCTGGAACAAGTGCTGCACTCAGGGGAATACAGATACTTAAAGAAGCCGGACTTAAAGGTAAGGTACTAAACTTAAAGCCATATAAGGATCCGGATGAATTTATTAAAAATGAAGGACGGGAAGCCTTTGAAGAGAGAATCAAGAAGGCTGAGAATCCGTTTTTCTTTGAAATAGCTGTCAAGGAACGGGAATACGATATGAGTGATCCCGCAGCCAAGACTGAGTTCCACAGATATATAGGTTCTAAGCTTTGTGAGTTTACCGAGGCGGTGGAGAGAGAAAACTATCTGCAGGCAGTGGCAGCAAGATATGCCATAGGCGCAGATGATCTTCACAAGCTGGTGGCAAATATGGCAGCTGAAGGCGGAATAGTGAAAACCTCGGCTAAGCCAAAGAGTGGAATACATTCCAAACAAAATAAGGAAGACCCATCAAGGAAACCTCAGCGAGTGCTTATTACCTGGCTTGCAGATGAGCCAGAGATTTATCCGAGGGTTAGCAAATGGGTTGAACCCGAAGACTTTACGGATGACCTTTACCGGGGAATAGCTGCCTGGATGTGGAAGAACTTAGATGATGGATCATTTGATCCGTCGAAGGTTTTGGACCACTTCACTGAAGAAGAGGAACAACGGCAGGTGGCAGAGCTTTTCAATACCAACCTTGTACAGGTTGATACAAAAGATGAGAGAGAAAAAGCCATCCACGACATACTCTATGAGGTGAAGAAAGCTGGATATGAAAAGCGGCTTAAGGATATGGCATCCGACGATCCGGAGAAGTGGAATTACACTCTTAAGGGTAAACGGGAACTAGAGGAATTATTTAAGGCAAAAATCATATTAGATAAGTAATATATGATTCAGAAAGGAATATAAAAGTGGCAGAGAAGAAGACAACTAAGGAGACAACAAAGACAACCAAGGCAAAGACAACAGCTAAAGAGACAAAAGAAAAAGAGACTGTAAAGAAGACTGCAGCCAAGACAACAGAGAAGAAGGCAGCAGCTAAGAAGGAAGAGACAAAGACCACTGCAAAGAAGACAGAGACAAAGGCTACAAAGACAAAGGCTGCAAAGGAAGCTCCTGCAAAGACCTCTGCGAAGAAGGCTAAGACAGAAGAAGCAGTAGAAGAGAAGGCTGCAGCTAAGAAGACTTCAAAGAAGAAGGCTAAGGAAGCGGATACAGCAGCAAAGACTTCTGGTGATGGTGTTCTTGATGATGAGACAAAGGAGAAGTTCCTTCAGAAGATGAAGGAGATTCTTGCACTTGGTAAGAAAAAGCAGAATACACTTGATTATAACGAAGTAAGTGATTTCTTCCGTGATCTTCCTTTGGATGAGGATAGTCTTGATAAGGTTCTCGAGCAGCTTGAAGCAGCTGGAATCGATGTTATCAGAATGGATGATACTGAAGTTGAACTTCCTGATGATGACGAAGTTGTTCTCTCTGATGAAGATGATGTAGATATGGAGAACATCGATCTTTCAGTTCCTGATGGAATCAGTATTGAAGATCCGGTACGTATGTACCTTAAGGAAATCGGTAAGGTTCCGCTTCTTACAGCTGAGCAGGAAATCGAGCTTGCACAGAAGATGGAAGACGGTATGATGGCTGAGCGCATCATGGAAGCTGGTGGCGTTGAGAACCTTGACGAGATAAAGGAAGAGGAGCAGGAAGCTTACGAGAGAGTTAAGGATCTTGATGAGAAGACACTTAAGCTCCTTAGTCTTGAAGGAAATGAAGCAAAGAAAAAGCTTGCTGAGGCTAACCTCAGGCTTGTTGTAAGTATCGCAAAGAGATATGTTGGACGTGGAATGCTTTTCCTTGACCTTATTCAGGAGGGTAACCTTGGTCTTATTAAGGCGGTTGAGAAGTTCGATTTCAGAAAGGGATTCAAGTTCTCAACATACGCTACATGGTGGATCAGACAGGCTATTACACGTGCTATAGCTGACCAGGCCAGAACAATCAGAATTCCTGTTCATATGGTTGAGACAATCAATAAGCTCATCCGCATAAGCAGACAGCTTCTTCAGGAACTTGGAAGAGAGCCTGCTCCGGAAGAAATCGCTAAGGAGATGGGAATTCCTGTAGAAAGAGTACGTGAGATCCTGAAGATTTCACAGGAGCCTGTTTCACTTGAGACTCCTATCGGTGAAGAGGAAGATTCACATCTTGGTGATTTCATACAGGACGACAACGTACCTGTACCTGCTGATGCAGCAGCATTTACACTTCTTAAGGAGCAGCTTGTAGAGGTTCTTGGAACTCTTACAGAGCGTGAGCAGAAGGTGCTTAGACTTCGTTTTGGTCTTGATGAC
>JAEEGL015746964.1_pt1 | contig 11200 bp, 15 predicted proteins | sample 9134231 | NCBI WGS metagenome assembly JAEEGL01 (sample SAMN16246548, study PRJNA631951) | gut metagenome | biome: gut microbiome; feature: rumen; material: fiber-attached | host: Bos | place: Iran: Karaj | collected 2018-10
ATCCCTTAAATATTACTATTCCATCATCAATAAACGGAACTAGATATCCTTTTTCGACTGCTAATTTTATTCCATCTTTGTATATTTCATAGTCAGAATAATTAAGTTTTTCATCAAATACTTCTATTGTATTTTCACTAAAACTATTTATTGGAAATAAATTACCAAATTTTTCTGTATACCATTTATTTATTGCTGCAAAGGAAATACTTCTATTATAAATATTTTGATATATAAAAGTATCAAAATTGTTTATTTTCTTTACACCTATTAAATATAGTAAAAATAAAATAGTCGATAGCATAGTTTTTATAATAAAAGAGTTTATATATTTCTTCATACTATTTTATATTATACTTTTTATTATTTAGAACTTTATAAATAATTATTGAATATAAAATATTTATTGGAATTGTAATTATTGTCTTATAAATAAAAGAAAGAAAATTGTAGTTTATTAAAATGCACATAACTAAATCATATATAAATAATAATATAATTATTGTATTTATATACTTTTTCATCGTCTTTTTTTTTATTTTGTATACTATAAGAAATGATAATAGATAAAAAAATAGAATATATGAAAATATTCCATATAGTGACATAAGGGCTATTGTAAAAAATATTGTTATTGTTTCTTTCTTTTTAAAATATATTCTTGATATTATATAAGTTAATGTAAACATTGGAAAAATCAAAGAGCTATATAAAAGATATTTAAAAATATTTAAAATCAATAAGTCTAAGAATAAAGATAAGAATCCAATAATCATTGTATTTTTCTCCTTAGAACTGCAACAAACCTTAAATTATTAGTATCTGCTGATAGCTCTACTTCTCCAGTATAGCCAACACCATCTTTGTTTTTAGTAATAGATTTAATTTTTCCAATTATTAATCCTTTTGGAAAAATATCAGATAATCCACTTGTAATTATCATATCTCCTTCTTTTATATTATCTTTTACATTTATTCCTTTAATATATAATTTATTATTATCACTCGATAAAATTTTAAAACTATTATTCACTTCTACAAGAATATTAGTACTTTTTCCAGTTAGTAATCTTATTTTAGATGAAAAAAGAGAACAATTTTTAATTATTCCTATTACTCCATTTTCATTTACTACTATCATATTTTGTATAATGCCATCCATTGTTCCTTTATTAATTGTTAGTTCTTCTAACCAAAATGCATTATTTCTTTCAACTATTGTAGAATAAATTATATCAAATTCACTCATGGAATTATTAATCTTTGTTATTTTTTTTAATTCATTATTTTCATTAATTATTTCATTTTGAACTGAGTCAATTAATATTTTATTATTTATTTCTCTTGTTGGAAAAAAAAGAAGATCTCTTATTATTCCTCCAAAACTATAATTACTATTTAATTCATAATATGAAAGTAGTAGAAAGAAAAAAAGAATAAAATAAATATTTTTACAATATTTAACATTTTTCTTTTTCATATTATCACCTATTATTTAATTTTTCCATTTTCTTTAAAACTATAATAAGTTTTATCCGAAACTATAATATGATCAATAATAGGTATTTTTTGCACATTTCCTATTTTTACTAAAGCATCTGTAAAATCTAAATCATCAATTGAAGGAGTTACATCTCCAGATGGATGATTATGTATACAAATAATACTTGAAGCAGAGTTTAAATAAGCATATTTAAATATTTCTCTTGGATGAGTAATACTTTTATTAACAGTTCCAATGAATAATAGCTTTTCACCAATTAATTGCTGTTTAGTATTGAAATATAAGCAATAAAATAGTTCCTGTTTTTTTCCATCAAATAGATATTTTGTATGTTCATATACTTTATTTGAATTATTTAATATTGTTTTTGAATCATTCATATCTTTTAAATAGATTCTTTTATATAACTCAATCATTGATATAATAACCATTGACTTAGAAATTCCCATTCCATTTATTTTCATAAGTTTATTTAAAGTTGCATCTTTTAAATTGTTAATTGATTTAAATTCATTTAAAATGTCGAATGATAGTTCTCTTACAGATTTGTTTTTTGTTCCACATCTTAATATTATTGATAATAATTCTTCATTAGATAAATTACTAACTCCATAATTAATTAGTCTCTCTCTTGGTCTTTCATCTTTAGGAATATCTTTAATTAACATAACATCACCAATAATATTATTAGACATTTATAACTATTTTTCTAAAACTATTTCTTCATATCTAGAAATAATTACATCATTTATAGAAACTAAGTCATCAGAATCATCTACTTCAGACAATAGTATGTCAAATTGTTTTAAATTACTGATAAACTCAACGTTGTCTATAATTACTGGTTTTATATACGTTTCAATGTTTTTTTCTCTTAGCATTTCTTTAATTTTACTTGCATTTGATAAACTTGATGTAATACCAGCATAAACATTATTAACGCCTTCCTCTTCTAAAACTAAATAATTCTTATCATCTACTTCTACATCAGTATCATCGAAACTCCCTACTTGAATTAAATAAGCATTATATTCAGTATCTTCTAAATTTTTTTTATAATCTGAATATATAACTTCTGCAGAAATAAATCCAAATAATAAAGCAAAAATAACGTAATATATTCTTTTTTTATTCATTTTTTATCACCAAAACAATAATAGCAATTATAAATGGATAATTTTGTCGAAAAATAGCTATAAAAAAAAATAATTACTAATTATTAATTATTTTTTTATACATTTATCATAATTTTCTTGCATAACATCATAGTCTTCTATCAATAGTTTTAAAAATCTATTATTTTTGAAACTATCAGCTACTTTTTTTGAATCAATTGTATCTTGTAAGAAATGAATTATTGAAAGAAATGAACGCATTACTTCATGTTCATCTATTTCTTTTTTTTCGAAAGCCTGAACACAACTTCTAAAATAAGCAAAATGCTTCAATAATTCTAAATTAAATTCATCTGAATTATCTTTTAAATCAACTCTTTTGGCAAATGTTTTAAAAAATGCTAATGATTGATCATCTTTATTATTTGTAAAATCATCTATAAGTTCCACTATTTTTTGATTTTCAACTGTAATTGGTTCTGTTTTTTCATTAATTTTATCAGTTACATATCTAAATATTTTTTTAGGGATTGAAATAGTTGTAATACCCAAAGGTATTAGTGCACTTTTTACCCCTATAGCAAAAGAACTAGTTGAAAAATTAAATATCTGTTCGCCTACTGTAGTTAGTTCTTTAAATGCCTCAATCTCTTTTTCATTTACTGGATCAAATGCTGTAGGCAAAACAACCATAGCACCAATAAAAGCTGAAGCTATTCCTATAGCTACTCCTGCAGCTGGAATAACTGATGTCGCTGCAATAGTTTTTAAGTTTTCTTCAGTACCTAAAGTTAATGTTTCCCCTACAGTTTCTCCTATTTCATCTTTATCATTAAACCAATCTGTGATTTTTTCTATTTTATTATTCTGTTTTACGAGCTTATATTGAAGATATTTTAATAAATCATTATTTCTTTCTTCCCTAGCCATAATATTCACCAACTATCCTAAAGTAATTATAAATCATTTTTTAATAAAAAACTATAGTTTTTTTACATATTAAAAATCATATAATTCTTTTAATTATATGATTTAATAACGACTATTTATTTTGTTTTCCTTGTAAGCTATTTATATATTTTTTTAACTGTTTTGATTCAGGTCCTAATATAATTTTTAATTCATTACCTATTTCTACGATACCTTTAGCTCCTAGCTTTGTAATAGCATCTTTATTTGCTTTTGAGATATCTTTTAAAGTAACTTTAAATCTAGATAGATTGCTTTCTGTTTCGACAATATTATCTTTTCCACCTAAATATTCTACTAATTTATTAAGCTCTAAATGTACATCCTTTTTACCAGCTTTTAATACTGCTAAAAGAACTATTAATAGCACTACTGCAACAATTATATATTCCCACATTTTTATCACCAATACAATTATACTATAAAAGAGATAAAAAATAAAACTTTTATTTTAAAAATAGGTTTTCATAATCACTAAAATGCATATTATAGAATAACTTATATTAGAAATTATAAAGGAGTGATTTATTTGAATAGTGAAAAAAATCATTTGTTAGATGTACTTGAAATGATAAATAATTTGCAAAGAAATACTTTAATAATAGATAGTGATATAAATAATTCTTGTTTAAAGCCTATCTTAGGACAAAATAATAATCTCATTGTAAATACTAGACCAGTTAGTTTTTATCTATGTAATAACGAAGTATTATCTATTAATTTTGAAAATAATGAATTAGAACAAACAACAGATTTATTTAGAGTTGAAGATGTAAAAGGTAACTTAATAACCTTGAGATTATTGATAATACAAGATGATGGAACTATAACTTCCACGAATGAATTTGCAACTATAAGTATAAACTGTATAGCTGCACTTAGATGTTTACAAGATATAAGCTTGTCATTTTAGAAAGGAGAAAAATATGTGTAATAATGAAAATAACTTTAGTGATTTGTTAGAAAAAATATTATTATTACAACAAAACAAAAATAATATTCAAAGTGGATGTAATAAGCCATTTTTAGGTAATGGAAATCCATTTAATGCTAATACAAGACCATTGAATATTTATTGTTGTTGTACGAATAAGCTTTGGGAAATGCCATATACTTACAATGGCATAGAAGGAATATCGAATACTTTTAGAATAGAAAGCTTAAATAATAATATTGCTACTTTTAGAATATTGGCAGAAAATAATAATATTTTAATAGCTACAGATAATTATTTTATGTTAAATTTAAATTATGTCTCTGCTATAAAATGTTTAAATGATATTTTAATACAAAATATTGAATAAATAAAAATTGCATGTTTTGCAATTTTTATTTTAATTCTTTTATGTCACTATATTTAATATACGTTCCATCATTAAGTAAAATATAATCTTTTTGGACACTTATAACAATTCCTTTAGCATAATCACCATTGTTTAAAGCAACTATAACATTTTTATTTATATAATTATAATAGTCAATCTTATCTTTTTTATTAAAATTATCACTTTTTTTACTGTCAAAATAACTTTTTTTATTATTAGAAATTATTTCTTCATTATGAAAAATCTTAGGTAACTTAGTCATAAAAAAATCACATCCTAAATTATAATATGATTTTAAAAAATAAAAATTACTTAATTTAACATAATAATAATGGTGATAATTATGAAATCTTTAATTAAAAATAATATATTATACATTTATGTTATTTTATTTTTAATAATTAGTTGTTTTAGTATTAATAGCATTGAAAGATACTTACCTTCTCAAGTTAATAATATTTATGAGAAGCAACTATTTTGGTATGTTATAGGATTCATTATTATTTATTTTATAAAAAAAATAGATATAAAAAAAATATATAATTTCTCTATTTATTTATACTTTATTAATGTATTATTACTTATAGGACTATTTGTATTCGGAAATAGAATTAATAATGCTCTTTCATGGTATAAGTTATTTGGAGTAACGATTCAACCTAGTGAATTTATGAAAGTAAGTATAATATTATTTAATTCTTATACAATTCATAAATATTACAAAAATAGAGATAAAATCAGTAAGATTCAAGAATTAAAGCTGTTATTTGTTTTATTTATAATTCTACTTATACCTAGTATTCTAACTTTTTTACAGCCAGATACTGGTGCTGTTATAGGATATTTTATTATAAGTATATCAATGATCTATATCTCCGGAATAGATAAAAGATGGTTATATCTTTTTTCATTGTTTTTTTTAATAGTGCTTATTTCCTTTATTTTAATATATTTAATAGATAAAAAAATATTAATTGATATTTTAGGAAAAAGTGTAATTTATAGAATCGATAGAATTATTAATTGGAAAAATAAAATTGGTCTTCAACTAAATAATTCATTGGTTGTAATTGGATCTTGTGGATTATTTGGTCACAGCAATATTCCTATTTATTATCCTGAAGCTATGACTGATTTTATATTTACTTCATATGTGTCTTTGCATGGACTCTTTGGTATTTTATTATTATTTCTTTTACTAATTTTATTTGATTTACATATTATAAATTGTATTAAAAAAGAAAAAAGCTTTGAAAATAGATATACTCTATTTGGAATAATATCTTTGTTCTTTTATCAGCAAATACAGAGTATTTCAATGACAATTGGTTTGCTTCCAATTAACGGGATTACTTTTCCATTAATAAGTTATGGTGGTTCAAGTCTAATATCTTATTTAATTTTAATTGGTATAGTTTTAAATATAAAAGAAAAAGAAAAAAAGCTCTAAGGCTTTTTATAAATATTCTTTTATTTTTTCAATTAGTTCTCTTTTGAAATCCATAAATTTAATAGCATTATCCATATTATCAATTACTAAATAATCAGCTTTATTTGGTGGGATGTTATCAATTTTACTAGCTACAATAACAGCATCTGTTGAGAAAATATCACATATTTCTTTTAGAACATCATCTGATAATTGATATTCCTCAAAGAAAGCATCCATTAATATATCTTCACTATCATCTTTTACTGAATATAAAGTTACTCTATATGTATCTTCATCAACTGGGTTAAGTTCAATTAGTGTATGTCTTCCATCCTTTTCAAAGTAATGACTAGAAACATATGCATTTCTTATCATGGCTAACAGTTCTATTACTGGTTTAGTTTCTTTCATCTCTTCTTTTTCTATAGGTACTATTTTGTCCTCTTCATAAATTATATTTTTATGAGTTGTTAAATAAGTAATAATTTTTTCTTCTAACAATAAAACTTCTTGCATAGCTGTTGGATGATTGACTGTAAAGTCAATACCTTTTACTTCTGATAACGCATTTAATAAATTATTTATTTTATCAATATCTTGTGCTTTTATTGGTGAATTATTAATATATTCACGTTGTTGTTCTTCTTCATCAAACTTTTTTTGTCTTTCTATTATATATTTTGCGTTATCTTCAGCAAGTTTTTTCAAATCTTCATTTTCTTTTTCTAATTCAATAATTCTTCTTGCTTGTTCTTCTGAATCTGCAATAATCTTTTTATATTCTTTTTCATTTTTAATTATAGTTTTAGCAAATTCTTCTGCATCTTTCTTTAATTGATCTCTTTCTTTTTCTAATTCAATTATTTTTATTGCTTGCTCTTCCGCATCATGAGCAATTTGAGTCCTATCAACATCTAGGAATATTTTTTCTACTTCATCTTCAACAGATTCTTCCACTAATGGATCATTTATAATGTTTGCAAAAGATTCCTTTTGCCTTTTTATTTCTTTAAATCTTGAAATTAAATCATTTTCTTTTTCCATTTTCCCATCTTCTTTATTCTTTATTTCTTTTTTATCATCAATTCTATAAGCATCTTTAAAATCTAAGCATATTGCTTGTCTAGCTCTATCCAATATTGTTGAATAATGTTCCTGCTTTTTATTCCAATATTCAATATAGCTATTATCAAAATAATTAACATTTTTGTTACAAGCTTCTATTGCTTCTTCTACTGCTATTTCATCATTATTTAATAAAACATCATTTTCCTTTTCATATTCTGCAAGTAAAAGTGCTTTACAATAAATTGTATATTCTTCAAATTTTTCATTTTGAAAAGAATTACATATTTCAACTACTTTTTCATTATCTCTATAGTTTTCTTTTATGTCTTCCCATAAATTATTATCTAGTACATCAAATGTATAGGCATATCTTGCAATGTTAAGAATTAATAATTGAGTAGAATCGATGTTTGCTTCATCATCATCAAAAACAATTTTAGCATTTGATTCAATTTTTTTATTCTCTACATTTTTGAAAAATGATACTCTATATCTTGCATAATCATATATAGTATTGAGCTTTATATAATTATTGAATTTATTATATGATTCTTCTGTAAAAATAATTTTATTACGTTTTGTTTTATCAATACTACTTACTGTATTATAGGAACTAATTAACTTATTTAATAATTTCATTGTTTCTGAAGAACAATTTCGAATAATAAAGCTATCTTTATTATCTTTTCTTTCAATTACCATTGTCCCTTGCTTATCATTTGCCATTATCTTTCTTATGTTTATCGCTACATTTTTTGAAATAAATCTTTGAAATAATTTAGGTAAAACATAGCTATTAAAATCTTCATCATTTTTAAAATCATATGAATATTTTTTTTCTACATCATTGATTAGACAATTAATTGAAATATATACTTTATTATCTAGTAAATAATTAATATTAAAGTTTACCTTGCCACCACAAATTATTGAACTATGTGCTAAATCATACTTTTTTAGTAATTCTTCTAACATAATATTAGACACCACCTTATTATTCTATCATATCAATTATAGCATATAATTTGATAAATAATATATATAAATTAAAAATTCTTCTAAAAAGAAGAATTTATTCAATAATTAATCCAATTGAAAAAATAATAATCATAAATGATGTGTTATTATTCATTATAAAATTTTTTATGTGATGTAACTTCTACATTTTTAAAACTTCTTCATATACTTTCTTTAATTGTTTTCCAATAGTTTTGATATCTCTTTCTACTGCTACTTCATATGCTTTATCTACTAAACTTGGAAGTTCACCATTAAAGAATTTCTTTATTTTTATTTCAAATTCATCTACATCTTTTGCTTTATATACATTTACGCCATCTTCTAACCAACCTTCAAAAATTGGAATATCACGAATAATAGCATTCTGTTTGCAAGCACATGCTTCTATTATAGGTATACCTTCTGTTTCTTCTAAAGTTGGGAATAAATATAAATTTGCTCCACACATTGCTTTTTTTATTTCTTCTTGTTCAACATATCCTGCCCATGTTAAATTTGGAAGTTTAGTATTTACTGCTTTTCTAACATCTTTAGTTGCAGCTTTTAAAGAACTAAATCCAAACCAAATAAATTTGTATTCTGGTAATCTTTTCGCAAGTTCAACAAAATCAACAATACCTTTTCTTCTAATATATAATCCAATACCAATTATTACTTTATCATCTTTTGTATAGCCATATTTTTTTCTAAATTCTTCACCGGCTTTTTTATCTTTTACAAACAAACTCATGTCTATTCCATTTGATATTGCATATATTTTTTTCTTTTCTAATCCTTTATATCCTTCTAATAATCTTTTAGAATATGGAGTTGGTGTTACAATTACATCTCCAAGACTATAACATTTTACAAGCCACCACTTTACTATTTTTGAAGTACTTTTTGAAAAAATAAAACCGTTTCTATAATCTTCCTCCGTTGAATGAGCATGATATACTATTTTCTTACCTTTTTTCTTTGCTTTTTTTGCCATCCTATACGATTTTAAAAACCATGTATTAATATGCATAATATCATAATCATCATTAGGATCTGTAGTAAACTCAATTCCTTCATTTGATAATGCTGTTTTTTGATGTTCAATAGCTTTTCCTAATCCGCTTTTTCTAACTTTTTTTTCCATTTCAGTATATAGCAGTACTTTCATCAGTTTCACCTCTAGGTTAAGTATATCATAAAGATATTAAAAAAAAAACTTAGTGCTGTTGTTTTATTGTTTTAACATGTTTTTTTCTTTCATTTTTATCTGTTATATTTGAGTTCATAATAATATTATATAACTCTTTTTTATTATTTAATTTAACAGTTTTATAACTCTTTATTTTTTTATTTAATTCTTTTAATTTTACTACATTTGATTCATTAACTTTTAAAGTAACTTGATTTCCAAAACATACAATAGAAATAAAATTTTTCTCTTTTTCCTTTGTAATATCTTTTAATGCTAAAATATGTCCATGATTTTGAATTATTGGATTATTAAGTTTATTTGTTTGTTTGCCTATTTTTTGAGTCCATGTTTTTTCATTTTCTTTTCCTATTATTGTTCCACTATAATTTTTCATTTCAATAACAAATATTCCATAATCTGATATTACCAAATGATCAATTTGATGTGTCTTATTATCGGAATAAATCATTATATCGTTCAATATTAAATAGTTTTTACCTAATTTGTTTAATTCTATTTTTACCTTTTCTTCTCCAATATTTCCTTTAATTTGAGATAATTTACTTTTAAAAAGATATCCTAATACAATCAATATCAGTGCTAATATTTCCATAAATTCACCAGCTTCTAATAGATATATTGTAGCACAAAAAAAAGTACTAACTTAGTACTTTATTCTTCTTCTTTTTTTGTTTCTTTTTCTTTATTTTTTTTCTTTACAAGTCCAAAAGTTACTACAGATGCTACAGCAATTGCTGCTGCTCCAACTCCTGCTAAAATTGTTTTTTTCTTAGCCATAATACACCTCCAAATTTCTTTCTAATTAAATTATAATATAATAGTTCTTTTTTTACAACAATATCAAGTAAACAATGTGTAAAGTTAGAATAAAAAGCACTATTTTTTTACAACAATTAATTCAGTATAATTACCATTTTTGTATTTATTTCTTGAATAGTTTCCCTTTACTACAATTGCACTTTTTATTATTTTATTATTTATTTTAACTTTAATTTTATCATTTTTCAGTAGTTTAACATTTTTTGGTGCAATATATGTTAATATTTTTTTTGATCTTAAAAATTTTATTTTTACGTACGTTTCTTTTTTAGAAGAATTACTCTCCGAAATTTTTTTTAATTGATAAAGATAATATTGTTTTTGAAAATTTAAATACGTGATTCCAAATATAATAATAAATATAATTGTCAATAGTAATATTATTGCTAAACAAATTAGTAATATATCGGTATTAGACATTTTATCATCAAACAGCCTTCCTTTTTTTTATATTGAAGTATTATATTACATAAAAAAGATATTAGCAATTTGTTTTTTTTAAATTATTTTTTATTAAATTAATTGACAATTAAAAAAAATAATATTATTATTAAATTGCATGATGATAAAACATTGTGCGTTTCACTCTTACGGTTATATAGTGTGAGAGTGTATTCAACCAAAACCCCCTGAAGAGACCAGTCGTGAGATTGGTCTCACTTTGTTTTTAAGACTAATCTTCATTTTTTCATTTTAATGATTATGATAAAAAAGCATCCATTGTTTGTGGAAGCTTTTATTTTTATATAATTGTTG
>JAEEGL015960728.1_pt1 | contig 11200 bp, 11 predicted proteins | sample 9134231 | NCBI WGS metagenome assembly JAEEGL01 (sample SAMN16246548, study PRJNA631951) | gut metagenome | biome: gut microbiome; feature: rumen; material: fiber-attached | host: Bos | place: Iran: Karaj | collected 2018-10
ACCAACATCCGCCGCCAGGCGGTGCTTTCGGAGGAGAGCGGCGCCGGCAGTGAGGGCGCCGGCCTCCTGCGGGCGGGACGGATCACCGTGGATCCGGACCGGCAGGCCGTGCTGAAGGACGGCGAGACGGTGGACGTGAGCCAGCGGGAATTCGAGCTGCTGCGGCTGCTGGCCGCCAGCGCGGGCACCGTGTTCTCCCGGGAGCAGCTGCTGAGCCAGGTCTGGAATTATGATTACTACGGGGATACCCGGGCGGTGGACGTGGCGGTCCGGCGGCTCCGGGAAAAGCTGGAGGACGATCCCGCCGCGCCCAGCCTCCTGTGCACCCGCCGGGGCGGCGGCTACTACCTCAGCGGCGAGTGATCCTGCCGGGTCCGCCGGCGGGAGCCCGGCTGCCGCGGGGCTCCTCCCATACTCTGAAGGAAAGAAGGTGATCGCCCGTGCGGAGAGGTCTGCACTTCAAGGTCGTGCTCATCATGCTGCTGCTCATCGTGTCCCTGATGGTGGTGGTCAGCGCCTTCCTCATCCGGGGCGTCACCCGCTTCTATCTGCAGCAGTTTTACAATCAGATGCAGAGCGCCTTTTCCAAGACGGAGTTCGTGCAGGAGCTGCGCTCCGCCGCCGACCAGGAGGGGGAGGACAGCCTGGCGGAAATCCTCAACGCCTATTCCGGCGCCCTGGGCATCGAGGAGAACACCCGGGCCTTCTACATCCTCACCGGCGACACGGGGCGGCTGCTCTACGCCTCCGACGGCAGCGCGGCCCTGTCCCTGACGCCCAACATCATCACCGCCCTCACCGGCACCGAGGGCTACGCCAGCAGCATGACCGCCGATTACATGGACGTGGCGGTGCCCATCCGGGGCGAGGCGGGCGATTACGTGATCTGCGTCCGGGACAACCGGCAGACGGCGGCCGCCCTCACCGAGCAGATGCTGACCGTCATCCTGGAGGCCCTGGTGATCGGCCTGGTCATCTCCGTGCTCCTGTCCTTCCTGCTGGCCAAGACCATGGTGCAGCCCATCCAGAGCCTGACCCGGGCGGCCCGGAATATCGCCGCCGGCGATTTTTCCCAGCAGATCGAGGTGAAGGCGGGAGACGAGATCGGCATCCTCACCAGCAGCTTCAACGAGATGGGCACCCGCCTCCACGACACGCTGCTGGACATCGAATCCGAGCGCAACAAGCTGGCCACCGTCTTCCTGCACATGACCGACGGCATCGTGGCCTTCTCCGGGGACGGGGAGGTCATCCAGGTGAACCCGGCGGCGGAGCGGCTGCTGGGCCTGGATTTCGGCAGCCAGACCCTCCATTTCGGAGATATCTTCGGGGATATCGCCGAGCCGGAGCGGGCCCGGGCCATGAAAAACGACGAGGTCATCGAGGGGGAGAAGGAGATCGACGGCCGCAGCCTGGATATCTTCCTGGCCCCCTTCTACGGCGAGGGCGTCCAGGGGGGCATCCTGGCCGTCATCCACGACGTGACGGCCCAGCGCCGCAGCGACGAGCAGCGGCGGGAGTTCGTGGCCAACGTGTCCCATGAGCTGCGCACCCCCATCACCAACGTGCGCTCCTACGCCGAGACCCTGGTGGACGCAGGACAGGAGATGCCCCCGGAGACGGTGCAGAATTTCCTGGGGGTCATCCTCTCCGAGAGCGACCGCATGACCAAAATCGTGCAGGACCTGCTGGCCCTCAGCAAGTTCGACGCCGGCGAGGTGGATTTCCGCATGGAGCCCTTCGACGCCTGCCAGTCCGTCCGCAAGGTCTACGAGGCCATGCGGCTGGACGTGGCCAAGCACGGGCTGGACCTGAACCTGAGCCTCCCGGCGCAGCCCGGCTGGGTCTGGGGGGATCGGGACCGCATCGAGCAGGTCATCATCAACATCACCACCAACGCGGTGCGCTATACCGCCCGGGGCGGCAGCGTGGAGATGTCCGCCGCCCTGAAGGACGGGGAGGTGCTCCTGGCCGTGCAGGATACGGGCATCGGCATCCCCAAGGAGGATATCCCCCGCATTTTCGACCGCTTCTACCGGGTGGACAAGGCCCGCTCCCGCGCCCTGGGAGGCACGGGCCTGGGCCTCAGCATCGCCTTTGAGATCGTCCGCCGCCACAACGGGCGGATGGAGATCGACAGCGAGGTGGGGAAGGGCACCACCATGACGGTGCACCTGCCCTGCATGTCGGAGGGAGACGGGCATGAGGCGCTTTAAGGAGCCGGTCAAGACCGTCCTCATCCTGCTGCTGGCCCTTTCGGCGGTTTTCCTCGCCTGGAAGGGCAGCCTGTTCACCGCCTTTTTCCCCCAAAAAGCGCAGCCGTCCCCGGCGCCGACGGAGGACGCCGGGCTCGTCTGCAGTCCGGCCTCCCTGCCGGTGTCCGCCGCCGTGACCCTTCCCGGGGGCCTCCGCTTCGGCGTGAAATACGATTCGGAGCAGATGGGAAGCCTCTACGAGAGCTTCAGCGCCCTGCTGGCGGAGGCCCTGGGCAGCGCCGGGGCCCCGGAGAAGATCGGCGAGGCGGAGTGGCGGGACGGGCTGCGCCAGGAGGGCCTCTGGCTGGATTACGGCTATCCCCTCCCCATCGCCGTCCTGGCGGCCTGGGCGGGGGTGGAGGCGGCCTGGGCCGAAGGGCGAAGCGCCTCGGCCTGCCTCCTGGTGAGCGGCGACGCGGGCAGCGTGTTCCTCTGCTTCCGGGACGGGAACGGGGACTGCTTCCGCTGCGCCACCTCCGCCTCCCGCGCCACCCTCCGGGGCCGGGTGTCGGAGTACCGGCCCAACGGGGCCGCCTTCGCCTTCGAATCGGAGAAGCTGGGGGACTGCGACCCCTGCTTCCTGGTGCTGGAGCAGCTTCCGGAGCTGTACGGCTGGCAGAGCGCCTCCGGGCAGCAGGCCGCCGCCCAGGCCCTGGGGGAGCGCTTCGGCATCAACCTGGGCGGGCAGAGCCGCTATACGGAATCCGACGGGACCCTGGTCTACCCCGGGGAATCCGGCGTCCTGCGTCTGACGGCGGAAGGCGCCGTGGCCTACTCGGCGGCGGAGGGGGCCGTCCCCGCGCCGGAGACCGCCGCGGAGCGCATCGAGTGGGTGCGCCGGCTGCTGGAGGCCGTCCGGGTCGGCTGGTCCGGGGCGGAGGAGCTGTATCTCCGAAGCGTTGAGGAGACGGAGGACGGGCTGCGTCTGACCTGGACCTACGCCCTGGGCGGCGTGGCCGTGGAGCTGGCCTCCGGTCCGGCGGCCAGCGCCCTCTGGCGTCCCTCCGGCCTGGGAGAGATCGTGCTGCGGCCCCTGAGCTTCCGCCAGGGGGAAGCCGCCGGCGGCCTGCTGCCGGAAAAACAGGCGGCGGCCGTGGCGGGGAGCCTGCGCGCGGGCAGCGAAGCCCGGCTCGTCCTGCAGGCTGAGGACGGCGCGCGCTTCGCCCCGGTCTGGACCGTGGCGGTGGACGGGAGGAGCTTATGGACACGGGAAGACTGAAGACCATCGTGATCCTGATCCTCGTCTGCGTCAACCTGGCCTTCGGCGGCATCCTTCTGTCCGAGCGCCTGGGAGCCGCGGAGGGCAACGCCCACACCCGCAGCGAGCTGATGAGGGTCATGGCCGGTCTGGGCATCGCCATGACGGAGGACCAGCTGCCCGAGGGCGAGGTGCGCAAGCGCTGCACCGTCCCCCGGGACCGGGAGGCGGAGCGGGCCCTGGTGCGCGCCCTGCTGGGCGAGGCGGAGGAAACGGATCAGGGCGGCAACATCTGGTATTATGAGAATGAGAACGGCTGGGCATGGTGCCGGGGCGGGGGCAGCTTCGAGTTCATGCTCCTGTCCGGCGGCGGCTCCCTGGAGCGGCAGCTCTCCGCGGGCGGCCTTCGGGTCCGCCGGGAGGGGGATTACTACGTCTGCCTCATGGGGGATACCCAGGTCTTCAACTGCCGCTTCTCCCTCGGCCAGCGCTCCGGCGGCGTGTATATCTCCGGCCGCTTCCTGCCCTGGGAGCCGATCGAGGAGGAGGACGTGGACTGCACCGACGTGGCCACCCTCCTGCTGCGCTTCTGCGACCGGGTCCGGGACGCGGGCGGCGTATTCTCCCGGGTGGAGGAGATCCGCAGCGGCTACGTGCTGAACGTGACGGCCTCCGGCATGGAGCTGGTGCCGGTGTGGCAGCTGCGTACGGACGGCGGCACCTGGTATATGGATCTGCAGGCCGGGCGTCTGGTGGCGGTCGCCTGAAGCCGGAAAATTCCGCTTTACAATTCGGGAACGCTTCTGTATAATATATCGGATACCAATCGAGCGATCATACGGCAGGGAAGCACCCCGGGGGGGGCCTGCCGCAGGAGGACTGACTGTGACGCAACTTCTGATCCGAGGCGGCCGAAGGCTGCAGGGCTCCGTGGAGATCAGCGGCGCGAAAAACGCCGCCGTGGCCATTTTGCCCGCCGCCCTCCTGGTGGACGGAGAATGCCGCATCGAGAATATACCGCAAATCAGCGACGTGACGCTGCTCCTGGAGAGCATGGCGGACATGGGCGCGGAGGTGCGCACCGTGAACCGCACCACCATGGACATCGGCTGCCGCGATCTGCCCTACCGGGAGCCCGGCCCGGCCATGGGGGAGATCCGCGCCTCCTACTATTTCATCGGCGCCCTGCTGGGCCGCTTCGGCAAGGCCCGGGTGCCCATGCCCGGCGGCTGCGACATCGGCGTCCGCCCCATCGACCAGCACCTGAAGGGCATGCGGGCCATGGGCGCGGAGGTGACCGTGGAGAGCGGCTTCGTGAGGGCCGAAGCCCGGAACGGGCGGCTCCACGGGGCGAACATCTATCTGGACGTGGTCAGCGTCGGCGCCACGATGAACATCATGCTGGCCGCCGCCCTGGCCAAAGGGAAAACCGTCATCGAAAACGCGGCCCGGGAGCCCCACATCGTGGACCTGGCCAACTTCCTCAACGCCATGGGGGCCGACGTGCGCGGGGCGGGCACCAGCGTGATCCGCATCCTGGGCACGGATAAGCTCCACGGCGGGACCTACACCATCATCCCCGACCAGATCGAGGCGGGGACCTACCTCGCGGCGACAGCTGCCGCCGGGGGAGACGTGCTGGTGAGGAACGTCATCCCCAAGCACCTGTTCTCCATCACGGCCAAGCTGGAGGAGATGGGGGCGGAGATCATCGACCTGGGGGACGCCGTCCGCATCCGGACGGAGGGGCCCCTCCGCACCGCCAACGTGAAGACCATGCCCTATCCCGGCTTCCCCACGGATATGCAGCCCCAGATCGTCACCTGTCTCAGTCTGGCGGGGGGCACCAGCGTGGTGACGGAGGACGTGTGGGACAACCGCTTCAAATACGTGTCCGAGCTCGCCAAGATGGGCGCGAAGATCCAGGTGGACGGGAAGACCGCCGTCATCGAGGGCGTGAAGAAGCTCAGCGGCGCCACGGTGAAGGCCTGCGACCTGCGGGCCGGGGCGGCCATGGTCATCGCCGGTCTGGCGGCCGAGGGCGTGACGCGGATCACGGAGATCCACCACATCCAGCGGGGCTACGAGGACATGGTGGAGAAGCTGCAGGGTCTCGGCGCGGACATCCGGGAAGAGGAAGTCCAGGAGGAATCCGAGGGCAGCCGGAGCCTGGCCTGAAGCCGGACATTCCGACAGGCAGATTACGAAAGGAAGAGGCGCGTTAAAACTAAGTCGGTTTTAATGCGCCTTTTGAATGAGATGGAATACGTCAGCTTCGCCAGCGGCTCCGGCGGCAACTGCGCCCTTCTCCGGGGCGGCGGCGTGAATCTGCTGATCGACGCGGGCATCTCCATGAAGCGCATCCGCCAGGGCCTCCGCAGCCGCGGCCTGGACCTGGAGGATATCGCCGCGATCCTGGTCACCCACGAGCACACGGATCACGTGTCCGCCCTGCCCATGCTCTCCAAATACACGGACATCCCCGTGCGTCTCAGCGCCGGGACGGCGAGGGCCCTGCTGGCGGAGAAGAAGTGCGCGGAAAAGAACCTGCGTCCCCTGCCGGAGGACCTGTGCCTCTCCCTGGGGGAGCTGCAGATCCGGGGCGTCCCCCTGTCCCACGACGCGGCCCAGCCCCTGGGCTGGCGGATCGAGGGGGAGAAGAGCGCCATGGCGGTGCTCACGGACCTGGGTATCCTGTCCGCTGCGGTGCTGGACGCCGTCCGGGGCTGCCGTTTCGCCGTGGTGGAGGCCAATCACGACGTGGAGCTCCTGCGCCGGGGCCCCTACCCGCCCCGGCTGAAGCGCCGCATCCTGGGGGAAAGGGGTCACCTGTCCAACGAGGCTGGGGCCGAGCTGGCCCTGCGTCTGGCGGAGAGCGGCGGGGAGGAGGTCCTCCTGGCCCATCTGAGCCGGGAGAACAACCGGCCGGAGCTGGCCCTGGCCGCCCTGCGCGCCCGGGTGGGGCAGGGCCTGCGGGCCGCCGCCGCGCCCCGGGAGGGCTGCAGCGGCGAAATCAAGCTGGAGTAAAGGAATATGCTGAACATAAAGATCGTCTGCGTGGGCAAGCTGAAGGAAAAATTCTGGATCGGCGCCGCCGCGGAATACGCAAAGCGCCTGGGCGCCCACTGCCGCCTGGAGGTGGAGGAGCTTCCCGAGAGCCGCCTTCCTGCCAGCCCCTCCCCGGCGGAGATCGCCGCCGCCCTGAAGAAGGAGGGGGAGAGCATCGCCCTGCGAATCCCCCCCGGCAGCCTGACGGCGGCCCTCTGCGTGGAGGGGAAGGAGCTGGACAGCGTCCGCTTCTCCGAGCTGCTGGAGGCCTGCGCCCTCCGGGGAAAAAGCCGCGTCTGCTTCCTCATCGGCGGCTCCGAGGGGCTGAGCGAGGAAGTGAAGGAGCAGGCGGACCTCCGCCTGAGCATGTCGCAGATGACCTTCCCCCATCATCTGGCGCGGATCATGCTGCTGGAGCAGCTCTACCGCGCCTTTCAGATCCGGGAAGGCACCCGTTATCACAAATAGGAGTTGAGACAAATGGCCTGGTGTACGGAATGCAAAAAGGATTTCCCGGAGGGAACGCAGGTCTGCCCCGACTGCGGGGAGCTGCTGGAGGCGTCGGCCCCCAGACCCGAGGGCTGCGACGGCAACTGTGCCTCCTGCACCCTTCACTGCCAAGAGGAGGAGGGCTGCACCGGGGACTGTGACGAGGGCGTCTGGCCCAGCTATGACGACGGGTCTCCCGTGAAGCCCGTGCGCCTCATGACCGTTACGGGCACCCAGCTGGATTATCAGATGGTCATCACGCAGCTCCAGAGCTTCGGCGTGCCCGTGGTGGGGACCTTCACCGCCGACGGGGCTCTCAGCAAGCTGATCTTCGGCTTTGCGGGCTCCGGGATGGACGTGCTGGTGCCGGAGACGATGGCGGACCTGGCCCGGGAGCTGATGAAGCCGGTGGAGGATGAGGAAGCATGAATTACCGTGAGGAATATGAACGCTGGCTGGCCTCCGACGCCCTGACGCCGGAGGAACGGCGGGAGCTGGAGGCCATCCGCGGGGACGATAAGGAGATACGCGAGCGCTTCTACGCGCCGCTCAGCTTCGGCACCGCCGGGCTCCGGGGCGTCATGGGCGCCGGCATCCGGCGGATGAACGCCCGGGTGGTGCGCCAGGCCACCCGCGCCCTGGGCTCCCTGATCCTGGCGGAGGGCGGCGAAGCCGCCGCGGCGGGGGCCGTGGTCTGCTGCGACTGCCGCAATCACAGCCGGGAATACGCCGTGGACGCGGCCCGGGTCCTAGCGGCCATGGGCGTTCACGTGCGCCTCTTCGAGGCCCTGCGCCCCACGCCGGAGCTGTCCTTCGCCATCCGCCTCCACGGGGCGGCGGCGGGGATCAACATCACCGCCAGCCACAACCCCAAGGAATACAACGGCTACAAGGTCTATTGGTCCGACGGGGCCCAGCTTCCCCCGGAGCGCGCCGAAACGGTGGCCCGGGCCATGGCGGAGCTGGATATCCTGGACCCCGTTCCCATGGCCCCGGAGAACGATCCCGGCATCGAGATCATCGGCCGGGAGACGGACGAAGCCTTCCTCCGCGCCGCCCTGTCCCAGTCCGTCTGCCCGGAGGCGGCGGCGAAGGCCGCCCTGCGCATCGTCTACACCCCCTTCAACGGAGCGGGGGCGAAGCTGGTGCCCGAGGCCCTGCGGCGCATAGGGGTGCGGGAGCTCCTGTGCGTGGAGGAGCAGATGGCCCCCGACGGGGATTTCCCCACCTGCAAAAACCCGAATCCCGAGTTTGAAGCGGGCTTCGAGCGGGCTCTGATCCTGGCCCGGGAGAAGGACGCGGACCTCATCATCGGCACCGACCCGGACGCCGACCGCCTGGGCCTCATGGTGAAGACGGGACCGGGGGAATACCGGCTCCTCACCGGCAACGAGGCGGGCGTCCTGTTCCTGGACTACCTCCTCACGGCGAAGGCGGAGCGGGGAACGCTGCCGGAGCGGCCCGTGGCCCTGAAGAGCATCGTCTCCTCGGAAATGGCCCGGGCCGTGGCGGAACGGCACGGGGCGGAGATGGAGGACACCTTCACCGGCTTCAAGTTCCTGGCGGAGCGGATGAAGCTCCACGAAAAGGACGGCAAGCACGTGATCTTCGCCTTTGAGGAGGCCATCGGCTATGCCTTCGGCGACGCCGTGCGGGACAAGGACGCGGTGACCGCCGCCATCATGGCCGCGGAAATGGCCTCCTATCACGCCCTGCGGGGGAAGACCCTGCCGGAGCGGCTGGAGGAGCTCTATGTGCTCCTGGGCCATCGGGAGGAGGAGACCGTGAGCCTCGTCATGCCCGGCGTGGACGGGCTGGAGCGCATGGGGAAGCTCATGGAGCGCCTGCGCAGGACGCCCCCGGCGTCCCTTGCCGGAGAGAGGGTCCGCCGGGTGCGGGACTATCTCGGCGGCGAAGCCAAGGACGGGGAGGGGAACCGGGAGGCCCTGCCCATGCGCGGGGCCGACATGCTGTATTTCGACCTGGACGACGGGTCCGCCTTCATCGTGCGTCCCAGCGGCACGGAGCCGAAGGTCAAGTGCTATCTCCAGGTCAGGGGCGCTTCCCGCGGGGAATGCGAAAAGAAGCGGGCCGCCCTGGCCGCTTATGCCCGCAGTCTTGCGGAAGCCTGACGGAGATTGACAGAACGGGGAGGGACACGGTATAATTGCCGTGTCCCTCTTGGAAACTGCGGAAAGGAACATAGAGCCATGGCGGAAGAAATCATCGGCAACGTTTACGACATACAGAAATTCTCCGTGCACGACGGGCCGGGCATCCGGACCACCGTGTTCCTGAAGGGCTGCCCCCTGCGCTGCCTCTGGTGCCACAGCCCGGAGAGCCAGCGCTTCGAATCCGACCTGGCCTTCATGGAGATGAAGTGCATCGGGCTGGAGGTCTGCGGCCTCTGCGTGAAGGCCTGCGGGCAGGGGGCCATCTCCGCCGGAGAGAAGAAAAAGTCCCTCACCGAGGACAAGGAGATCACCGTGCCGGTGGTGGACCGGACCCGCTGCGTCACCTGCCTGAAGTGCGCGGAGGCCTGCCCCAGCGGCGCGCTCTACGATCCCAAAAAGCCCATGACGGTGGAGGAGGTCTTCACCGCGGCGGCAAAGGACAAGAAGTATTACGACAAGTCCGGCGGCGGCGTCACCGTCTCCGGGGGCGAGCCCATGAGTCAGTTCCCCTTCACCCTGGCCCTGGCGAAGCGCTGCCGCGAGGCGGGCATCACCGTCGCCCTGGATACCACCGGCTTCGCGCCCACGGAGCGCTTCCTGGAGATCCTGCCCTATGTGGACCTGTTCCTCTACGATCTGAAGCACATGGATTCCAAAAGCCACAGGAACCTCACCGGCGTCCCCAACGACCTGATCCTGGAGAACGCCCGGGTCCTGACGAAGGCGGGCGGCCGCTTCCAGGTCCGCTTCCCCATGATCCCCAAGCTCAACGCCACCCCGGAGAACATCCGGGCCACGGCGGAGTTCTGCGTGGAGATCCAGGACGGGATCGACGTGGTGCAGCTGCTGCCCTACCATAAGTTCGGCGCCACGAAGTACGAACGGCTGGGCATCCCCTACCGGCTCACGAACGTGGAGCCCCCCAGCGACGAATTCATGCAGGAGACCCTGCAGCTCTTCCAGGGCATGGGCCTGAAGGCCATGATCCACTGAGAAAGCCGTCATCGCGCAGGATCGCCGGAAAGGGGTGGGATCGCATGAGCAAGGTTTATACGGTTGCGGAGCTTCAGCAAGCGCTGGACCCGGTCTTTGCCCGATTCGGCGTCAGGAAGGCGGTTTTGTTCGGCTCCTATGCCAAAGGGAAGGCCACCGAGGGCAGCGACGTGGACCTGTATGTGGACAGCGGTCTGCGCGGCCTTGCCTTTTTCGGACTGCTGGACAGCGTCGTGTCCGCGCTGGAGGTTCCCGTCGATCTGATCGACGCCTCCCAAATCGATCGGGGCTCCGGGATCGAGCGGGAAATCGCCGGAAGCGGAGTGTTGATCTATGGATGAAAAAAACGCCGCCGTTCTCCGAAAGATCCTCCGTCATATCGATTCGGTTTTGCGTTACTGCGCTCCCTGCAAGTCCCGCCAGGATTTTGAAAAGGAGCCGATGCGTGTGGAGGCGACGGTTTTCAACCTGATGCAGATCGGTGAACTTGCAAAAAGCGCCCTGGACGACCGGGTAAAGCGCGAGATCACGTCCGTTCCGTGGGCACAGATTTACGGTCTGCGAAATCGCATCGTGCACGGTTATTCCGGTGTGAATATGCAGATCGTATGGGACACGGTCAGCGAAGACCTTCCGGCGCTGCGGGCGGAGATTTCAACCTCTCTGGGGGAAGCGGAAAACTAGACAGCAGAAAATAACAAAAGCCGAACGGTTCTTCCCGAAGCAGAAGAACCGTTCGGCTTGTTCCTGCCGCTTTTCAGCCAAAGCAAACGCTTCGCCGGAGGCTGCCCGCGGTTTTGAATACGCCGATTCCATGTTCGTGAATCGTATATGAGCCGCCAATCCCCGCCGCGTCAAACAGATGCGGCGGGGATTTGAAAATCCGGAAATACTGCCTTTATTCTTCCTTCGCCGTGACGGCGATGTGCAGCTCGTCCAGCTGCTTCTGCGTGACCGCGCTGGGGGCGTCCATCATCAGGTCCTGGGCGTTCTTGTTCAGGGGGAAGGGGATGACCTCCCGGATCGTGTCCGCCCCGGCCAGG
>JAEEGL016171678.1_pt1 | contig 11200 bp, 11 predicted proteins | sample 9134231 | NCBI WGS metagenome assembly JAEEGL01 (sample SAMN16246548, study PRJNA631951) | gut metagenome | biome: gut microbiome; feature: rumen; material: fiber-attached | host: Bos | place: Iran: Karaj | collected 2018-10
ATTCGGCGATATTATTTTGTTTGGATTTCAGCATTCAGTATTCAGTTTTCAGATTTCATCTTCCTCGTCAAAATCTATTTCGTCCAAGTAATTGTCACTCATGAAGATCTCAATGTCCCGGCGGTCTTTCTTGGTCGGACGACCCATACCCCGGTCGCGACCGCCGTTACCTGCTATCCGTGCGAGTTCCAATAACTCCAATTGTTGCGGCGAGGTGCAGTCCTGCAGGTACTCCGGCACCAGTTTGGCACCGAGACGGTTTTCCGTCAGTTGCAGCACTTTGTAGGTATAGGTGATCGGACCCTTGCGGACATTGAAGGTGTCGCCCACATGGAACACACGGCTGGGTTTGAGTTGCACGCCATTCATGGATATGCGCCCGTTCTTGCAGGCGTCTGCGGCGATCGAACGCGTCTTATAGATGCGCATCGCCCAGAGATATTTATCGACTCGAACTTCACTCATGAGTGGTCAGTATTCAGTATTCAGTGTTCAGTTTTCTGCTGTCAGTTTATTTCCGATCATTCGAGATATATACTGTTGTATATACGCCTTGAGGTAGGTTACCATCTCTTCCGGCGCCTCTTCTACCGGCTGCGGTGTATGCACGAGGGAGTCGGTTTGGTAGTTATACAGCGCGGTCACGCGTTGACCGTCGAACTGCAACAACAGGCTGTCGCTCATGATCTGATACACAGGACTGTTATAGCAAACGGCGTAGTTATGCTGCTTTTTGGATACCAAGGCATCCTCTCCGAAGGCGAAATAGGGTTGGTCATAGCCGACGAACTCCAATACGGAAGGCATAATGTCGGTTTGGCTGATGACGCCTGTACGGCTCTCGGCGGACAGCAGCGCCGGGCAGAAGAAAGCAATGGGTACCCGGTACATACCCAGATCGTTGGTGTATTCGGGAAGGGTCAGTTGGTTGGTATGGTCGGCTGTGATGACGAACAGCGTATGGTCGTACCACTCTTGCGTTTGGGCGTATTCAAAGAAGCGCTGCAAGGCATGATCGCTGTAGCCGATACATTGGTGGATGGGGTGGGTGCCCTCCGGGAAGACTCCTTCGTAACGAGCCGGCACCTTGAAGGGGTGATGGCTGGAAGCGGTGAATACAGCCGTCATGAAGGGCTCGTGGAGCGTGCTCATCGTTTGGGCGTAGAACTGCAGAAACTCCTCGTCCCATATCGCCCATGTACCGTCAAAATCACGCCGCGCATCCGGGTACTCGTCCTGACCGTAGTATGCCTGAAAACCTGCACTGCGGGCGTATGCCTGGAAGCCCATACTGCCGTTCGGTGCACCGTGGAAGAAAGCAGTGGTGTACCCTTCGCCTCCCAAACAGTCGGCGATGGACGAAACGGAGTTGGTGGAGTAGGGCGTCACCACATAAGGCGCAATCAGCATCGGGATAGAGGACAGCACGGACGGCATGGCGTCAATCGATTTGCGACCGGACGCGAACGAGTACGGCCAGGTCACGCTCTGCGCCAACAGCGAATCCAGGAAAGGCGTGTAGCCCTGGCCGTTATTGTAAAAACCGATATACTCCGAGGAGAAGGATTCCAAGATGAACACCACCACATTGAGCGGCTGACCACTGACTGCTGACGGCTGATCGCTGATTTCTGACGGCTGATGAATGGGCGTCATGATCGTTTCCAGTTCTGCCTCATCATAATAGTGCGGATCGGTATAGACGCGTCCTTCGGTGGACCGCATGATGCAGAAAGGCGTATTGAGCACGATATTCGTTTCGTTGGCGCGGTTGGTATATTGGAGCGCATTGCTCATGGTGATCGGGCGTGTGTAGGCACCGAATCCGCCACGAATGCCGATGACCGACATATAAACGGAAACGACAAAAAGGAGCGTTTCAACGGAGTAATAGACCGCCGGATGGCTGTTCTTGTCCGTCTCTGCGCCGCGTCGGGTACAAAGGATCAGTACGGCAATCATCGCCATGCCGAAGAGCGTGACGTACCAGTACTGCAGGGCGGAAGTGAAGAAGATATGCGCCAGATTGCTGTCGTTCCGGAACTCCGAGAAGAAAGCGATGGTCGTGCGGCGGCCGGTGAACTGCATATATACCATATCAATGCAGTTGACGATGATGGCGAGGATGTTCGGCACCCAGTAGAACCATTGCGCCACCTGCTGGTAGATCCGGTTGCTGCGGAAACGGAACGGCAGGAACATCAGCACCAGATAGACGCTGTTCAGGTACAGCAGCGCGGTCATGTCAAACCGGATGCCGCCGAACAGCAGTTCGCACAGGTGGCTGAACGTCACGTCCGGATAACTGACCGTGTTAGTCAGATAGTAGAACAGACGCGACATGCTGAAGATCGCCATCACCAGCAGCCAGTTGCATACGGCTACCGTCCACGGATGTTTCCAGAAACGCTTCATAAGTTTTCAGTATTCAGCATTCAGTGTTCAGTTTTCACTTTCCATTGAATTGGTTCATGGTGCGGTCAATGCCTTGCAGGCAGAAAGACGGGATGATCTGGGTCGTCACTTTGAGCCGGTCCTCGATCTGTTTTTTCTCTTCGTCGGTCCATTCGCCGAGGACGAAATTGATCTGCGTGCCCCGCGTATATTCGTTGCCGATACCGAACCGTACACGCGCGTACGCGTCCGTTCCTAATACAGATTGTATGTTGCCCAGCCCGTTATGCCCGCCGTTGGAACCCTGTTTGCGGATACGGATGGTACCGAAGGGCAGGTTGAGATCATCCACTAACACGAGCATGTTCTCCATGGGGATCTTCTCCTGTTGGAGCCAGTAACGCACGGCGTTGCCGCTGAGGTTCATGTAGGTGGAGGGTTTGAGCAGCACCATTTCGGCATTCTTCACGCGGCATTTGGCGACAAAACCGTAGCGTTTGTCTTCCCATTCCGCTTTGACCGACGCCGCAAAAGCATCGATCATCATGAAACCGATATTGTGCCGCGTACCTGCGTACTCGTCACCGATATTGCCTAAACCGACTATGAGGAATTTCATTCCGTTAAACAGTTAAAAAGTTAAAATGGTGCTTCGCACGTTAAAAAAATAGGGGCGGGCGTCAAACGCCTCGCCCCATCCGATAACCGTTAACCGATAACCGTTAACCGTTATTAAGCTTGTTTGCTCTGGCGTGTTGCCTTCACCTCAGCGACGCAAGCGTCAGCGGGGTTAACGAACTTCAAGCCTTCTACCGTCACGTCAGCAACTGCGATCTTCTTTGCCAAACCGAGGTTGGTAACGTCGATGTTGATACGATCGGGGAATGCGGTGTAGATACCCTGAGCTTTGAGTTTGCGCATGTTCTGAACCAGCTTACCACCGGCCTTAACACCCTCAGCGAGACCGTTCAACTGAACCGGAATCTCAACAACTACCGGCTTCTTCTCGTCAACTGCGAGGAAGTCAATGTGCAGCGTCTTGCCATCGATCGGGTGGAACTGGAGCTCCTTCACAATCGCTTTGGTCTTGGTGTCACCTACCGTCAGGTCAACGATCTGGGTGTCCGGGCTGTAAATGAGCTTGCGAACGTCAGCTGCTGCTACCGTGAAGGTCAGGTTGAGACCACAACCGTAAATGTTGCAGGGAATAAGCTCCTCTGCGCGGAAAGCCTTAGCGGCTTTCTTGCCGTACTCGCTACGCGGAGTACCTGCCAATGCAAATTCTTTCATTGTTTAACTAAAAAATTTTGTGTTACTTAATACCGTGTATTCCATACACATTAGCTTTCAGAATTCAGTTTTCAGTATTCAGTTTTTTTCTGATAGCTGACAGCTGATGGCTGATCACTAATAAGGCTGCCATCGCAGCCTTTGTTGTCCACCGAGGAGTCGAACCTCGCTTCTCGGAACCAAAATCCGGTGTAATACCGATATACGAGTGGACAGCACTTTTCAGCTTTCACCGAAAAAGCGTGCAAAGGTACTGCTTTTTTTTGACATACGCAAATATTTTTGCAAAAAAAGTGTTGAAACTCCTTATTTTGTTGATTTTTGGTGTAAAATGTGGATGCTTTTTCTGAATGTGGAGGCTTATTGGGCTATCTGCTCTTTGATGACGGCGCTGATTTTGGGCACGATGGCTTTGTAGGCCTTCTGTGCCGCTTGCTCAAAACCGAACGGTGAGCCGCCTTTCTCGGTCACGCTGTTTTCTTGCAGACTTTTGCCGGATGCAGTTTTTACGATGACGGTCTTGGCATCTACGTAGGCGAAATAGGTAGCCATGCCGCCGAACTCGGCTTTGTTATACTCGCGTGCTTTGGCGGTAATAGTGACCGTCCAATCCGACATGGAGACGCTATCCACAAAAGACACATCGCTCTCGGAAAGGACGCTCTGTACTTCATCCAACAATGCCCCATATTCTCCGTCAAACAGCTTTGCCTCGCAACGGATATACACGTTTGTGTAACGCACCTGATTGAGTTTGCCGGTTAAATAACGTTTGGTTTCCTGCAACTGCGTAACAGGTGGTACATTTATATCCTCCGGCTCGCCCATCTGTGCCAACTGTTTGTAGTTCGCCTCTATGGCCTCTATCTGCCGGATTGATTTCTCAATCAGCGTCTTTGCCTGTCCCTTCTCGCCTTTCTTGATAAGGATGTTTATTTGCGGTAAGGTCGCGTCAATGACATCTACTTCTGTGGTGATCTCCCGGGCAAGTTGTTGGGCATCTTGCGCTAATGTTGTCAGCGGTAGCGCGGCTAAGAGGACAAAAAATAGTTTTTTCATAGGTTTGTGGCTAAAGCAAAACTATATATGATAATTAAAAAAACACGAACGAACTTGCCATTTCGACGAAATTCGTTCGTGTACTGATTAAATGACGCTATAGATAATTATTTTTTCTTACCTTTGCTCATCGGTTCCGGAGCTAAAGCAGGAGCCGGTTTGGGTTCCGTTTTTCCCTCTTTGCATTCCGGTTTCTTACCTCCATCGAAGATATTGATTACCTCTGAATTGGAAGCCGGATTCAATAAACCAAGGATACTCGGGTCTTTGAGCGTCAGATATTTCTCAATATCCTCTTTGGATACGTTTTTCAAGAGGTTGATATCTTCATACAACGTACGAGGGTTCTGATAATAACCGGCAAAACCAGTTAAATAAGCACGAAAACGCGTACCTCTTTGCTCTATTTTATATACGGGATCTACAATCACATCGCATTTGTTGTCTACTACCGCTTGGTATCTTGCCTCCTCTTTGGCTTGAGCAGCCGTATGGCAACGTTTGGATTCAGTAGCGATGCGTTTGGAGAAATCAGGACGAACATCTACCAGCATAGGAACGGCATTGATGTTTTCCTGATTAACTTTTGTACTACGAGAGGTATATGAATAAGTAGTACAACTGCTTAATGCTGCAGCTGCGATGACGATTGCAGCCAAAAATTTTATCTGTTTCATATGATTAATCTTTTAAAGGGTTACGATTTATTTTAACTCATTCATTCTTTTTTGACCGACAGCAATCATAGGAAGGCCGGCTACGCAGAAGAAACCGGTACAGGTTAAACCGATACCTGCATCGCGAAGTTGTTTAGCTTTCTTGTAAGCAGCTTGTCTGCTGGTAGGAGCAGCAGCTTTCTTTCCGCCCTTCTTCAGATTTAAATTAAGAACCGGGGCTGCTTGAGGAGCAGGAGCGGCAGCTCCGCATTTGATATTATAAACACTTCCCTTATCTCCTTTTTGATAATAATACTGGTAGAAAGAGGGGTCGCTAAGTAACAGATATTTCTCAATGTCCTCTTTCTGATAACCTTTTTCAATCATCACGTCAATGTCTTTCTTGCCCTCCTTCAGATAGCCTGCGAAACCTGTAACAGTTGCTCTGTAACCGGTAACGGGTCTGTTCTCAACTTGGAAGATAGGATCAACAATGACATCTACATTATTGTTCATAATGCATTGATAGATGGCTTGTTGCTTAGCCTGATTAGGAAGCTTCTGAAAATCGGAAGTAGCCGTAATCTTTTTCTGGTAGTTAACCGTAACATCAGCGACCTGCTCTGAGGTTCTGATCTCATTTTGGTTTACACGCGTACTACGTGAAGTGTACGAGAACGTGGTGCAACCGGCTTGTATTAAAGCAAGACCGCCTAATACAAACGCGAAGACTAATTTTTTGTTCATACTGGTTTTTGATTTTAGATTAATTAAAAAGTTTATATGATCCTATAAGGATATGTCAATATATGTAATTAATAGTTACATCCTGAAGCATGGCCAGTGTGTTGATTCCGGCGAATACACCGATCAGGTTTGTCGTGAACGGGCATGTCGCATCGCATACCTGAATGCCATTGACGAGAAGAGTAACATTATTCTGCTTTTTAATTAAATCAATGGAGACAGGCCGGTTTTGTCCGATTCCCATTTTGGCGTCTTTATTGGTGCCTTTTTCTTTTCCTACCTGGTAAGAACAGTTGCCGGAATTGACGGTCAGAGAGTTGTTGCCTGCAAACTTGATTCCGACGGACGAGAACATTTCTGCCTTTTGAATGACGAAATTGAAGTTGATCTTGAAATCTTTCGAAATGTCAATGGGTAAGGAGACATTCGATTGGGTAGTACCGGAGCGCGTATAATTCGTAATACGCAATTGACCGTTTGCTACTTGTACTGTCTTGCTGTCATGGGAGAAGATGGTCCAGTCCCAAGTGTTCGTTTCAAAATCCTCCACAATAGGGCGTGTATCGGTAGTCTGCTGTCCTCCGATAAGCTCTTTTATCAGCCCTTGGCATATATCATATAAATCGGACAAGTTACCATCTTCAATTCGCCCGAATTGGGATGCCGGGTTAAGGATTTTTCCGGTACTGACATCTATAAAATATGCTTCTAGATAGAATTGAGATTTGGATTTATTCAATGTGGAGATACATAAGTAGTCCGCTCCGCATAATTCTCCCAAACGATGGATTTCATTGTCATTCACTAATCCGGACTGCTGAAGACCCAATTCGTTCATGACTTTATCTACATCAGAGCGGGAAAGGGCATCATAGCCGTTCACCCGTACAATAGCTTTGCGTAATTCGCTACGGATCATGGCTTTCTCTAAAGAAGAAACTTCACTTCCCTCTTCGATAATAGGTTCCAAGACTGCGACTTTCTTTTGTGCAAAGCATACGGAAAAACAGATGCAAAAGAATAAGGTGAGTATTTTTTTCATGTTATTGTTTGTTATTTTTATGGGTTTTTGTCCAAAATGAGACCATAATCTTTTACGCTGCAAAATTACTACAAATTTTTGACATATGCAAATAAATTATTCTTTTTTTTACGAAATTGTTGCTTTTTATTGTGTATTTCGGGTAGATTTTGAGATATAGAAATAAAAAACGCCACCGAAGTGACGTTTTTTATTATTTACATTTACGCAAAAATGCGATTTTTTCGTCAAAATATTTGCACAATTCAAAAAAATGTAGTACTTTTGCACTCGGAATCCCCGGTAGTCCCTGACGCAAGTCAAACTATCGGGTGTCGTTTTTTATTTAGCGATCACTAAGTAATAGTTCTTTTTGCCTTTTTGGAAGAGAAGGTACTTTCCGTTAAGCAGATTGGCGTCGGTGAGAGGAGTGGCGGGATCGGTCAGTTTTTCCTTGTTGAGGGAGAAACCGTTCGCCTGAATCATCTTGCGCGCTTCGCCTTTGGAGGGGAAGATATTGGTGCGCTCGGCGAGGAGGTCGAGGGGACCGATACCGGCTTTGAGGTCTGACATCGGGATCTCGTAGGTCTCGACGCCGTTGAAGATATCGAGGAAGGTTGCCTCATCCAATGCACGCAGGGCGTCTGCGGTGGTGTTGCCGAAAAGAATATTGGAGGCTTCGACGGCGGCGTTGTAGTCCGCTTCGGAGTGCACCATGCAGGTGACCTCTTTGGCGAGACGTTTCTGCAGCACGCGGAGGTGCGGCGCCTGGTCATGCTCGGCGATGAGGGCTTCGATCTCTTCGCGGGTGAGGGAGGTGAAGATCTTGATGTACCGCTTGGCATCGTCATCGCTGACGTTCATCCAGAACTGGAAGAACTTATACGGGCTGGTGTATCGGGGGCTGAGCCATACGTTGCCGGACTCGGTCTTACCGAACTTGCCGCCGTCGGCTTTGGTGATGAGGGGGCAGGTGAGAGCAAACGCGGTCTTGCCGTTCATCTTGCGCATGAGTTCGATACCGGTGGTAATATTGCCCCACTGATCCGAACCGCCCATCTGCAGCAGGCAGTTCTTATGCTCGTTCAGATAGACGAAATCGTATCCCTGGAGGAGCTGGTAGGTGAACTCGGTGAAGGACATGCCTTGCGAGAACTCACCGTTGAAGCGCTTCTTGACTGAGTCTTTCGCCATCATGTAATTGACGGTGATGAGTTTGCCTATATCGCGCGTGAAATTAATAAAGGTGTAGTCCTTCATCCAGTCGTAGTTATTGACCAGTTCGGCGGCATTGGGTGCATCGCTGTTGAAATCGAGGAAATGCTCGAGTTGCTCGCGGATACAAGCGACGTTATGACGCAGGGTCTCCTCCGTCAGCAGGTTGCGCTCCGCCGATTTGCCGGACGGGTCTCCGATCATACCGGTGGCACCGCCGAGCAGGGCGATGGGTTTATGACCGCACGCCTGCAAGTGACGAAGCATCATGATGCCGCACAGGTGGCCGATATGCAAACTGTCCGCCGTCGGGTCGATGCCTACGTAAGCGGTGGTCATCTCTTTCATTAACTGTTCTTCCGTTCCGGGCATGATGTCCTGCAACATGCCTCTCCAACGCAGTTCTTCTACAAAATTTTTAGTCATCAGTTTTCAGTTTTCAGATTTCAGGCTGCAAAGGTACAACAAATATTTGGAATATACAAGATTTTATGCTAAAAAATTTAGTCTGTGCTTGCACAAGCGTGATTTTTTAGCATAAAAGGCTTGTTATTCGCACAAGGGTGCGACTGTACTTTCGAAGGGGACCCCTTTAGGGGGAGGTGGTCGAAGGTACATCAAATATCTGCTTTTTTCTGATATATGCAAATAAAATCAATACAAAAATCCGAATAGCCAAAGAGGGATGCGGTTCTTATAGCCTATTTCGGTGTTGTCCACCGCCAGAAACGAGTCCGGCACATCTTTGATCTGCTCAAAGGTTTTATTGGCGCCGCCCACTTCAAACAGATAGCGATTGTCCACCATAAAATCGCCTTTGGCGGGATAGCAAACAGGCAAGACTTGAGATACCTGGTTCAAAAAGAACGTCTCGCGCACGGTACCTATCTCTATATTCGCGCCCAGCGCATACATGAGATTCGTGTTGTGCAGGAATATTTTCTCCGGCCGGGCGAGTGTTTTCAAGCTTTTCGCCTTGTCGGTCAGTAGTGCCAATAAATCCGCGCGTTCCAGAGCATATAGCATTTTGAGCCCTTGGTTACGACCTGTTTCCAGTTGCCCGTACAGAGTGTTCATAGTTGGCATCTGCGGCACGCTTTGCGCCAGTACCATAAGCATTTTCTTGGTCTTTTCTATCGTGGAGACCGTCACATCGTCAATCAAAGGGTAGTCTCTTTCGAGTACCTGATTGACTACATGCTGGAGACGTATCTCATAGCCGGAGCGCACCGCCTTGTAGAACGGATAATAACCATGTTGCAAATAGGCGTTCAGATGCGATTGGATACTGCCTAATTTCTCTTTGACCTCCATGGCAATCTGCACATGACGCTGCAAGATGTCTTCTATGCGGTAACAGGGAAAATCGGCAATCCCTTCGAACCGTAGATACTCGCGGAAGGAGAGCCCGGGCAGATGGTAGTCCATCAGCCGCCGTGACAAATCGCCTTCGCCCGCTTCCAACTGCAACATGGACGAACCGGTAAACGTGATATGCAAGTCCGCATACTCATCAATGAGATTCTTGATCGCCGTTTGCCAATGCGGATAGTAGTGTACCTCGTCCAGAAACAGGTACCGTCCTCCCTGCTCGTAGAACCAGTCAGCCAGTTCTTTGAGCGAGTACGACTTGAACCACAGATTGTCCAATGACACGTAGAGTGTATCATCAATATTAGGAAATGCCTGTAATATATGTTGCAGCATCAGTGTGGTCTTGCCGACACCTTTGGAGCCTTTGATTTCTATCAGCCGGTCTTCCCATTCGATAGCGTTCATCAACGGACGGATGTAGTCCAAAGTGACGGTAGAGAGGAAGTTGTGATAGGTCTTGATGATGGGTTGTACGTCTTGCTGTTCCATAGTAGTTTGTATTTTACGCAATTTGCGTTTCACAATTTGCGCTGCAAAGGTACTGCTTTTTTTCGATATATGCAAGAGTTGGGTGCAAAAAAGTACTTGTAGGTACTAAATTTTGGCATTTTTTAGTACTTGTAGATACTAAATCGGGTATTTTTAAGCGAAAATTATGCAAAAAAGTACTTGTAAGTACTAATTTTTGGCAATTTTTAGTACTTGGAGATACTAATTTACAAAGCCTGCGGCTCTCACGAGTGGCAGGGGGAATAAATAGGATATGTATCTTTTATCCAAGATATTGTGTGTTCATCAGTTTCAAAAAAAACGGAACGCGGGGCTTCACAGCAGCGCGTTCCTAACAAAAACATAAAACCTTACGAAAAACTTTCGCTTTCGAAGGTGTGACAATATTACCTTATTACACGCGCGCATCGCTATGCGCGGTTTTGCGTTTACGTAGATAAATAACTCCGGCAAAAGCCAATGACATCAGCAACAATGGCAGCACCGCATCGCCGATGGGAGTATTGTCTCCTCCTTCATGTCCCGGATTGCCCGGAAGACCTGATTTCTTCGGTCCACCCGGTGCTTTGGCGGGAGAATAACTTTCGGTCGTTGTTGCCATATCTATTACTTCGGTAGCACCTACCGCCATCACTTGCGGAGTGTAACTGCTCCCTGTTCCTTGCATCGCAGAGGTGGACTGCCATTCCTGTGCCATGGTCGGCAGCACAAAGGCTGCCACCATGACTAATATCATTATCTTTTTCATATTCATATTCATATTCATATGTTTTATAGTCTTCTGGTTATATGGATTATTTCACCTTAGCGCCGGTTGCATTGTAGAGACGACCATCGCGGATGATGTAGAGCACACCGTTGATCAATTGTTTGCGTGCTTTCGTGCCATCATTGATAACATCTACACCTGTCGGCATGTTGCGTATCGGCGTGC
>JAEEGL016501608.1_pt1 | contig 11200 bp, 7 predicted proteins | sample 9134231 | NCBI WGS metagenome assembly JAEEGL01 (sample SAMN16246548, study PRJNA631951) | gut metagenome | biome: gut microbiome; feature: rumen; material: fiber-attached | host: Bos | place: Iran: Karaj | collected 2018-10
AAGAAGTCCTGCGGGCGCGGACCGAAGGTGATGATCTTGAGGTTCTTGACGCCGATGATCGCGCGGGCAACGGGCACGAAGTCCGCGATCATCTTGGCAATATCTTCCGCGGTGCCGACCGGGTATTCGGGGATGTAACCTTTGAGGTGGCGCATGCCGAGGTTATAGGAGCAGTTCAGCATACCGCAGTAGGCGTCGCCGCGTCCGTTGATCAGATCGCCGTCGCCTTCGGCCGCCGCAACGAACATGCAGGGGACGTCAAAATGCTTTGTAATCAGCGTTTCGGGCGTTTCGGGGCCGAAGTTGCCGAGGAACACAACAAGCGCGTTGCAGCCGTTAGCCTTCACATCGGCAACGGCCTTTTGCATATCGAGCTCGTTTTCGACGGTGACGGGGCATTCATACAGCGGGCCGTTATAGGCGGCAACGATGTTCTTTCTGCGCTGCGTGGACAGACCGATCGGGAAGCAGTCGCGGGATACAGCAATTATGCCGAGCTTGACTTCGGGAATGTTGGAAACCATGTGTAATCAATCCTCCTTGAAAATTAGATAGAATCGGAAATGTCAATGTTGATGCCCTTGATGCCGACGGGGACGCCGTTTTTCGCGGGCGCAGATTCGGGATGGGGGAGCAGCCACTTGTTGCGGGCGGTCATACGGTGATCCTCAGAGCATTTCGGCGTAAAGGCGGGCAACTCGGTATTGGTTCCCTTCGGCAGCGCAACGGCAACGCGGAACCCGATGCCTGCATCGGTGTGGCAGGGCGCATAGTGCAGCGTGGTCGCATACACTTCAATCGGGACGCTCGCCGGCACACGGAACGCACGCACCTTTTCGGAATCCACAAGTCCGTTTTCGATATCATACTGCTTGGCAAGCAGCAGAATGAAATCCTCGGAGCCGATATTGATTTCGCTGTCGCGGTGGTACTCCAAACAATTCAGCTTTGTATTGTGTCCCCAGCACATGCCAAGCTCAATCGGCATGCCGCCGTATCCGCGGTCGCGCAGATCGGTATAGATTGCGCATGCTTCGAGCGAGTCGATACCGGGTTCATAAGCCGTGCCGGTTTCGGGCAGCGGAATCGCATGCATGGCGTCGATCAACTCGGCGGTGTCATACCCTTCCAAAACCTTTCCGTATAACGCGAACGAAGGATCATAAACAGATTCGATTTTCATGATAATCTCCTTATCCAGATTTCCGCTTCTATCATACATGATTTTACATAAAAATGCAAGCGAAACCGTTTGTATTCCTTATGCTTTCCAACGGCTTGCCTGCATCATGCTTCCTTATCGGATCGTGAACGAAACGAAGTCCGCAGCGTCGCTGCCTTGATAGCGGAAGTAGAGCGCATGTTTGCCTTCCGTGATTGAAAGCGGTGCGCTGCCGTTCATCGGAACGTTCGCAACGACATCCTTGCCGTCCGGATCGGTCGAGACAAGGAACTTGCCCGTGCCTTTGCCCTTCACTTCGATCTTGTTCTCCGTGCCGTCAAAGGTGTAGTACTTGAACCCCGCTGTCGCGCCGTCGCGCATGTTCGCAATGTACTGATCGCCGTTTTCTTCGCGGTCCTTGCCGGTCTGCGTAAAGTACGGATGTGCTTCCAATCGCTTTTTCGGGTTTTTGCCGTCGATGCGGCCGGTTTCATGGTTCTTTGCCCAAAGATTGCATGCGATCCGCGCTTCATAGGTGCCTTTGCCGATCAGCGGTTTGCCGTTCAAACCGCAGGAAGTTAGTTCCGCCTGTTTGAATCCACCGTCCGGTGTGCGCTCCAGCTTCTCCGCACACGCTTGTCTGGCATAACTGCTTCTGTCGGTCTGCCGATGATAGAAGATGTACCAGTCATCCCCGATGTTCAATAATCCGCCGTGCGTGTTGCCGAGATAGTTGTTGGCATGGCTTTCATCCTCGTTGCCGTTGAGATAGAGATCCCCAAGATCCACAAGTACGCCGCCGTAGGTGAAATCCCGATCCGGATAATCGCTCATGGCGTAGCAGAGATCGTGGTTATACTGGGAGGAATATACGAAGCAGTATTTTCCGTCTACCTTGCGAATCGAGGACGCTTCAAAGAACGCATGCGGGAACGCGCCTTCTTTCCCTTTGATCGGGAAGATCACTTTCGGTTCCTGCTTGATCGTTACCATATCCGGTTCCAGTTCCATGACCACGCCGCCGTCGTTGCGGAGGTTATGCCATCTGGAGGCGACAAACGGTACTTTGGTTTCAAAGCCGGAATAGAGCCAAACTCTGCCGTCGTCATCGGTTAAGACGCCCGGATCGAAGGGGAACTGCTCACCGCTCTTTTTGCCCCATACCTTGCCGTTCTTATGATGCACTTTTCCGTAGAACTCATATTTGCCCGCAGGGGTATCGCAGACGGCGACGCCGAACTCGCCGAGGAAATCAAACGCATAATACAAATAGTATCTGCCGTCTGGGCCCTGCGTCACGTCGGGTGCGTACAAACTGCGAATACCGAGCTTATTTCCCGGATCCTGCGTTTTCCGATAGATCACGCCCTCATAGCGCCAGCCGGAAAGATCGTCCACCGGTGCGCTCCAGCAGACATAATCGTTGACGCAGAAGATCGGCGCGCCAAACGCGTCGTGGCTGCCGTAGACATACACGCGATCGCCAAACACATGGGGTTCGCCGTCGGGGACGTATTCCCAAGAGGGAAGATAGGGGTTAAATACCTGCTGTTTCATAGTTGCCTCCTGTCGGAAAATCCTGCCCTCATTATGTGAAAAAGAAAAGAACATGTCAAGAAAGATAGCGTAAGTTGATTGTTTTTCGTAATAACCTGATTCCGACGATCAATCTGTGCGTATTTTTCACAAAGTTGTGCGATACTGTTTGCATACATCTTACAAATCGGGTATGGTTATCCTATAAGAATAGGCGAAAAGGAGAATCAGAATGAAACGAATCCTTGCTTCTGCAACGGGCATGCTGTTTGCCGTCGTGTTCATGCTCTCAACGTTTGCCTGCGGGCAAACGGCGTCACAGCCTCAGTCCGTGACGGAACAAACGGAATCATCTGTACCCGTATCGGAATCGGAAGAATCGACGGTTGCCGTCGTTCCCGAAAACGGCAAGCCCGATAAGACCGGCTATCCGAATCTGGACGCGATCGAAGCGTATCGCAAGACCGATTGGACGGCAAACTGGATCTGGACGCCGGGGTGCTCGGACGACAGCTATGTGGCATTCCGCAAAACATTTACGCTGGAGGAAGCGCCCGCTTCCGCCGTTGCGTATGTTTCTGCGGTCGATAAATATTCGCTGTGGATCAATGGGGAAGAGATCGTGATCGGCGGCAGCTTGAACCGCGGTCCGTCGCCGTTCGATTCCTATTATGATACCTTGGACATTCAAAACCTTCATGCCGGTGAAAATACGATTGCGGTGCTTGTCGCGTTCAACGGACGGTCCGGAGACGGCTCCATCGTTCCTATCCATCATAACGAGGAGGGCGACGAGTTCAATCAGGCCGGTTTGCTGTTTGAGCTGCGTGCAGGCGATACGGTGATTGCTTCCGATGCGACATGGAAGGCGACCCGGCATCAGGGCTATAAGAACCGTGTAACGGCGGGGACGGCATACGTTCGCTATACGCAGTCCTCGCAGCTTGCGGAATGCAATGTCTTTTATATGGCGTCGGACGATATCGGCAGTTTCCAACGGCCGGATTACGACGACTCGACATGGGAGAATGCGGCTCTGATCGCACGGCCGGGCGATCTGCCCTTTGGCGATCTGTATGCTGCCGTTACCAAGCCTCCGAAGACAGGCCTCTATGTTGAATTTTCAAATGCAGCCGATTATCTTGACAAGCCGCTCACCGAAAATACCACGCTTGCGCTGAAGCTTCCGGGCAACCGCCAGTTTATCTGGTATATCGAGCTGGATGCCCCTGCCGGAAAGACGCTGACCTTCTATACCGATACGTATACGGATCGACAGGACGCGCCGAATTTCAAGGACACCTATATCACCAAGGACGGCGTACAGAGCTATGAAAACTATCCGTGGCGCACAGGCTCCACATTGTATATCGAAGCGGAAGCCGGCGTAACGTTCAAGGCACTATGGTACCGGCTGACCGGTTATAACGGAGAATGGGTCGGGTCGTTTACGTCGGATGATCCGGCATTGGATCAGATTTGGCAGGAAAGTCTCAACACGATTGCCATCTGCATGCGCGACGCGTTCATGGATTGCCCCGACCGCGAACGTGGGCCGTACATGGGCGACGCCTCCAACCAGATTGACGCCGCACTGTACAGCTATGACCAGGGCGGTTTGGATCTGATCAAGAAGTCCATTCTGGCCTGCGTTGCATGGACGACGGATTCCGATACGATCCCGAGCCGTGCGCCGTCCATCAAGCCCCAGGAAATCCCGAATCAGAGCCTTGCGTTTGGCTCTTCGGCGTATCACTACTGGCTCCATTCGGGCGATGCCGAAACCATGGCCGCCTATTATCGCGTTTTCGTTAAGTATCTGAAGCTGTTTGAGATGGACGCGAACGGTCTGCCCGTATATCGTGCCGGTTCGTGGCAATGGAACGACTGGGGCAACAAGATCGACGCCGAGCTTTTGCAGGCGGGCTTCTACTTCTATGCACTCACGACCGCCCGCCGCCTTGCAGACGATCTCGGCATTGCGGAGGATAACGCGTTCTTAGATGAACGGATTGAAAGCATGCGGCAGAACTGGCGCGCCGCCTACACAACGGAGGAGGGCTTCCGTTCCGCCAAGAGCAAGTATGTGGACGACCGTGCCAACGCGCTGCTGGCGCTCTCCGGCCTTGCCGAGCCGCAGGATTACGAGCAGATCATCAACGTTCTGACGACGACCTATGAAGCCAGCCCGTTTACCGAGAAATATCTTTTGGAGGCGCTTTGCGTAATGGGCCGTGAGGATCTTGCCATGGAGCGCATCAAGCTGCGTTATGCACCGATGCTGACCGATAAGTGGGATACGCTGTGGGAACTGTATAACGACGATACCGGCACGTATAACCACGGCTGGAACGCAGGCCCGCTGTATATTCTGTCCAAGTATGTTGCAGGCGTCCGTCCGACCGAACCCGGCTGGAAATCGTATGAGATCGCTCCGAGCACGGCGCTTGCCGATTATTCTTGCACCGTTTGGACACCGAACGGCAACATAACCGTTGAAAAGGCCGGAAATGCGCTGAAGATCACAACGATAGACGGAAATGGAACGGTGGTTCTGCCAAACGGACATACGGAAGCAATCACCTCGGCCGGTACCTACACATACGAAATAGCCGAATAACGTTTAAAGTCCGAAAGGGGATATCAATACAAATGAAAAAATGGATCGCACTTGGGCTGAGCGCGCTGTTTTTGCTCGGCTGTGCAGCGCCCGAAGCCGTTGCACCGCCCAAGACCGAAACGCAGACTGTCGAGGTGACATCGACGGAGACAAAGACACAGGACGGTCCGGCGACAGTCGATAAGCTGCAAGTCGTTCATAATCCGGACAAGATGGAATATCTGTCGGGCGAGCTTTTTGATCCGACCGGCCTGGTGATCAATGCGATCCTGTCCGATGGCACCGTCCGTGAGAATGTGCCGTTTGAAGTGGAGAACGGGGACACACCGATCTCCAACCGCATGGCAAGCGTCAATGTTCTGTGCGAGGGGAAAAAGTTGATGCTCTCGATTAAGGTCGTCGTAGCAGGAAATGCAGAGCCGTATTCCGTTGCGAATACGAAAACGGTCGCGGACAGTCCTGTGAAAGGGAACGTCTATTACTGGCTCGGCTCGTCGGTCACGTTCGGCGCGAGCTCCGAGGAGGAGAGCATGGTGGACTTCTTTGCCAAGAAGTACGATTGCACCTGCATCAAGGAAGCCGTATCCGGCACGACGCTGAACGCATCGAACACGTCAAGCTATGTTGCACGGTTTGATCGGTATCTCGCGTCAGAACAAAGGGCGGCACATCTCGACGGCTTTATCTGCCAGCTTTCCACCAACGATACGCGCAATGCCGACGCATTCGGTGTGATTATGCCGGACTTTATCACGGGCGCAGACGCCTTCGATGTCAACACAACCTTCGGCGCAATCGAGTATATCATCGCCAAGGCACGCGAAACATGGGACTGTCCGTTTTACTTCTACACGAATCCGCCTTATAACAATAAGCCGTATGATAAGATGGTAGAAGGCTTAATGCGGATTGCCGAGAAATGGGATATCACGGTGATCGACATGTATCATGACGAAGCGTTCAATGCAATCTCCGACGCGGATCGAAGGTTGTACATGGCCGACACGATCCACCCGACAAAAGCGGGCTATCGCGAGTGGTGGCTGCCCAAGTTCGCCGAAGCGATCCTGCCCGCAGCGTGATCGCCTTTCCGGTATTTGCTTATAAAAATAAGCAAAACCGGAAGATTATGCTGTGAAAACGACAACTTGTGCTGAAAGGGTTGTTTTTCCCTTTCTCACGCGATACAATGCTACCATCAAAAATGCATTGTTCAGTTCTTCTTTGACCTCCTTTTATATGCAAGAAAACCGGCTCCCGTCAGAGCCGGTTTCTTGTGTTCTATGCACGGTTGCTGCATCAGGCAGCAATACTTTTCGGAAATGTCACAAGCAGGAAGAACATATTGTTCTGCGCGCGGATTTCAAGCGTGCCGCCGTACTGCTCGGCGATATACCGGATGCTGCGGACGCCGTAGCCGTGACGGGAGGTATCGGCCTTGCTTGTGTCGGGTAGCCCCTGCTTGATCTTCAGCTCGCCCGCGAAGTAGTTCGATTCCTCGATGACAGGGCAGCCGTTCTGCACCGAGCAGACGAGGGAGATGATTTTGTGCTCGGGGGCTTGGACGCGCTCCACCGCTTCGATCGCATTGTCGATAATATTGCCGAACAGCGAATACGTCTGCACCGCGGAGAGGAAAGAGAACTTTTCACCGTCGGCCATGCAGGAGAAGGTGATGCCCTTTTTCTCACATAGGATTGCTTTTTCGCAAAGCACCACATCCAAAACCTCGTTTCCTGTTTTGATGTTGGCGTCGTAAAAGCGGATCGCTTCTCGGAGGGAATCCGTTTCGGATTCGGTCAGCTTATCCTCGATTTTGTCGATGATGTGCTTCAGATCGTGACAGCGCATATTGATTGCGTCCATATTGGCTTTGACGGAATCAAACTGCATCTTTTCCTGCTTCATCAGCTGATTCAGTACGTTGATCTGCTGCTCTCTTTCGCTTTGCCCCAGGATTCCGGCACACAGCAGCAGTACGACGAAGCTGAACGCAATCGTGAAAATCTTGACGACAATGCTCATCGCCATGCTTTCGCTCTCATACAATCTTGCGATGCAGACAAGCGTGTTCACGATGGATACGGTGACAAGGGAGAGGAGCACGATATTTCGCCGTGTGCGCTTGCTGGCGGACAGCTGCGCTTTCGGACGGAACAGCAACGCCAGCAGAATATAGATGGCGAAGCGGCTGCCGTAAAACAGCAGCAGTTCCCAAAGCTGCACTTCATTGGTGCCGGTGTGGAACAGCGAAATCGTCGTTCTGTCGTTGATACCGTTCAGGTTTTGGAGCAGAGGGAAGAATTTATTGCCGATCTGATAGGAGGCAAGTCCGGAGCAGAAAGCCATCAAAGTTTCGCTGCTGGAACCATCCCAACAAAAATATACGAACACCAGGTTGAATACACAGATCGTCAGATAGCAAACGACCCGGACAAAAAGCGTATTGACCTCCGTGTTCAGAATTGCCAAAAGGAAACAGAGCACAACCGATTCGGCAAGCGCAAACAGAATACGAAGTGCGAAAGGGCTTTTTTTCTGCATTTTCGAGCAGAACAGCGATATCGCAAACTGCGTTTCGATATAGGTTGCGACGAGAGAATAGCCTTCAAATGCGTATGCTGCACCGAATAGCGAGGTGGTAAAATCAAACATACTGTTTTGTCTCCGAGAAATTCGCCAGAGCGTCGGTAAATGCTTTCTTGCGCGGATGGCTGATCTGCAGCTCTTCACCGTTGACGATCACGGTCAGGTTTTCGACCTTCTCCACAAAAGCAAGGTTCACAAGCAGAAAATTGTTGCAACGGGCAAAGCCCTGCCCGGCCAGCATTTCTTCGACGCTTTTCATGGTCTGGTATTGCCGGTATTCGTTGCTTTTGGTGTGAAATACACAATGGTGCCCGCGCACCTCGACATAGATGATCTGATTCGGCATCAGACGCACGAACCCGACCTCCGTTTTGATCAGGATATCCTGCGTCGTCTTTTGCGGGAGCTTCGAGAGCATTCGCGTGAATTTGAGCGAAAATTCGGGATAGGATACAGGCTTCACAATGAAATCGGAAGCGGAAACTTCATATCCTTGAATGGCATATTGCCGCATACTCGTGACAAAGACAAGCATGACCCGGTCGTCCTTTTGCCGCAGCATCCGGCTTGCGTCCATGCCGTTCATCATCGGCATCATAATATCCATAAAAATGATATCAAATTCCGCCTGATATTTTTCCAAAAAGGTAATGACATTAAAAAAGACGGAAACCGTGACGGCGTTCTGGTGCTCGTTGGCATATTGCCGTATATGAGATTCAAGAACGGCAGCCTGCTCCTTATCGTCCTCTACAATTGCTATCCGAATCATGCTTCCTACTCTCCTTATTATGCATTATACCGGTTTGTAAAACCATTGTCAAGAATTGCAAAAACTTATGCTGTAGAAATGTAAGGTTACGCTGTTTGGATTGTGAGCAGAAGTCGAATCCGTTACAATTCAAGAGAAATCATGGGGGGAGCCCCATAGAAAAATCAGGAGGAATGAATGATGAAAAAGAAACTGGTTCTTGTGATGGCTGCTGTTATGGTTGCAGTGATGATCCTCGCTTGCGCCGGCGCAGGCAAGGGCGGCGCACAGGCCAAGATCAAGGGCGTTTATCTGTCCCCGGCCAAGGCGGACTACAACAATATGCGTCCGACCTATAACTTCTATAACTACAACTTTGCACAGTCCGAAGTCACCCTCTATGAGGACGGCACCTACATGGTCATCGTGACCGACTCTACGTTCTCCGCGGTTGAGCTCTCCGAGAGCACCAATGACCACAGCGAGAACGAGCGTACTAACCAGATCACGAAGTTCTTCGGCACCTACACCGCCGTCACCAACGATCTCGACGACGATCTGACGGATGTCACCTTCGCCAAGCCGACCCGCATTGTCAAGAGCTTCGACCAGAGTTACTGGCTCGATACCGACAACTGGACCGAAAAGGCCGGCAAAGCAACCGCGCAAAAGCAGTATGACAGCACCACCGGCGAAGTCATCGGCGAAGGCGAACCCAAGACTGCTGAGCAGTATCTTGCGGAGAACGCATTTGACGAGATCACACTTTCCGTCAACGAAAAGACCGCTTCTCTCGACTTCTACAACTTCGGCGTTAAGACCGGTTTCTCCAACTAAAAAGTTGACTGAACGGGTACAAAGCGCATGAAGAAATCCAATCTTTGGCGGGGCTTAACAGCGCTTTTTGCACTGTTGCTCTGCTTAACAAGCTTTGGCGCAGGCCTTGCCTTCCATCGTGAAGGTGACGTCAATCTGTTCCTCGGTACGTTGCCTCCGGTACAGGCCGCGACCGATGACACTACATATTTTGCTTCGTCATACGCATCCAAGGACGAAATGCGCGCAGCATTGAAGGACTATCTGATCAACGATCAGATCGAAGGCAGCGTTCTGCTTCGCAACGAGAACAACGCACTCCCACTCGATCCGTCCGCTAAGGTCACCCTGTTCGGCTTCGCGGCCGCTACCCCCGTGTATCACGGCGGTTCCGGCGGCCCCGCCAATGCCGGCATCAACCTCTACGACGCGCTGAAGGAAGAAGGCGTCGCCGTCAACGAGACCGTGTATAACGCCATCGTTGCCGCCGGCGGCACCCGCACCAAGACCGGTCTGATCGGCGAGATCGCCGCTTCGGCTTACAGCGGCACCGAGTCCTCGTTCGCGTCGTACAACGACGCCGCGATCTATGTCATGTCCCGGTACGGCGGTGAAGAGGGCGACCTCAACCACGGCCTGCAGGGCGAATGGCAGGAAGGCCCCGTCGGCGTTCCCGAGCTCTCCCTCCATCAGGAAGAGATCGACACGCTGAACCTCATCAAGGATGCGGGCTTTAAGAAGATCATCGTCGTCGTCAACAGCGGCTATGCGATGGATCTCGGCTGGCTCGCCGATTACGGCGTGGACGCCTGCCTGTGGGTCGGCTATCCCGGCGCCTACGGCATGACCGGCGTTGCCAAGTGCATCAAGGGCGAAGCGGATCCTTCGGGCCGCAACGTCATTACCTACGCAACGGATTCGCTTTCCTCTGCGGCCATGCAGAACGCGGGCGACTTCACGTTCACGAACCTCACGGGTCTGTATAAGAACAAGTACCTTGTGTACGCCGAAGGCATCTACCTCGGCTATAAGTATTATGAGACCCGCTATCAGGATCAGGTGCTCGGCATCAACAATGCAAACTCCTCCAAAGGCGTCTATGCCTCCAAGGACGGCGCATGGAACTATGCCGATGAAATGGTCTATACGTTCGGCGCCGGCAAGAGCTATGCGGACTTTACGCAAGAGCTTGTTTCGGTGAACTGGGACAAGACCACGCATCAGGTCACAGCCGAAGTCAAGGTCACCAACAACGGCGGCTTTGCGGGCAAGAGCAAGGATGTCGTGCAGCTGTATGTGCAGCTTCCGTGGGAAGCGGGACAGGCGGAAAAGAGCGCGATCCAGCTTGTCGATTTCGGCAAGACGAAGGAACTTGCGCAGGGCGAAAGCGATACCGTAACGCTGACCTTCTCGGATTATCTGTTTGCCACGTATGACAGCAACGCAACAAACGGTGCGGATACCACCAAGCAGGGCAGCTACGTCTTTGACGCGGGCGATTACTACTTTGCCATCGGCGACGATGCGCACGACGCGCTGAACAATGTGCTTGCCGCACGTGGCGTAACCGGTATGTTCGACGCCGAGGGCAACGAAGTCCAAGGCGATGCGAATAAGGCCTACAAGGACACGCTTGCGGCGCTTGACAACAAGACTTGGGCGGTATCGTCGTACACGGGCGAAGTGGTGTATAACCACTTTGAGGACCGCGATCTGAACTACTTCA
>JAEEGL012214787.1_pt1 | contig 11199 bp, 10 predicted proteins | sample 9134231 | NCBI WGS metagenome assembly JAEEGL01 (sample SAMN16246548, study PRJNA631951) | gut metagenome | biome: gut microbiome; feature: rumen; material: fiber-attached | host: Bos | place: Iran: Karaj | collected 2018-10
CGATCATCACCTATACGATCGGCGAGCTTGTGGCGACTTACGTCGTCTACCCGCTGATCGGTTTTCCGGTCGCCCAGATGCTTGAACAGTACAGGGAAGCGATCGAAAAGACCGGTTCGATCACAGGCATGGATTACAGTTCGCTGTTTTCCATGGCCGGCATCGATATCGCCAAGCTCATCGTCATCCTCTATGTCGTCTCTACGATCATCATGGGCGCAATGGAAGGCGTCCTGATCCACATCCTGAGCATCTTCCTGCTGAAGCGTTTCAAGATCAAGGATCTGGGCAACACCAACCTTCTCGATATCAAGCCCAATCCGCCACTGGCCTATGCGGCGCTATTGATGGCAAGCGTCATGTATCTGGTCAGATTTCTCAACAACGAGACGCTCTACTATATCGGCATTACCGTTTCGATCTGCGGGTTCATCATCCTGCTGTATTACGGCTATATTTTTGTGGTGCTCTACAGCATTCTGGTTCTCAGAAAGAACATCGGCGGTCTGATCATCCTGCTGTGTTTCCTGGTTCCGGGCCTCATGTATCTGCTCATGATCGCAGGTTTTCTTTATGCAAGCGGTCCGTTAAGGGCGTATCTTGACAATAAGATTCAGGTGAAACAATGAAACGAAGGACTTTTATCACCGCATTAAGCGTGGTCACCTCCATCAGTATCATTCTGGCCCTGGTCGTTCTGGGACTTTTCTTCTCACGTGACATCATCCTGCCGGCGATCGTCACCGCCGTCTTCATCCTGCTTCTGGTCATGATCTTCTATTCTCTGGACGTCATCAAGAACGAGACCAACAGGCAGATCGAAAACCAGCTGGAGCTCTCCTACAAGGAAGTATTGAGTCATGGTGAGATCGGCATCATCGTATACGATGCCAACTACGAAATCAATTTCATGTCCGATTTCTTCCTGCGCCGCAACATGAATCATCTGGGTGAGAAAGTCCTCAACTGGCTGCCGGAACTGCAGGACATGCTGAAAAACGAAGCGAACAACCAGATCGTCATCATCAATGACGAGAAGTTCTCGGTCCGCAAGATCAACAACGCCTTCGTTCTGACTTTCAAGAACATCACCAGGGAGTATGATCTGGCCCGAAAGCTTGAACAGGATGCGCCGGTTTTGGGCCTTTTAAGCTACGACAACTATGATGAGGTCGACATGTCGGAAGACGAGCTGGCCTATGTCAACACCAATATCAAACTGCCGGTCATGGAATACTTCAGGAGTTTCGGCGTCGTCTACAAGACACTGAAAAGCTCCAGAATGCTGCTGCTCATGAACGAACATACCTTTGAACAGATCAGAAACGACCGTTTTTCGATCCTGAACAAAGTGCGCAAGGTCGCCAAGGACGGCGATGTAGACGTTACGCTTTCGATGGCGTTTGCCGGCGGAAGCGATGACTATGGTGAACTCGACGCGATTGCCGAGGAGCTGCTGGAGCTGGCTCAGACCAGAGGCGGCGATCAGGTCGTCGTGCGCAAGGCCGGCGGCGATGCGACTTTCTTCGGCGGTACGACCGAAGCCAGAGAGAAGCAGTCGAAGACAAAAGTCAGAGTTATGGCCAATTCCGTCAAGGATCTGATCCAGAAATCGTCGAATGTCATCATTGTCGGCCATCGCGAAATGGATGCCGACTGCGTGGGAGCGGCTCTGTGCATGTCCAACATCGTCATGTCGCTGAGCAAGACGTGCTACATCGTATCCAAGTCGGGCGGCATTGAGACGATGATATCGGACGTCATGAACCGCTACAGTTCCGTTCTGGAAAAGAAGCATCATTTCATCAGCGAATCGGAAGGCGTGGACATGCTTAACGACAATTCGCTTGTCATCATGGTCGACCATCATTCGGCTGCTCAGTCAAACGGTACGGGCATTCTGAAACAGGCCAAGCGGATCATCATCTTCGATCATCATCGCCGCAAGGCGGATCTCGATGTGACCGCTATGATGCTTTATATCGAGGCGGCCGCCTCATCGGCGACGGAGATCGTCTACGAACTGGTCCCGTACTTCTCGAAGAATATCGGTATTACCAGTGAAGAGGCCAACATCATGTATCTGGGTATCATGATCGATACGGATCACTTCCGGGTCAGGACGGGATCGCGGACCTTCGATGTTGTGAAACAGCTCAGAAGGGAAGGTGCCGATCCGCTGGTATGCGACGCTCTGTCCCAGGAGCCCTATGAAAACGTCATCGAGCGCAGCCGCATCATCAATGCCGGCCGGCTCTACCGCAAGGGCGTCGTTCTTTCGAGCCTTTCGGAAGGAAACTTCCCGCGTTCGATCGCGTCGCAGGCCTGCGATATGATGGTTAAGGCCAAGGATATCGAAGCGGCCTTTGTCATCTGCAATTCCGATAAAAACGAAACGATCATCACAGCCCGTTCGCGCGGCAATGTGAATGTACAGGTGATCATGGAAAAGATGAAGGGCGGCGGTCATATGACGGCAGCCGGCCTGCAGGTCACCGATTCCAGCGTTCCGAAGCTGGAAGCAGAACTCATGCGGGTTCTGGATGAATACTTTAAAGGAGGAGACAATGAAAGTAATACTGCTGTCTGATGTTCCCAAAGTGGGAAAGAAAGGTGACGTCAAGGAAGTCGCGGACGGATATGCCCGCAATTATCTGATTGCCAGAGGCCTGGCGGTCGCTGAATCCAATGCCTCCCGCAAGATCCTGCAGAAGCAGAACGAGGAAGCTGCCAGACTCGATGAACAGAAAAGAGCGGAAGCGAAAGAACTGGCAAAAGAGCTCGAAAGCAAGACGCTGACCTTTAAAGTGAAGGCCAAGGACGGCCGTGTCTCCGGTTCGATCTCCACCAAGCAGATCGAGGAGGAGCTGAAGAAGGAAGGAATCATCATCGACAAGCGCAAGATCAAGGACAACGATCCGCTCAATGAGCTGGGAACCTTTGATATCCGCATTGAGCTTTATAAAGACGTCATCGGCAAGATCAAAGTCAGGCTGATAGAGGAGTAATATGAGCAACCGTTCAATGCCGTATTCCATAGAAGCCGAAGAATCGCTTTTAGGCAACATCATGCTGTACCCGGACGCACTCAGACAGTGCGCTGATGCGGGCGTCACGTCCGAAGATTTTTATCTGGAGAAGCACCGCTCGATCTACAGCATCATGTTTTCCATGTACGAAAACAAGGAAAAGGTGGATACCGTCTCCCTTTCCAGCAAGCTGAAGGATTTCGGAATCTTCGATAAGGCCGGAGGACTCGATTATCTGATGCAGCTGGTCAATGCGACGATCTCCGCCAACAATACCGGTGAATATATTTCGATCATCCGCAACAAGTCGCTGGCCCGCAAGGTCATTAAAGTCGGCGAGGAGATCTCCAACGATGCGTATGATTCTTCCGTCAGCGTTGACGAGATGCTTGAAAATGTCGAAAGAAAGGTGACGGAGGTCACCCGTTCCAAGACCAACGCCGATTTCAGAAACGGCGCAGAAGTTTTCGAAAGCGCCGTAAAGCATATCGAAGCCATACAGGAGGCCGGAACGGATATCACCGGTGTGAAGTCGGGCTATCCCGATCTGGATTCCAAGACGGCCGGTTTCCAGAAAGGCGACCTGATCATTCTGGCGGCCCGTCCTTCCATGTGCAAGACGGCACTGGCCCTCAATATGGCGATCAATGCCGCTTCCGTTACGCCGGGTTCCGTGGCGATCTTCTCGCTGGAAATGCCCTGCGAACAGGTAGCGATCCGTATGATGGCCGCCGCTTCCGAAGTGTCGATACACAAATTGAGAACCGGCACGCTCAATGACGAGGACTGGTCAAAGATCAATGAGGCGGTTCAGAGGCTGAAAACATACAACATCTTTGTCGACGATACGCCGGGCATCAAGGTCTCGGAAATGTATGCCAAGGCCCGAAAACTGGCAAAGGATGAAGGTCTGGCGATGATCGTCGTCGACTACATCCAGCTGATTCAGGCGACCGGCAAGTCCGATTCCCGACAGCAGGAAGTCTCGGAGATTTCCCGCCGGCTAAAGGCAATGGCCAGGGAACTCAACGTTCCGGTCATCGCGCTCTCGCAGCTTTCGCGTTCCGTCGAAGCGAGACAGGACAAGCGTCCGGTATTGTCGGACTTAAGAGAATCGGGCGCTCTGGAGCAGGATGCCGACCTCGTACTTTTCCTGTACCGTGATGCCTACTACAACCGTGAGGAAGATACCAATAACGCCAGAGAAGACGTTGAACTGCTGCTGTCCAAACACAGAAACGGTCCGACCGGCAAGGTCGTTCTCGCTTTCGAAAAGGATGACAACAGGTTCTTTGGTATCCGCAATATAGCCGAGGAGAACTACGTTTGAGAAAATGGATACTGATCCTGCTGTCGATGCTGCTGACAGGAGCGATCGTTTACGGCTTGCCGAGATTCTGGAATCAGAGTGTCGTTGAGGCCAATATCGAGAATGAAAAATCACTCCTGAAACAGGAGATTCTTTCCTATGACCGAGAAGAAAAGACCTACAGCAAGATCTACAACAGGGGCAGACTGATCGGTGTGATCAGTGATCGGGATTATCTGGATTCACTGATCCAGGCCAAATACAGGGACTACGAGAGCCAGTTTCCAAATACGCAGCTGGGACTGGGTGAAGACGTCTACATCGTAGAGGAGAGTTCCTACGCGAACTTTGCGAATATCGACGATGAGATCATGAACTATCTGGTGGACAACGATCTTCTGGGCGTCAAGACGACTGCCGTCGAATTTTCAACAAGCGAAGGCGTCTACGAGATCATCTATGTCAAGAACTACGAGGATTTTACTTCCGCCCTGGAGGAATTCTATTCCAACTTCATCTCGCCTGAAACCATTCAGAAGCTCAGGCGCGGCGAGTCGATCGACTCGCCAAGCGAACTGGGAAGCGTTGAAACCAACGTCACCATGTACGAAAAGATCTCAACCAAGGAAGCTGTCGTCTCGCCGTCATCGATCTTTACGGACAAGGAGTCGATCTATCAGTTTCTCTGCTACGGCCGCAACGAAGACAGGGAAACCCACACGGTCAAGGAAGGCGAGACTCTTCAGGGTGTCGGCTACTACTTCGGCGACATGTCTCCGCGTCAGATCGTGATGCTCAACCCGGGGGTTCTTTATTCGGAGAACCAGATTATCACGCCGGGCATGGTGCTCAACGTTACATACTACACTTCGCCGATCACGATCGAAGTCACCAAGGAAAACCTCTCGCAACAGATGATCAGTCCGGAAGTTCCGGAATACATCGAAGACGAAAACCTGGAAGTCGGCATCTACGAAGTCCGGGTTCAGGAAGAAACGGGTATTAAAAACGTTCTCTACAGGGAAAAGTGGATCAACGGTGTCCTGGAATCCGGTGAAATGCTGTCGGAGAATGTCATCAAGCAGCCCAAACGCGGTGTCATCGCCGTGGGCACCAAGCAGGTATGGCTCGTCGGTACCGGCAATTACATCTGGCCGGTCGACAACCCGGAGATCACCTGTCACTGGGGCTGCTATTTCGGCCATACCGGCACGGATATCGTCAACCGATATGAAAAATACTGCGCGATCTACGCGATGGATTCAGGCACAGTGGAGAGCACCGGCTACAAATACGACATGGGCAACTTCTGCATCATTAACCACAACAACGGCATCCGGACGATGTACATGCACCTCAATGTGCCGGCTTATGTCGAAGTGGGGCAGAACGTCACCAGAGGACAGATCATCGGTCAGATGGGCAATTCCGGTTACTCGGACGGCGTTCACCTTCACGTTACTTTTGAGGTCAACGGCACTCGCGTGAATGCCTGCAACTATTTGCCTTGTTCATTGATCGATTGATAGAATATTGAATATGAAAAACAACCGTCTGCTATATCTGCTGATCATAATTCTGGCGATCTGGTGCGCCGTCCTTTCTTTTCGCTTTGGCGAGACAGAAAAGAAGGAAGACACTGCGATCATCAATCAGTATGAGGTCGACGGTTTTTCTACGGATCTGACGAAAGTTGTGGATGAGGTGAAATCCGGTGTCGTCACGATCAACGCGGACGGCAGCATTCTTTCCGGTTTTGTATACAGGCAGGAAGATGATTCCGTCTATATCCTGAGCGCCTATCACGGCGTCAGCAACGTCAACAGCATCACGGTCCGTTTCGGAACATCCTACAGTGTCGCCGGCGAACTGGTCGGACACGACATATTTACAGATCTGGCTTTGATCCGCATCAGGACGCCGTATCTGATCTAACCGCTGAAACTCGCCGATGCCTCGCTTCTGAAACAGGGCGAATTTGTCATCTCCATCGGAACACCGGTTTCATTTGATCTGCAGGGCAGTGTCGAGCTCTCGCTGATCTCGAAGAACAACTTCCAGATCGAAAACTCAATTCTCGTCGAAGATGAGCGCTACAGCTACTTCCTCAACGTCATACAGCTGGGCAATGGCCTGGCCAACGGCTATTCGGGAAGCCCCTTGATCAACATGGACGGAGAAGTTGTCGGCATGTCTACGATGTCGACCCAGGGTCTTACATCTTTTGCCCTAACGGCCAATGAAGTCCGCATCGTCGCCGATCAGCTCATCAGTTCAGAACCGCTCAGCCGCCGTTTTTTAGGCATCAAGGGAGCCTATCTGAACGGCATGTTCAATTATGAGAAAGCCAACCTCAACATCGGACTCGATACGCTCAACGGCCTGTATGTCGAAAGAGTAAGAGAAAATTCGATAGCCTTCAATGCGGGTATCCGCCCCGGGGATGTCATCGTAAAGATTAATGGCGAAGAGATCAGCGATCTGAATTCCTATCTGCGCGCCATATATGGCGAAGGGGATGAGGTCAGCTTTGAATATATCCGCGGCGGTGAGACCGTCACCGCGAGTCCGTCAGATGATTAAGCTGCTCTGCGTCGGAAAAGTCAGGGACAGCCATCTGGCCGCCCTGATCGACGAGTATGTTAAACGCATCGGACGATATCACAGGATCGAGATCGTTGAAGTGAAGGATGAAGCGATCTCTGCCGACGAAAAAGCCGTCATGAACAAAGAAGCGGAACGTCTTCTTTCCAGGATCGATCGCGACGATTATGTCATTCTGATCGATCTGCATGGGAAGCCGATCGATTCACCTGCACTGGCCAACAGGATCGATGCGCTCTTCAGTTCGCATTCAAAGCTATGCTTCGTGATCGCGGGTTCGCTCGGCTTCGGTGAAGCGGTCATCAAGAGAGCGGATGAAAGGATCAGACTTTCCGATCTGACCTTCCTGCACCAGATGACCCGTCTCATTCTGCTTGAGCAGATCTACCGGTCCTTCAAGATTCTCAATCACGAAACATACCATAAATAACAGGAATTGTCTTGAATTAAAGCGCTTACATTTATATAATAATTACATAAGGATTTTGAAGATTCTTAGAAGAAATGGAGGGAAGGTCATGAAAGAAATCAAGGTATTAGTTGTTGACCCTGTTGGTCTGCATGCTCGTCCTGCTACAGTTGCTGTAAACGCTGCAAGTAAGTTCAAATGTGATGTCAAGGTTTCATTTAAAGAGAGATCTGTTAATATGAAATCGATCATGGGAGTTATGTCATTAGGCATCCCTACTCAGTCAGAGATCACGATTACTTGTGAAGGTGAAGATGAAGATGCAGCAATCGCGGCAATCGAAGACATCTTAAGAACACAGAAAGTAATCGAGTAATCAAAAAAAGGGAAGAAAATCTTCCCTTGTTTTTATTTGAAAGGAAAATATATGGATTACAGAGAAAAATTCAAGAATTGGCTGAACCACGTCAATCTCAGCGAAGAACAGAGAGAAGAACTGAGAAACATGACCGAACAGCAGGTGAAAGACTCCTTCTATACCGACGTTGCCTTCGGCACTGCCGGCATGAGAGGCCTGATGGGCATGGGTCCCAATCGTCTCAACATCTTTACGATCCGCAAGGCGACCCAGGGTTTTGCCAACTATCTCAACCACAACGATATGCATTCGGTAGCAATTGCCTATGACAACCGCTTCAATTCCAAGGAATTTGCCTTCGATTGTGCAAAGCTTCTCGCCAGCAACGGCATTGAAGTCTACATCTTCGATTCCCTGCGCCCGACGCCGGAACTTTCCTATACCGTCCGCTATTTCAAGTGCGACGGCGGCATCATGATCACCGCTTCCCACAACCCGAAGGAATACAACGGCTACAAGCTCTACGATGAGACGGGCTGTCAGCTGATTCCGGAAATCGCCGCAAAGGTCATCGACGAGATCGCACAGCTTGACAACATGCTCGATATCATGCCCAGGCTCAACTACGACGAGAGCCTCATCCACATCGTCAACAAGGAGGTCGACGATGCCTATTACGCCGACTGCCTTTCCATTCAGCTGAGAAAAGACGTCGACAAGAATTTCAGGATCGCATTCTCACCGGAACATGGCGCATCCTATTATCCCGTCATGGATACATTGAAGATGGCAGGTTACGATGTTGTCGCGGTTGAAAGCCAGTCCGTATTCGATCCGGCTTTCGGCGCCACCAAGACACCGAACCCCGAGGAACCCGGAGCCTATGAAGAAGTCCTCAAGCTCGCCAAGCAGATCGATGCCAAGCTGCTGCTTGTCTGCGACCCGGACGGCGACCGCATGGGCGTGGGCATCAGACAGGGCGACGAGTACATCGTCCTCAACGGCAACCAGACCGGTGCTCTGCTTCTGGAGTACATCCTTTCAACTTACGAGGATCTGGGCATCAAGGTCGAAAATCCCTGTATGTTCAATACTGTCGTCACCAGCGACATCGGCGAAGCAATCGCCAGATACCACGGCTGCGACAACGAGAGAACGCTGACCGGTTTCAAGTACATCGGCAACAAGGTCCGTCAGTACGAACAGAGCCACGAGAAGAACTATGTCTTCGGCTACGAGGAATCCTACGGTTCCCTGATCAAACCGTTTGTCAGAGACAAGGACGCAACTCAGGCCTGTCTCATGCTGGCGGAAGCCTGCGCATACTATCTGTCTCAGGGCAAGACGCTCATGGATGTCATGAACGAGGCCTATGAGAAGGTCGGCTACTACTACGATACCCAGTTCTCGATCATGCTTCCGGGTGCGGATGGCGCTGTGAAGCTGCAGGAGATCATGTCCAATATCCGCAACAACCCGCTTGAGGTTCCGGGATACAAGACGCTAAAGATCGAAGACTACAAACTGCAGAAATCCTATGAGAACGGCGTGGAGAGCGAATTCAGGCTTCATGACGTTTCTGATGTATTAAAATATTATCTGGAGGACGGCTCTTTCATCGCGATCCGGCCATCAGGTACCGAACCGAAATGCAAGTGCTATCTGTCCGTCAAGGATACGAGTATGGAGAAGGCCAAAGAGAAGTGTGACGGCTTTATCTCCTACGTCAGACAGATGATGCAATGAGGAATGAACTGAAACAGATCAAAGAAGAAGCGATAAAGGAAGGCGTGCCCGTCATCAGGGATGAAGGGCTAGCCTTTCTTTTAAATTACATCAGGGAACATAATTGCCGCAGGATACTGGAACTCGGAACAGCCGTCGCTTATTCCGCCATTTCGATGGCAAAGATCGATCCGCTCATCCATGTCGATACGATCGAGAAAGATCCTGCGATGCATGAGGAAGCGATGAACAATATCGCGCAGGCGGGCTTACAGGAAAGAATCACCGTTTTCTTCATGCCGATCGAAGAGTTTCATACGGATGAGATGTATGACCTGATCTTTGTCGATGCGGCAAAGGCTCAATATGGGAAATATCTGGAACAGTTCTATCGGAATCTCAAGGAAGACGGCGCCATGATCTTTGATAACATGGTCTTTCACGGTTTGATTTATGAGGCTGACAATATTCGTTCAAGAAGCCTCAGAAGCCTCGTGAAAAAGATCATTAAGTTTCGAGAATTGGTGCATAATGATGAGCGTTTTGATATAATGATGTTTGATAATATTGGGGATGGAATAACCGTTTTGACCAGGAGGGAAAGTGGAACCTAAAAACGTAGTATTGCTGGGTTTTGTCAACAGGGCGATCGAATATCTGAACGAGCATCTCGACGAGGATGGTGTTGCATCGCTGGCAAAACTGAAAGAGATCGATCTGGATTCCATGAAGAAGGAACTGGACGAAGAATTCAACAGTTCTCTGGAGCCGCTCCGCGCGACGATCGATGCGCTGATGAACAGCGGATCGGAAGCATTTGACAGATTCGTGGGCGAAGAAAAGCACGAAGAAGACCTGTCCATTGAGTTTGACAGGATTTTTGACGTGAATCTTGATGAAGACGAAGCAGCTGAAGAAAAGGAAGAACTGGAAGACCTGCTTTCCTACTACGACCTTGACGGTGAAATCGAAATCGATGAAAAAACGCTCGACGAAGAGGAAGACAAGGCCGATGAAAACGAGCCAAAGATTCCTGCCGTACCGGATGCGATCCCGGAAGAGGAAGCCTCGTTTGAACTCGATGAAGAAGAAGAAAAGCTCCTGCAGCTGATCGCCAGGAACGTCAACAGAAAAGACGGACAGGACGATGATGCGATGTCCGGTGCCAATCAGGATCTGGATTCGATTTTCTCTGAACTGGTGGCAGCGGAAGACAGGCCTGTAAAGCAGGAGGAAGAAAAACCGAGTGTGATCAACCAGATTCAGGAATTTGTACAGATTCCGGAAGAGGAGAGGGCAAAGTTCATTGAAAATCCGCTTGTCGACGCCGCATTTGAAGGCGAAGAAGAAAAAGAGGCGGAAGAGGAATCCGCAGAAACAGCGGAAGAGACGGAAGAAGCCGAAGAAGAAAAGGCGGAACCGGTCTATCCCGAACAGGTCGACAAGGACGATATTATCCGTCTGCTCAAGGACATTCAGCCGATGAGCGATGTCTATTACAACCGGATCGAAAGCCCGCTTGCAGAAAAAGCCGCGCCGGTCAAGGAAGAAAAGCCGGCGGATGGCCAGTATGTCTCTTCGCTGATCGATGACCTGAAGAACAAACTGGATGAAGAGGAAGAAAAGAAGCGCGCCATCGAAGAGAACTACCGGCAGATCTATGAAAAGATCCACAACTCCTATCCGTATCTTTCTAACGGTTTCATCCGAAACGTCTACGATCTCAAGGAGTCGATCGCCAAAGAATACCCGCTCGATGTCAAGA
>JAEEGL012937611.1_pt1 | contig 11199 bp, 9 predicted proteins | sample 9134231 | NCBI WGS metagenome assembly JAEEGL01 (sample SAMN16246548, study PRJNA631951) | gut metagenome | biome: gut microbiome; feature: rumen; material: fiber-attached | host: Bos | place: Iran: Karaj | collected 2018-10
ACATTTCTAAAGCTTCTTCTTTACTTATTTCTCTTCTTATAATATTTTTAGAATCTTTAGCACATTTTTTCATTTCTCTTTCAATATTTGGTAAATCTTCTTCAGTTAAAGTTTCATCACCTAAATCTATATCATAGTAAAAACCTTCTTCTATTACAGGTCCAACCCAAAATTTAGCATTTGGATATAAATGTTTCACAGCTTGAGCAAGTAAATGAGCTCCACTATGATTTAATTTACTTAATCTTTCATCTTCTTTAATATTTATCATTTTAACCCTTCTTTCTAAAATAAAAAACTCCTTATATAAATATATAAGGAGCGAATAATCGCGGTACCATCCTACTTTGTAGCTTAATTGTTGTAACGTAACTAACGAAATCCTTTTTCAAGGTTAGCTCCAAGGTAGTAATAATTTAATTTATTAATTAGGTTCACACTATCCCTAAATCACTTTTAACATTGATTAAACTATCGTGTCCTCTTCATCACTTTGATATAATTTTACCACTTTTTTACTTTTTGTCAATTGTTTTACTTTATGTTTAGAATTTAATTCATCACATATACCATCTAATATAAAATTAATCATACTTGCTTCACTCTTATCAACATAGCAATTACTGTAATGATAAGCTAATAACTGATTAATTAAACAATCTGGTTCTCTTAATGGTGATGATACTTTACTATATCTATTTAATTCATAATTAATATTTGAAGCATTATATATTATACCTGATTTAAATGTTAATTCTATATCCGATAATAAATCATCAAAATTTGTAAGTTGTGTTAAAGATTTATCAGTATTCTTTAGTTGTTTTAGATAATTAACAATTAATTGTCTATCGATTAATGTTAATCCCTTATTCATAAAGAATTCATTTATTACTTTATTACATTCTATTGTTACTGCTTCAATCATTTGAGGAAATACATTTTGGTAATTTTTTGAATTTGCAAAGTAATCGCTATTGTATTCTTTATTCATTTTACCATATTGTCTTTTAATAATACTTGTTCCTAAAAAATAGAATCTTATAATTTGATCATTAAGTGATCGTGACATTTGTTCAAAATCTTCTTTTAATGTGTGATAAAAGAAATTCTTTTTAACTTTTATTTTTTGCTTAGTTACTTTAATATCTTCTATATTAGCTTCTGAATCCATAGTAAATGTAAAAGCTATTGTATTTCTTATTTCACCTTCATCTAAACTATATTTTTTTCTACTCATTGGTAATGAACAACTTATAAGTTGCTCAATTGCTTGATTAAAATCTTTTTCTTTAAAATAATCACTAATATCACTTGTATATAATGTTAGATAATATACATCTTCAATTAAACCATTTCTTTTTCTCGTAGAAGTTTTTATTGAAAAAGCATTTTCTTTTATAAAAGTACCTTTAGAATCTATAGTAAAAATCGGTTCATTATTTACTTCATCTTCTTCATATCCTGTATTCATATAAGGTTCAAGTAACTCATTATAATAACAACCATGTGCTTTATTTAATATCATATTTGTTTGATTTAACAAAGCTTCCCTATAATCTTTATCTATCCTTTCAACGAAACTATCTCTTGAACGTATAGAACTTATTCTACTATTTATTATTATATCTATTTCTTTTTCTGTTAATTTTGAATATTTAAACATAGTTTCTATTACTTTTTGATAATAAATAATTAAAAGATAATCATTTGAATTTAATATTATATTAAAATATGTTTCTAATATTTCATTAAATACTTTATCATCAATTGCATCTGGTATTTTCCTAATTAATGCTAATAAAAATTCTACATCTTTTAAATCATTAACAATATATTTAACCATTCTATGTATAGTAATTGGATTATCTATTATACTATTAGATTTCAATTTAAGTATTAAATCATCTACAATTACTCTAGATTTTCCTAATAATCCTTTTTCATTTATATAACTATCATTATTTAATATTCTTTTATTTATATTCAATAATTTTAATTCAAATATAGGAAAAAATTCTATATCTAATCTTAATAAATTTTCATTTATATAATCTAATACTTTAGATACATGTTTATTTTTTATATAATTATTATCTACTTTTTCAAATTTAAATTCTAAATATTCTAATAATATTAGTATTAATTCTTCTTCACAATATATATCATACGTTTTTTGTAATTTAGAAAATGATTTTATTTTTACTAATTCATTTTCTAAAATATCAGGATTAATATATTTGATTTTAACATTTGAAATAGATATTTTTTCATATTCATATTTTTCTAAATATTCTATTACTTTTTTTAAATCTTCCCTATTAGTAGTTTCTTCTTTAGGAATCTTAGGTTTTATTTTTTTTAATCTATCAGCTAAAAATTTAATAAAATATTTTTGAGCTATTATAGAGGTATTATTATCACTAAAATATTCTTTTAATTCTTGTATATAGTATTCAATATTATTATAGTTTAAATGAATATCTACACTTTCTATATAAAGTGAGAATGCTTCTATATATTCAAATGGATTTTTAACAATTATAGGTGAACCCATTTCCATTTCTTCTTTAAGATAAAGTATATCTTCTTTTTTTAAATCATTTTTTTCTTCTTTTGGTACAATTTTGACTTTTCTAATCAATTTTATTTGTTGTTCTTTATTAATTTCTTTAACAGGCTTAGAATTTTCTTTTTTTAGACGAAAAACTCTATGTTCTAAATATTCTATTTTCTTTTCTAATTTTATATCTTTTCTAGTTTTTGATTTTATTTTTTTTAAAAAATCTAATTCATTTACTAAATACTCTATCTTTTCTTCTAAAGAACTAAAAATCGATAAATCATTTTGTTTTTCTCTTTTAAATTTTGAATATTTCAACTCATTGTTACTCATATTATACCCCCATATAATACTATTTTCTTAAATTATCACTAATCATTTCTATACTATCAGTTAATTGATTAATTCTTTCCATTATACGTTTTGATTTTAATTCATCATTACCATTACTTAAATGTTTTTCTAATTCATTTTTATTAAAATTAGTTGTAAAGAATGTTGGTAAATGTTCTTGCATTCTATATTGAAGTATTGTACATAATATTTCATCTCTAGACCAAGGTGTTACTACTTCTGAACCAATATCATCAATTAATAATATTGGTGTTGTTTTAATAATTTCAAATTTTTCTCTAAAATCATAATCAAATGATGCTTTTAAATCTCTTAAAAATTCTGGCCAAAATATAATTGAACTTTTAAAGCCTTTTTTAGCTAATTCATTAAATAAAGCAGATATTAAATATGTTTTACCACATCCAAAACTACCACTTAAATACAAACCTTTTTGGTTTTTATCTTTTTCATATGTTTTTAAAAAATTTAAAATCCATTTTATTGTTTCATGTCTATTCTTATCCTCTTTATATATATTTTCAATACAAGCATCAGTTATATAATTATTAACACCTAACATATAAATATTTTTTAAATGTTTTGTTTCATTTTCCATTTTTTCTTTATATTTACATGGTTTATAACTAAACACTAATTCATCTTCTTGAATTCTAGGTAAATAAGCATAACCACATACTTTATTTTTACATTCTAATATGTTTTTACATTTTTTACAATTTGTATATTCCATACAACTAGATTCTAAAATAGAAGTATATTTCATAAGTGTAGTTGCTGGTAATTTTATTTTATTTACATAATTTTTAAAATCTTCATTTTTTAATGCTTCATTATATGATTTTTCTAATTCTTTATTATTTAATTCACCTATTTCAAACTTTTCCATATTACACCTGACTCATTAATTTTTCTAATTCTTCTATTTCTTCTTTACTAGCTTTAGAAGATTTATTATCTTTTCCTAACCAACTAGGTTGATCTATCTTTTTATCTTTTTTATATTTATAATCCATTGTTGCTTGTTCCATAGCAGTTTTAACGGTTTCTATTTTATTTTTTTTCCATGCTGATGCGATTGTTGAAACAAAATTTTTAACTAATTTATTATTATTTATTTTAAGAACATAATCTAATAAAACATTTACAACACCTGGTTTTAAATCATAATCTATTAATAACATTTCAAGTAAAGATGTTTCCGTTTTACTTATTTTATCAGTACCATTTTTCATACATAAAAACTCATATGGTGATAATGTATCATATTGATAAATCATTTTACTTTTTAATGATGTATCTGATACTTTAGTTCTTAAATATTCTGGTTGATTTTTATATATTATACTTGGTAATTTACCTTTATTTTCAAAACTATAATACTTTTTAGCATTTTCTTTTAATAATTCATTATTTATTATATGTTTTATACTTATTGAGTTTCTAATTACTTCACTCATTTCTTCATAATCAAAATTATAAATGAAGTATAATTTATAAATTAATTCTTTAGTATCATTTGTTATATTTTTATTTAATACTTCATCTGGTATTAAAGATAAAACTTCATTTAAATCAAAATCAGTATTAATATTTATATCTATTGAATTTTTCTTTTTTATATCCGTATTAACTTCAAACTCAGTATTCACTGCTTCAAAAACATCACTAAATTTAAGTGTTACATTTTCATAATCATTTAAATTAAAACTCATTTCTTTATATAAATCTAATATTTTTTTATATTCTTTTTCACCAACATGATTATATAACGTAATACTTAAAATTGGATTATTCAAAAAATCATAAGCAGATAATGGTGAATAAAGTTCATATATATATTCATTTATGTTTCCTTTTTTTACATAACTACAAAGTAAACCAATTGCTTCTAATTTTTCTCTTGCTTCCATTATATCTTCTAATTTTAATCTCATATTACTCATTAAATAATGATGTGTATAATTAGTTGATATTATATTATTTCTATCTAAATTTGACCATAAAGTAAAATATAAATTTATAGCAATACTACCTATTATTGGTTGATATAATTGAAATAAAATATTTCTATCTTGATCATTTAAAATAGTCTTATTGATTACTATATAACTATCAGCAGGTAAAACTGTATACTTCATTATATCACCACCTATATTAATTGTATCATAAATTTGTTTTTTTTAACAAAAAAAGTGATTAAAAATCACTTAAAAATCCATTCCACACATATCTAGTTTTTGTTCTATTAATTTTGGATCTAATTGTTTTAATTCTCCGTTTTCAATAACAAATATTACTGAATCTTTAGAATCTATATATTTTTCTGATTGTTCATCGTAATCACCACATGCTAATTTTAAAATTACAATATTTTTTTCTCCAACAAAATTTGTTCCTGTATATTTAAAATAATCATTATCACTTACATTTAATTTTAAGACAGATTCTAATATTGTTGAATATTCATCACCAACACCATTTATAATAGTATTATCATTATAATTAATCTTTCTACTCTTTAAATTTTCATCAAATATTTTTACTTCTCCATTTTTTATAGAAAAATATATTTTTTCACTATTAGTAGTAAAAGAACCTATTAAATCATATTCTGGTTTTAATACTTCTTTTCCTTCTTTTGTATAAAGACCAACTTTACCATTAATTCTACCTGCTAATCTATCTTTACCTAATAAAACTAAATCATCAAATTTAGGTTCTATGTATTCAAAACCAGTTTTAGTGTTTAATAATCCTAATATTGAAGTATATCCATCACCTTTGGATATTATATTTTGAACTATAATAACATCTAAATCATCATTACATAAACCTAATGCATTACCATCATTATTGAAAGTACATCCTATATAATCATACGATTTTGATGAAATAATATTTTCCTTTTTATTGACAAAATATGATTTATCAGCAATATTAAATACATAATAATCGCAATTTGAAGGATAACCAATACAACAAGTTCCTTCTACATCCTCATTATCTTCAAATTCTAAAGGTATAGAAACACTTTGAAATTGCCCAGATACAATAATTGATTTTGTTTTATTATTTACAATGTATGCATTATCATTAGCTGTTCCTCCATCAATATAAAATGAAAAATCACCTACTGTATCAAGTTTTTCTTTAGTTTCAAGTACTTTTTCATAACTTGTTTCTAAAGGTTTTTGATCTTCTTTTTTATTTTCTTCCTTATTTTCTTCTTGCGTTGTTTTCTCTTTTTCTTCTACAGGTTTATTATCTTGTTTATTATCAACTTTCTTACCACATCCTGATAATATAAACAAGGATAATACTGTTAAACTAATTAATAATACTTTTTTCATTTAATTCACTCCTCACTAATTCGAGTAAATTATAACAAGATATTTTTAAAAGTTCAATCACTTTATGTAAAGTTTTTGAAAAATTACATTTAATTTACATTATTTTAACGTCGATATTATTTTACCCATAAAATCTAATGTTTCTGTTACTTTTTCTATCTTATCAATAGTTCTTAATTTATAATTATTTTTAACTTCATTTTCAAATGATTTAAAATCATTAGTTCTATTTAGTATTTTATACCAATATGAGTTTTCCCTTAAATATCTAACATAATTTGGATTATTTAATAACTTATATTGTATTTCTCTAGTCATCAAAATGTTTGTATATAGGTCTAGGTTTATACTCTTGTTTTTGATTTTCTTTTATATCTCCTAAAACACCTAATACTCTTTGTATACTATTTATTCCATTTTGTACATTATCCAAATTTATGTTTTTAAAATATGATAATAAATCTGATACAGCTAGTGTTCCTGCACCAACTACAATATATTTTTTCCATATATCATTATCTTCTCCATATAGATCATACATTTCATAAAACTTTTGCCAAGTCATTTCTCCATTATTTACATATTTAACTAGATTAGGATTTTTCTTAACAAAAGTTTTAAAATCATCTATTTTTGTCATATTATCACCTATATTAATATATGAAAAAAATAGATAAATTATCTATTTTTTTTAAATTTTAAAATCATCTAGAAAATCATCAATTGTCATTATTTTTTCATCTATTTGTTTTACAGTATGAATTTCTTTTTCTTCTTGTTCTTCTACTTCATCTTTTTTACTTAATTTAACTTTTAAAGCAACTGAATCCATTTTTTTCTTAGATAATGACATACCACTTGAATATCTATCAACTATAGGTAATTCTGTTATTTTAACTTCATTGATATCATCACCATATTTTGTTAATAATACATTCTTAGAATTAGTTATAAATGCATTTAAAATATGATATGGATTTGTTTTAATATCTCTTATAACTAATACACCTTTTCTAGCTCTTGATATAATTTCAAATTCAGTTAATTTAACTCTTTTACCTGTTGATTTATCTGTAATTATAGTCAAATATTCAGCATCATTAAATACCATACCACTTACTACTTTATCATCTTTTAGTGATATTGCTTTAACTCCACTACCTTTTAATCCTATTACTGATATTTCTTCAGTCTTAAATCTTAATCCATTACCAAATTCTGTAACTACAAATACATTATTTCCATTATTGTTAGTTATAGATATTACTTCATCATTACCTTTTAAACTCATACAATTAACTGGTTTTGTATATCTTGATACTTTAAAATCTGATAATTTAGTACGTTTTACCATTCCATCTCTAGTAAACATTGTAATATATTCTTCTTTTTCAAAATCATAAACTGGTATACTTCCTATTATAATTTCATCAGATGATAATTTTATTATATTACTTACATGTTTACCTAAATCTTTCCATTTTAAATCTGGAATTAAATGAACTGGTACATATAAATAATTACCTAAATTAGTAAATAGTAATAATACATCTAATGTATTCATTTCATAAATACCAATTGGATAATCACCAATTTTAACAGTTGTATCACCTTCATTAGAATTAAAACTGCGTTTTGAAACTCTTTTTACATATCCTTCATTAGTAATAACTACAATACAATCTTCTTTTTGTATCATCTCTGTTGTATCTATTTTTATTTCAGATACTTCTTCTTCTATTACTGTTTTTCTTGGAGTTCCATATTCTTTCTTTATGTTTCTAATTTCTTCTTTCATTACACTTTTTAATTTATCTTCATCACTTAATATTGCTTGTAAACCATTTATAATAGCTTGTAATTTTTTCATTTCTGTTTCAAGTTCTACTACGTCAAAATTAGTTAAACGATATAATTGTAATTTAACAATAGCATCTGCTTGTTTTTCACTAAAATCATATTCTTTTACTAAATTAATTACAGCATCTTGTTTATCCTTACTTTTTCTAATTGTTTTTATTACATCATCTAATATTGATATAGCTTTTACTAAACCTTCTACTATATGTAGTCTTTCTTTAGCAAAGTTTAAATCAAAATTTGTTCTTTTTAATATAACTTCTTTTTGATAAACAATATATGCATCTAATATCTCAATTAATCCTACTAACATTGGTCTTCTATTTACAATAGCAACCATATTATAGTTATAGTTTATTTGTAATTCTGTATTTTTAAGTAAGTAATTTATTATTAAATCTTTATTACAATCTTTTTTTAAATCTATTACTATTCTAACTAAGTTTTCTCTATCAGATTCATCTCTTACTTCTAAAATTCCATCTACTTTTTTATCTATTCTAATTTCATCTATTCTTTTAACTAATGAAGCTTTATTTACTTCAAAAGGAATTTCAGTAATTACTATTTGTTCTTTTGATTTATCTTTTATAAACTCATATTTAGCTTTTACTACTACTTTACCTTTTCCAGTTTTTAAGCATTCTATTATTTCTTTTTTACCACAAGCAGTACCACCTGTTGGAAAATCTGGACCTTTTACAATATCTAAAATACTATCTAAATGACAATTTGGAGAATCTATTCTTTTAACTGTAGCATCACATATTTCAGATAAATTATGTGGTGGAATATTGGTAGCATATCCTGCTGAAATACCTGTAGAACCATTTACTAACAAATTAGGAAATTTTGCAGTTAAAACTGTAGGTTCTAATTCTGTATCATCAAAATTAGGAGCCCAAGTTACTGTGTTTTTATCAATATCTTTTAATAATTCATTACTTATTTTAGATAATCTAGCTTCTGTATAACGCATTGCAGCTGCTGAATCTCCATCCATAGATCCATTGTTACCTTGCATTTCAATATAAGTTAAATTTTGTTTCCACCATTGACTCATTCTTACCATAGCATCATAAATGCTTGAATCACCATGTGGGTGGAAATTACCCATTATATTACCAACTGCTTTAGCTGATTTTCTTGTAGGTTTATCATATGTATTTCTATCTTTATACATAGAATATAGTATTCTTCTTTGAACTGGTTTTAATCCATCTCTTACATCTGGTATAGCTCTATCTTGAATGATTTCTTTAGCATATCTACCAAATCTATCACTCATAACTTCTTCTAATGTATAATCATATATTTTTTTTAAAGCTTCTTGCATTTTATGCACCTCAATCATTTTCCTATTTAATTATAACAAAAAACAAAAAGGAATGCAAATATGTGTAAAAAAAAATATGCATAAGCATATTTTAAACTGAAAAACAAGGAGTAGTATTCATAATATAATTATCACATAAATTATCATTATATTGGCTAAACCATGCGATTAATAAATCTAAACGTGTTAATGCATCTATACTATTAATTTTACCATTTCTTATTTCAGAAATTAATTCAGCAAATTCAGCATCTTTTTTTCTATAATCATTAACAAGACCTTTAAAAACTTCTAAGTCAATATTTGTTAAATTATACATAATTAATGTAGTTAATTTTTTAATTTCATTTATTTTATTTTCCATAATACCCTCCTATAATTATTTTAATCTAGGTTTACCTTCTTTAGAAACATATTCATTTAATGCATCACTAGCTGGTTCAACTATATTTACTTGTCCTGTTAAATCTCTATTTGTACATTCTCTAGCATATGAACGGAATAATTCTCTATTTTTTCCATCATTTAATTGATTATCAATTTTGACTAATTCATTTATAACTTGTAAAGCATTTGATTGTTCATATTTTTCTTCTTTATGTAAACTAATAAACTCATTTATTGTATGAAGTGATTCTGAATCTCCTTCAAGAAGCATTCTATCTAAAGCTTCAAATAAAGGAACTTTCTTAATTACTTTGCCATATTTTATTTCAACAATTGAATCCATATAATTTAAAAATAACCCTGAATGTGCTTCTAAAAAATCTGTTATTTTTTTTCTTGCTTCTCTTTGTTTTTTTACATTTTCGTATTCTTCTTTATTTGATTTAAGAAATTCACCAAGTTTCATATCTTGTTCACTAATTTCATCTAATTGCTCATTTGTTATTTTTCTTTCAAATCCTGGAGCTGCATAATCAATTCCAATTTTTTTTAATAATTCTTTTTGTACTTCTGTTAATTTATCCATAATACCCTCCTAATTATCTACATTCTAATTATATCACGTATAAATTAAAATGCAAATTCACTAATATTGTATACCCCATATAACATGATGTTTTGCTTCTTTTCCACAGCAAACACATTTTTCATCTATTCTTTTTCCATCTTCAACTATACATCTAGATTTACAACCTTTAATCTCTTTAATTTTATTTTCACAAGCTTCATCACCACACCACATAGCATGTATAAATCCTGGTTGTGTATTTAATATTTTTTCCATATCATCTAGATTATGAGCTTCAAAAGTTAATTTTTCTCTTCTTTCTAAAGCTCTATTATACATATCTTTTTGAATTGTTTCTAATAGATTAGATATATATTCTACTGTTAATTCTTCTTTATTAATTACTATTTTTTCTCTTGTATCTCTTCTTGCAATAGTAACAGTACCATTAGCTAAATCTCTAGCTCCTATTTCTATTCTAACTGGTATACCATTTACTTCTGCTTCAGCAAATTTAAATCCAGGAGATTTTTCTGAATCATCAATATAACTTGATATGTCTTTGTTATTTAAATCTTTATTAAAATTATTACATAATTTATTTACTTCTTCATTATCTCTACCAATAGGTATAATTACAACTTGTTTTGGTGCGATTCTTGGTGGTAATACTAATCCATAATCATCTGCATGTACCATTATAATAGCAGCAATCATTCTTGTTGTTTTACCCCAAGTTGTATAATATGCATATTCTTCTTTATTATCTTTATTTGTA
>JAEEGL013658981.1_pt1 | contig 11199 bp, 13 predicted proteins | sample 9134231 | NCBI WGS metagenome assembly JAEEGL01 (sample SAMN16246548, study PRJNA631951) | gut metagenome | biome: gut microbiome; feature: rumen; material: fiber-attached | host: Bos | place: Iran: Karaj | collected 2018-10
GTTTCAACGTTGAACACATTGTTGATGTTCTCGGAAGAGATCACGGTCGAATCGGCCAGAGCCGAGTTGATGTGATAACGAGCATAGCCGAACGAGTACTCGACAACACCACCTGCACCCCCTTTACCAATGAGCTCTATAATTGTGAGATACTCATCTGCAGTAAGGCCAAGAGCGGCCTTAAGATCGCCAACCGTATTAGCAGTAGGTGTCAGACTGATTTTGCCACCATACGTTTCTGGTGTTACAGCAGAGGGAAGAACTGCATTACCCTCAGAAACTACGTAAACACCGGGGAACGCACCTTTCTCCTTGAACGCATTGAGCAAGAACTGATTTCCGCTAGCAGGATGAGCTGCAACATCAGCCTTGATCAGTGCATAGTTGCGTGAGATGAACTCAGAGATAGAGGGTTGGCCAGTCGGAACGTTGTCGAACGAATGATCGATAATCTGACGCATTGCGCTAACGGCCTGCATCACGGTCGACATGATCATACGGCCACGCATCTGAGCAACCGTCTGGGGGTTAGCAACGGTTTCAGCCAGCGAGCGAACAACCTGCTGCTTGGCTCCTTTAGCATCGCGGCCAATTGAATAGACGTCAGCACCCACGCGGCCACGAATGTAAGAACGGGTACCACCACTTTTACTTTTTGCCATAATTGCAATTGTATTAAAATGAGAACTAGTGGCCGCTACCCTTGGCCGTTGGGGTTTTGAATTGTGCATTCTTCAACGTCGGCAAAGGTACAAAAAATATTTTCTCGGACAAAATTCGGACTTGGGTGGGAGTTGCCCCCACCTAGGTCGGGATTAACTGACTTAATTTTTACAAACGAGCCCGATAGGGCGAGCCGATTTTTAGATTTAATTAAGTTTATTTAAGATAGGGGTGCAGGGGGCGAGAGCCCCCGCCCGCCGTGGCGGGTGATCTCCTATCCCGCCAAGGAGCCCGAAAAACGGGCTAAACACATCGACAAACCGCCATAAAACCTAGATAAAGAGCCATATAACACCCACGAACTATCCATAAAAAGGGGCTATTCGTCGAACGACATTTGCAAATGTCAAAAAAAAGTCGTATCTTTGCAGTAGCAAAGAACAAAATGTATCACCCTTTAGGAACCCCGAGCCGATGGGCTAAACGGCAAACAGATATGCAGAAATCAGTAATAGTAACGATTGAGCGCCTTGCTAACAAGGTGGTCGTATCTAATGACCAGGGTAAAAAATGGGAAATCCCCGTAGATGAACCTGGGAATGATGACTCCTCGGTTAATGGAGTAATCGCGCATATCGCATCAGCGATGCTAACGGGAACCATAGCAAGCCAACTAAGGCACATTAACGCACGGACTCTTAGATACACCCTAACAATAGACACGATATGATAGAAACTCTTTACCCACATAAGCCCTTGAAGCCTGCCGACATCAGCAGGCTTGGGGCAGATCCCTGCAATGGATGTCAGCTGCGTGAGTGGTGCTCTGACGAATGCGGTGCAATCATACCACTCGACAAAGAAGATAGTGCGCCATTTATATGGCCAAGGTTTAATTAAAAGGGGGCTTTTAGAGCCCCTTTTTTTTTAGAGATTGGTGTTCGTCCAGCATCGGCGGGCGAAGCCAGCAGACGTGTCCAGACGGGGCAATCTGGCCAAATTTTGTGGAACCCGCGAACAAGGCGCAAGCAAAATAAAACCATGAAAAACACTCGGGGGGAGCGCGAGGGGGGCAGACAGCCCCACTTGCAAACCGCCGTAGATCATTTATTTTCTGCTGCCGATTTAGAAGGCGGTAGCCACTAGGGCGAGGGGCTATAGCCCCGAGGAAGGTGGGTGGGCGAGGGGCTTAAGCCCCGAGGAATTTGCCCGCGAACGCTACAGCGGGCGCGGGCACTGCCCACGTAGCCTATAGGCGAAGAGGGCAGAGCGCAGAGGGGCTATAGCCCCGGCGCGCCTGGCGATGGACGTTAAGAAAACGATGAGAGAAGAGATAGCCAGCCGCCGCAAAAGTAACTTGAAACCACGATGAAAGCCCGACCCCGACGATTTAGCCCCAGCGATATTTATCATAATTCAGCATCGGATTCTCACTTGAGCAACCAAAAAAACTAAATGCGATGGTATGCCTACCCTCATGAGAATCCGAATTATGACTAAATAACGCCCTCGTGAACCGACAGAGCCTACTGCCAAAGACTAGGGCGCGCGCAGACCCGGAGCCCAAAGGGCGAGGACACCAGCGCGCCCGCCCCAATTCCCGCCTACATGTACCCGCAATATGGGTAAGCGGGATGGCGCAAAATCAACGCGACAGGGCAGGTCGCGACATTCCGCAGACGGTAACGGCGAGGACGCGCGACCTGCCCGAAGCGGAACATCCTGCGCGCAGCACCGGGGGTTCGACGGGGGCAGGCAGCCCCCGACGGCGGCAGGATCATCATTATTTCTGTGCGGTAGCCGATAAATTCGGGGGAGCGAAGCGGGGGGCGGCTAAATAGCGGCCCCCCACCTATTAGAGCGCAAGGCGGGCTGATAGCTACTTGCAGCGAGCGTCCCTCATAGCTGTGCGGAGAGGGTCGCTCGCTGCAACTAGCGACAAGCCTGCCTGGAGCGGTCTGCTGCTGCCTATCAACTAATATCGAACCGACGGAATGCCGAAGACAGATGAACCAACCCCAGTTAGCAGGAGGGAGGGCTAGAGATAGTTAGCCCTCGCCCTGCGGGGATGAACTATGCGCTGTTCTGTGCGGTAGCCGATGAACAATGTGCAGGCGGCTAATTAGCGGCCTGCAACCTATCTCCCTTTAAGCAGGGGGCAGGGGTAGACGTGGTGCAGGCTTGCCTGCGCGCGCCTATCCCCTGCCGCCTGCGTGGGGTTCACCCCCTCGGGGAGTGCGAGGGGGAAGGGGGGAGTGGGTGGGGGTATGGTGGGTGGATGAAATGCAAGGCCATCCGCAACCCGTAATCCGCAAGTCTGTGCGCCAGCCGACAAAAACGGTCGAGGCGGCGCGTAGCGCGGCCGCAGTCCTATCTCCCTTTAAGCAGGGGGCAGGCATTCCAGAACGTAGCCCAAGGGGCCCCATCATAAAAGGGGAATGGGCGCAGGGCTGGAATGCCTGCCGCCTGCGTGGGGTTACCCCCTCTGGGAGTGAGAGGGGGTAGGGGGAGTGGGTGGGGGCTCTGTGGGCTGGACTAGAAGCTATGCGGTCTGCCGCATAGCGACAAATAAAAGGTGGGCGATTGAGTGCGCCCACCTGCGTAGGGCGATCATGTGCGCCCGGAGCATCCATCATGAAACCAAGATAAGGAAGCAATTATCCCTTGTTATACTATCGCATTCTTCGCACAGATCACATATAGGATTGCCTTTGTGACAAAGGCTAACCAGATCACAACCATCGCAGGCATCCATTTCAAATGGCGCACGGCTCATCCTAACGCATAGGCCAGATACCTCGACAATACCACCTTCTACAAGCCTAATGGCTTTTTCATGAACATCTTTCATATTAAAACTTTGGTTTTGGTAATTTTCTCATCACATCTTCTCTGTCCAGAAAGAAATAATTCTCTAGTATCTCCCAAGGGTCTGTATCGAACAGCCCTTGATATGTCTGCTGGAACTTCTCATACCCATGATTTGAGTAGAAGAGGTTATACACCAAGTTGAGTGCTGCATCATTCTCTGTTCGGCCTTGCCTTTTATGAAAGAGAATACCTCGACGAAGTACCTGCTTGAGTAGGATCGGATAACCCAGATAGTCGAGTTTTCCTCTGTCACCTTGCAAGGGGCAACCAATGCACCCTAATCGCCTATCTACACAGAATTTGCCTTGAGCATCATAATAGATTGGATGCATTTCAATATCATGCTCATTGACAATATTCTGGATATCCTCATCAGTGAACAAGAGTATCGGAAAAAACCTATTCGAAAAGATCTTTTTTGTGTAATAATACACATCATCAAATGCTGAATAGCACTTTGTCCTTTTGACTGACTCACCTTTCCTAATGCCAAAGAAACCATAACTATCAATATAACGCTCTTTCAATTCTTCACAACAAAATCGCCTGAACATTGTAGGAAATCCTTTCATTTCCACTAAATCCAGAAAGGAGTGATTATTTCGCCTTAACTCACAATTGTGCTTTACAGCGAACGGTAAAGTGCCCTCTGGATCAATCGTTGTGACATTATGAACCATTCGCACCTTTGCACCTGCTTCTTTAGCTAGGAACTCCAGTACACACGAATCCTTACCCGACGAAAAGGCAAGAAAGCAATTATGCTGACTCGCCACAGAACGAATAAACCGAACGGCCTTTTCAACTTTCTCTTTTGTCGTAAGTATATCCCATTTATCTGTATTATCTTCCATATTTCTTCAATTTTTTGGCTGTTTATGTGGGTGCGCCCGGGGGCGCGGGGGTGCGCGGGCGGGTGTGCCCGCATCCGTGAGAGAAAATCGCCCGAAATCCCTGCCTACAGGGGGTTTTCGCCGTATTACACACTGAAATCGCAGTGCGGTATTACTGTACCGCACTGTCTGTGCGGAAAATCAGCCCTAGAAAGGGCGGTTTTTCGGGTCGTAGGGCTCGAAATGGCGGCAAGCCATGGAGCCAGCATACACTCCGCAACCTAAGAATTTGCAATGTATCATATTCTCTTTGTTAGGTTGAGTGATGCACCAAATGCAGTCGGCACATTTCCAGTTCTTTCCATTCTTTTCCATACTAGAACATTTCATCGTTAAACAACATTTCTTGGATTTCCGCAATCGTTTCGAGTATCTTCACCTCTGGGTGCTTCATTCGTAGGGCTAGCGTGCGTCGCAGGGCTTCTACCTCTGCAAATATCTGCTTCGGAGTGTATCGACGAAGATCTTCGGTTTCGATGAACTGAAGCAGGGCAGAACAAGCATCGCGAACGGCCATATCGGAGTGAGTGTTTCGGAAGGTGGTCAATCGCCTGCGAAGCACCTCCAAATCATTTTCGGGTTTTCTGCCCTCGACACAATTGTCGATGTGGAGAAATTCGCGGTCAGCTGCCCACTTGAACAGCTTCTTTTCTGGACAGAGGTCTTTTCTGACGGGTGTCCATTCTGATTTATTCACCACCTTACCTAGAGCGACCGCCACAAGTGATCTTGATTCCTCTTTAAAACGAGCCACCTTGAATTGGAAATAGTGGAATGCAAGGTCTTGGAATCTCTGCCAGAGTTTATCGGGGCTATCGAACAAATCAAGGGTGTGAGGAATAGCACGTTTCTTCATTCGCTTACCCTCTTGCGACTCTATCACCAACCATCTTTCGGCCTTACTTTTCAGACTAAACTCGACTCGCCAAATCTCGGGTTTATAGACCTCACCATTGTGTCTGCGCTTTGTTCCGTTTATAGGATCGTCTATTAACCCTGCGTTGAACCAGGCAAGTTTAATGTAGGTCTTTTCACGGCTTACGGTGTCTATCTCTAGCGACTTGTTGTATAGCTTTGTTGACACCATCGATGTAGGGCTACCCCATGACAATGACTCCCAATTAAATTGGCTCCAATTGTCCATGCCAAAGGCATTCAGTTTGGATTGATTCACTTTGCGATAACGGCCTTGTATATACCTGCGAGCGAAGCGAGCAGGCTGGTCACCGTAATCAAACTGCTCGAAGTCATAAGCAATGTCTATACGAAAGATCTTTTTGAAAACATATCCATGTCGTAGCATAAACTGCCGCAATCGCTCGATGCAGTCGGTCACATAACACTGCGAGTTAACCAAACGTAGCCTGCATGAGTATTCTGTAAGACCCGTAAATGAACTTGCACCCGACGGCGGGCATCTACGCACCTCAATCCATGGATGGCCATCGGCATCTTCGAGCGTAAAGACCTGGCTCCAGACTCTGGTACCATACTCACGCTCCTTGACGAAATAACCCTGCTCTCTGAAATATTCAGCATTGCAGGGAAAGTTTCGTGCAGACTCTTCGCAAGAGACCTCTAGCCAATCGAGATTGATACAGCGCATATTAGTTGATGATGAACTTAAAACATCGACACAATCAAGTTAAAACCAAGTTCCAACGGACTTTAGAATTAACTTATCCTCGATGATCTTATAACCGTCAGGTTTCCACTTGACAATGAGTGTACGGCCATTGCTACGGTGATGCAGTTTAATGACCCACAGATTGTCAGAGTGCGAAAAGAAAACTCGCTGATAACCGTTAAACTCGAGGTCGGAACACTCTTGGAGTGCCCCGACCTGCATTTCGGTTCTAACTACTAGTTCGCTCATATCTGCTCCTCTTCGGGCTGTTCTAACACTGCCTTGGGAACCACGAAACCAGCCTTGTTCTGCGCATACTCACCACCACGATTATCGACAAGCACACGGAACTCATCTTTCTTCAATGGCTTTGTATCCATGTTACACCAATAGTGCTTCGTGACATCATACAATGCACCATCGGCAGGATCTATCAACTGACGTGGAACCTCATCAGACTGGCCACCACATAACTCAATCTCTTGCGCTGCAATCGACAATCCTGCCACCATTCTTTTGAGTTTGGGTGACGAATAGCATCTGAGCGAAGCATTGCCCCGGGCAAAGATCTTCACTCCTGCTTTGAGATAGGGTAAAACCTTGGAGTCAACATTGTTGAACGTAACATCGACCCACTCAGTCTGTTCGTGAGTCTTCTGGTCTTGGTCAGTCCACTTACTAGAGTGCGCAACGCGCATAGCCACAAACTTAGAGCCATTGGATTCTTTAACCTCGGCATCGGCTCCCAAATTACCGATAATTTCACATTTAAGCATAAGACGTAAATTATTTAAAATGAAACAAAAAAGTGATTAATCACATGGAACGTTCAAGGCCCTCTAGTAATGCACCAAGTAAGAAGAGAATAACACATGCCAACATACCAAACGCTGCATTAAACAATACCCACTCGCCTTGTGGACTTAGGTTTTTACGTAGGTTAGGTTGGCGCGATGTATTACAATGAGAGGATGATTTGGAGGATAAAAAGGCGGGGCAGAGGATCGAGAGTAGGCGAAAGCGGTTGCGATTGTAAACCGAATCTGGCTTGATGTAATCTAGTGTACCGTCGATGATGGACTTATACAATTCTGCAACAGAGATAACTACGGTCGAATATAAAACATCGAAACCGCTAGAACCTCGCATAGAGCCACCACAGCGCAGAATTAACTCAGAGTGGGTGACATCATCAAATGGGCGAAAGTAGTACCCACAATCCTGCGCATAGTTCTCCAAAAGGGAACGTTTTACTTGATCACGATGCGTGGTACCCACCTTGACTTTGAACACGATGGAACCTGGACTGAATTGCCCACAATCCTTGAAAAAACAATAATACTTTACCATAATGTTATGCGTTTTAGGTAGTTACGTAATAAGGCTGCTTAACTCCCTAGAATCGGCATTGTGATAAATAGAATCGCAAGCCCGAAGAGAAAAAAAAGACCCGAGCAATCTATCTAGCAAAGAACCAATCACTCGGGCAAACGCATAACTGCGCCAAACCTTCGCTTTTACGTTCATGGGTCTACCTCTAGTTGCCCATTATCCTAAAGCACCGCAAATGTACGATTATAGTAGAACGTGGGCAAATATAATCGACAAACCAAGTAGTTTTCATCGACAAACAAACTCAATCCATACAGAAACGACACCATAACCAAACTGAAACCAACAGTACACTCACATAAAACATCGACATACCAGAAACGTAACAAAACTGCTTCAAAAATCAGAATTATCTCAAACGTAACCAAAAAAATACCCGAAAATTAAGTTTCGGGCTTCGGATCAATGGTTAACGACAGGTGCATTCGGTCAACTTGCGCCTTATCATGCTCATAAGTATGCACAATCTGGCTGATATCCCGCTCATCGAGTTTGAGCAGGATAAACCATAGTAATTTGCACATCACGGCTGATCGGCTATACCACCTCAAACCATGAGTAACAGCGTCTAGTTTGTCTAGTAAATCCCTCTCCATTCTGACGGAGACCGTTTTATCTTTTTCCATAACAGCTATTTTTAAAAGTTCACGGTGCAAAGATAGGTAATTTTCAGTGAATTACCAAACTTTATTCATGAAATGTAATACAAAAGAAGATCTGCACTTGTATTACATTCTGGAGACGTTTCGGGATATCTCATCGAGTATATAAAAAAGCCCTGCGCGCAATCACTGCGAGCAGGGATAAAAGTCTAAACAACATAGTGGCCACCTAGCGCACATTGTGAACTTTCGGACGAATTGAATCGGTGGCCAAAGTGTTCGGTTTCTCCGACCATTCCCACAGAACCTCTAATTGACCTGTGCGATGGTTATAGGTCGCAATCCCGCTGGAGTTGACCAGATACCATCGAGTTGGAGAACAAGCAGATACGACTATAAGGCCGAACACTAAAAAGAATACCACTTTTGCCATAACGTTGACGAATATGTTTAAAATGAAAAGAGTCACACCAAGTCGTAGGCGGTTTCGCACGCATCCTGGGATATGCGTTGGCCGCACTCGACGAAAGCCATGGCCATGACAATCTTAATCATGGTCTTACGGTCTAGGAACCAAATCCGCTGATAAGGACTTATCCCTACTTCATCGGCCACAAAGTCGATATACTTTTTCGTGGCATTTTCAACCTCGGGAGCCCATCGCGAAATGATCTTCGCGATTGTGTCGCAAGGCTTGCGATGGCCATCGTCACCGGAGATATATTTTTTGAGCAGTTTGAAGCCAGCCCGCAGGCCCATCTCTATACTCTCAAACTCTTCAAAAGCAGGATCGGTTTGCGGATGCCTTTCGCCCTGCCAATTGTTACCCTTTCGGATGTTTAGGGGGTTGTTGTTTCTGATACCCCGAGGAATCTTTTTCTCAATCATGCTGGTTAGTAAATAATTGGCAGGCGATCACCGTAAGGGAATCAGCTGCGTAGATAACTTTTATATAGCCATGAGGGACGGCCACTTTGCCGCCAGCTATGCGGCTAGTGTCCTCATGTGTGAAGATAGGAGCGACGCGGATGTGCACGCGCCCAAGGCGAAGCGCGGCCACCCGTTCGTAGTTTTCCATACGTTTCCATGCACCCGTATTGAGTGATGGTAGTTGCGGACAGACGTTCGACATTACGAACGTTTCCTGCATCGCGGCCAGACTGCTTGAGCGGTCGGCCGCTGGTACCATGTGGCCACGATGGTAGCCCGATTGCGAGTAGTCATCTGAACACACAGCATCGGGGCCAAGGCGAGGATCAGCGCGGAACGGCATAGACGGTTCGCGCTTGACGGTACCAATATCATCGCGGGTTACATCCCAAGCGATGTAGATGGGCAAACCAAGCGACGAACTGTACACTGCGTTCCACGTGGAAAAGGAGAGGTCAACCTCTGTAGTTTTACTCTGGGCGATGGCTACTGAAGCTATAACCCAGGAGCATAGTATCAATATGGTAATGGTTCTACTTATCATTGTGTTTTGGTTGACGCGGATAAGTAAACTTATAGTCGATGCCGAAGATAGTTGCGGTCAATGTTAGGAACTGCGCGCACATCATCAGCACTCCAGCTTCTATGTCGTGGTCAGGGCTTATGATTAAGGATGTGAAAGCCAATCCCACAGCGGCAAAAAAACTGCATACAGCCACAAATTTTTCATGTTTACGTGATTGCATAATAATCATATCAATACGGGAATGGCACTGGAGCAGGAATCACGGGGTTCGTCCATGATGAAACGCAGGCGGCAGGATATCGCCAATAACCCCACTCTATATCATGGTCATCAATCAAGTAATCAAGTCGAGCGGATGATATCTGTTTTCGGCCATTGACATACGTGATAGTGAAAGCCTTGCCTAAAACGGGCACATAGTCACCAATATCATCACCATGCCTAAAACCGATACAAAACGCATATTTCCATTGAGGTTGGTATTCTGTTGGCCGACAGAACTGTGTTAATCCCCATTTATTAGACTTGATAGTAAACAAGGCTTGTATGTGCTCTTCATCTGCAGGATCAGACTCTCTCACTTGATGGTTCATGCGAACCTGGCACCACACATATTCACCTTCTTTATCCTCATCTTGATTTGTTGAGTATTGGGCTAGCCAAATCTCGGTAGACCATGTTAGCCGCAAGCGGCTCATGAATTTCTTTATAGTCCAACCGGTAGGTGGCATCATAAAGAAAACACCGAAATGCAGCAGGCCGACTTTTACATCAGGATCAAGCCAATCATCAGGGAAAGCATGTCCGAAATAACCGTCGAAGCAATTATACTGAAGCGACCCCGAGGAAAGGATATAACGGCCACCCGTCCTTATTCGTTCACCCTTGAAAGCGAACTCAAACTCATGCACTTCATCCCAATAATCCTTTGCTTCTCGGGCCAATAGCATGAGGTTATATGAAGAGAAAGCGTTTAGCGACTTGGACTTGTTCACAGCTGACTGAAACCCAACACTAGCGAGTGGTTTTAATTGCTTCATCATGGCTTCCACCATTCCTGTACACATCTGTTGGACAGCCAGTTTCACGGTCTGCGTCTGCGCCTTGGTAGGCACATAGGCCGACACCTTTTGAGCGTAGGATCCATTAGATTCCTGCACGATGCCGAGCACCGTATCACCGACTTTGCCCGACTTTAAAGATTTCGTACCACCAACTCTTCCACTTGCCATATTCACCGAGGTAAAAACATGGGGCATAGGCAGGAGCCCACACCCCACGAAAATTTGCTAGTCTAAATCTGATCACAACTCGCCACCGTTGAGGAACATTTCAGTTCCAACGGGATATGACGGAAGAACAACATCCGAAGCGTGTGCAGAAGCAGTTTCAGCTGCGGCAAATATCTGCATAGTAGCAGAGTTGTGGATATAGCCTGCACCACTCTTCTTCGAAATGATGACAGCAGCCGATGAGAGATCAGCATTCGGATCACCCAGGAAGATGTCGAACTTGCCGCCATCCGTGCTGAGCGAGATGTAGTCCTCGAGATTTGTTTCAACGTTGAACACATTGTTGATGTTCTCGGAAGAGATCACGGTCGAATCGGCCAGAGCCGAGTTGATGTGATAACGAGCATAGCCGAACGAGTACTCGACAACACCACCTGCACCCCCTTTACCAATGAGCTCTATA
>JAEEGL013731233.1_pt1 | contig 11199 bp, 8 predicted proteins | sample 9134231 | NCBI WGS metagenome assembly JAEEGL01 (sample SAMN16246548, study PRJNA631951) | gut metagenome | biome: gut microbiome; feature: rumen; material: fiber-attached | host: Bos | place: Iran: Karaj | collected 2018-10
CTTATTAAGTGCTGCCTGCTGTTCCTGCTTAAACAGTTTTCCGGTAAAATGACCAATTATTCCTCCGACGATAATTGCTACCGTATTAATTATTGTTCCTAAACCTGTCATAAAATACGTCTTCTCTCCTCGATTATCCTGTAACTTTAATCTACACTACAAATCCCGATTCTTATTTATCCAAAATCGTTTCATCCTGCAGTCGTCTACTTCTATGATATTTTCAAAATGTCCGCTGTTAGCAAGTATCATCAATACATACAAGCTGAATCTGTTTTCTTACCTTTTCGTTTGCTATAACGATTTGAGCCAAAGTACACATGACCGTGGCAATAGGACCGTCCCTAAAAAGTCACTGTTCCAGCGGCAAATTCTTGCACTTCTTGTCCCGGAAGCTTTACCAAAGCCTTCGTATTTGCAGGTACACTTATCTCATAAGAATAACTTCCATCCTCATTTTTCGACCACTTACAGCTAACCGTTCCATATATGCTGTCATAAGACATGCCAGCATGAGTAAAGTGTCCACCAGGATTTGGTGCAATTGTAAACTGATTCTCACCAGTTACTTTTATACCGCACATTTTTTCAAACACCCATTCGCACACTGCACCCTTGGAATAATGATTTAAAGATGCTATTCCGCCACCAACTCCATCACCAGAATCAGGGCCTGCCCAGTCCTCCCAGATCGTGGTTGCGCCTGCCTTTGGCATAGAAAGCCAGCCAGGCTTCTCCTCGTTTTCAAGGAGCTTGTATGCTGATTCAATATCTATTTCTTCAAGAACATAGAGAATAAATGGAGTGGATAAAAATCCAGTTCCTACTCTCCATCTATAATCCTCTAAGGCCTTAATAAGTCTCTTCTTGGCAAATTCTTCCTGAGAAGCATTTAGCATATGAAAATAAAGTGGTCGTACCAAACGAGCCTGACGATTGGTATCCAAAGAGAAATCGGTAAGCTCTACCAGCTTCTGATATGTTTTCTTAGCGCCATCTCTATATTCTTCATAAACTGGAATATCCTTATCCTTACCAAGTGCTTTTGCAATTTCAACCATAGTTCCCATTACAAAGCTAAGATATGCGGTTGCCTCCTCCGGTTTGGACTTTACCATATCCTTAATGTCCATCTTATGGATGTCTGAAGGCTCTGCCCATTCTCCATAATGCTGGCCACTATTATACAAATATTTCTTGTCTTCCTTAGAAAGCTTGATATTCTGAGAAATCAAAAACTGATTTTTGCCAACTCTTCCGATCATATATTTGGCATATTTTTTCATATTATCGTAGTACTTTTCGATAATAGAAATATCGCCATATTTTTTCCACAGACGATATGGCATCAAAATACCTGCATCCGCCCAACCAACAGAACCATTCATCGTTCTCATATAAGAATCCGTACCGCCCTCTGGCGCTATCTGAGGTAAACATCCATCCTGCGTCTGCCAATCAAACATATCATTGATAAATTTAATGGCAAAAGGTTCATAATTTACCATGTATGATGCAGTATTTACAAATATCTGGGCATCGCCTGTCCAGCCGTGACGTTCCCTTGTTGGACAATCGGTAGGAATATCTGCAGAGTTATTTTTAAGAGACCATAAGGTATTCTCGACGAACTGATTAAGAAGCTCATTAGAGCTATCAAACGTAAATGTCCGCTCAAAATCGGAATAAGCTGCAATCGCTGCAAAGTCCTCTGGATTTATCTCAAAATCAGCCTCAACCTGAACATACTGGTAGCCGAAAATGGCAAACCGCATGATATAATCGTTTAGACCTTCTTTACAAAAATACTCTATCTGCTGGAGTGGAGTTGTAATCTTTTTATTCGCACATTGAATGTTCTTTTGAGTAAACTCACCATCCTTTATAAGTTCACCAAAGCGCATAAAAATTCGCTGTCCACTCTTGGCATTTAACTTAAATGCAAAAGTTCCTGCGATATTTTGACCAAAATCCAAAACCTTCTTACCAGAAGGAGTGACAATAAGCTTTGGATTTACAAATCTCTCCTTCATTCTTAAGGAAAAATTATTCGATGCAACAGGAACCACTTCATGGCTTGTAACCTTAGCCTTTGCCCAGCTTACGCCTTCAAAGCTATCCATTCTCGCATCATAGATTTCACCATCTTTGTTATCTGCAAATCGAATCGGTCCCTCATTGGTCCATTCAAAAGAATCATCGGTATAAATCGTATCACAGCTTCCATCCTCATAATAGATTTCAATCTGTGCCAGAAGCTTTGTTTCAGAACCATAATAATTTTTCATGGCCCAGGCTCCAACAGAGCCTCTATACCAGCCGTCAGCGAGCATAAACTTTAGCTCATTGGCTCCAGCCTTAACTAAATTCGTAATATCCACGGTCTGATACTGGATGCGTTTTCTATAGTCGGTGATACCTGGGGCAAGGAAGAAATCTCCCATCTTTTCGCCATTTAAACATCCTTCATATACACCACAGGCACTCATATAGGCTCTTGCTTTTTTTACTTTTTTATCAGCAGAGATTTCAAAAGCTTTTTTAAAGCAGTCAACAGGATATCTATTTTTCTTATCAACTACATAGTCACCTGTAATCCACTCTGCTACCCAGTCTTCTTTGCTTATTAAGCCAAGCTCAAAGCATGCCTCATCGCTCGTTTCACTTATACCTTCTTCATCCCAAGAGGTAACTGTCCATGTTACAAGCGTTCTGCTTTCTAACGCTTTCGCGTCCCACTTTACTAAGTGCATTTGGCTTGACAACTGCTTTCCAGAATCCCATAGCACATTGCCATCCTCATCCTTAGCAATTACCTGATATGCACTTTGCCTGTTGCCATCCTCATAGTTCCAGCTAAATCTTGGACTCTTAATATCAATTCCAATTGGATTTGTTAAATACTCTACTCTTAAATTAATTGGTTTCATTTTTTTCCCTTATTCAGCCAATTCTTTTGTCATTCTTACTACTCTTGTACCATTGATTTCCAACTGTTTTCTTGACAGATTTCCATCAGAGAGTGCCTTCATGACATTTTCATAGTCACCCTTTGTTCCAGGCATAAATAAATCTCCACCAGCCTTTGCCACTTCATTGGAAAGAGCATTTCTATAAATAGAATTTTTGCTGTTCATTACCGCCATAACCCAGTCTGTCATAACGATTCCCTTAAAATCAAACTCACTTCTTAAAATGTCCTCAATAAGACCTCTATGCTCTGAGGTATGAGTACCATTTAATAAGTTGTAGCTTGTCATAACAGACTTTGGTTGTGATTCTCTTACACAGATGCCAAAACCTCTTAAATAGATTTCACGCATTGCTCTTTCAGAAACCTGGCTATTATTGCAATAACGATTAGTTTCTGCATTATTGGCTGCATAATGCTTGATCGTGGTGCCACATCCCTTATGAGCCTGTACTCCATTTGTGATAGCTGCAGCTACTAGACCTGACACGAGTGGATCCTCTGAATAATATTCAAAGTTTCTTCCACAAAGAATACTTCTGTGAATATTAAGCGCTGGAGCAAGCCATAAGTGAATACCCATCATTTCCATCTCTTCTCCAACCAAATCACCAAAGGTCCTTGCGAGCTCTAAGTTAAAGCTTTGGGCAATAGCGGTTCCAATTGGAATCATAGTAGCCATATGTTCCAAAATTTTCGCATCCTTTGGTGCTTTTTTTCCACTTGAGCTTCCACCTGCAACAGCCTTTGCAATAGCTCTTACAAGAGGATTCATCATCTCTAGCATGCTCTCTGGAATCATTCCCTGTCCTGATGCATCGAATGCCTCTTCGCCTACCTTATAGTAGTTCTTGGCTACTCGAACTCCTGCAGGTCCGTCTGCCATAATTAGTCCCTTTACGCCCTTAGCATTAAGCTGAGATGTTGTCTCCCCCGCTGCGCCTGCCACGTGTGTTGCTGCATTTCCCACAATGCTAAGCCCCTTAGCATCTGGCTTAAAATTACCAATTGCAAGAAAAGCAAGTTCTTCATTAGAGAGACTCTTTACAAAAGCATCTACTTCAGCTTCTTTGTCATATGAAACAGCACCAGTATTAATCTCTTCTCCATTTATAGATAGCCGAACTGCATCCGCTGGAATTTCTTCCTGTCTTGCGTTAATAGCCTTGATATCTGTAAAGTCAGGTTTACCTAGGCAATTTTTTGCCTGCAAAGTAGTCACTGTTTTATCTAAAGAAATAGCTGCTGCCACACATGTTGATGCACTGCTATTTCCCACTCTTATAATATAATCACCTGCCTCAAGGATATAACTTGCACTTTCTTCATCATAAGAAGCCAGGTCTGATAGCTTAAATGAAATTTCAAGATCTGCACTTTCTCCAGCTTCAAGCTTAGGTGTTTTCGCATAGCCAGCCAAATCCTGGTATGCCTTGTCAAGCTTACCCGTTGGAAGTGAAACATAAACCTGAATTACTTCCTTACCTGATCTAAGACCTGTGTTTTTCACATGAACCTTTACTGTTACTTTATCTGCAACTGCATTTACAGAAACAACATTAGATTCAAAGCTTGTGTAAGATAAACCATACCCAAATGGGAAAAGTGCCTTTTTATGAAAGCTGTCAAAATAACGATATCCTACATAGATGCCCTCGTTATATCTATTGTCATTCCAGTCTCCGAATGTACCCTCTTTGCTGTACTCTTCCCAGCTAGCCCAGGTAGTTGCCAGCTTTCCAGATGGATTCTGCTTTCCTGTCAGGATGTCTGCAAGAATCTTTCCGCAATCTACTCCCAGCTGAGATAAAAGAAGAATATTTTCAACCTCCATAACAGGTGATAAATCTACTACTCCACCTACATTAAGCACCAGCATAAACCTATCAAATTTCTTATTAAGAGCGAGAATGTCACGAATTTCTGACTTTGCCAGCTTCACATCACCCTCTACTACCTCTCTGTCACTTCCTTCGCCAGAGTTTCGGCTGATAACGTAAATTGCTGCATCTCCTTCTCCTGAAAGAGGAAGTTCATGATATGGCTCTTTCATAACCTTCCCCATAGAGTAGACATATGTAATTTCTTTCTTTGCCTTGGCCTCTGCCTTTAGATCCTTAAAAAATTGCTTCTTTCCAAGTACTCTCACCTGGTCATACTCGTCCAGCCATTTTTTTGTGGTAATTGTAAAGCCTTCCTTCTCTAAGCCTTCTTCAATTGTATAGGTAAATCTGGAATTTACCTCACCTGAACCGGTTCCACCTTTGATAGTATATCTGATACCAGAACCATAAGCTGCAATTTTACATGGTCCATCAATTGGGAATTTTCCGTTCGATTTAAGTAATACAGTACACTCTGCAGCATTTTCAAGAACAAGAGCTAAATGATCCTTTTCATACTGTTGCATAATTTCTCCTTTTTTGAAAAAGAGGGAACATGATTTGTTCCCTCTTTTATTATCTTTTTATATTCTTTCGATGTTTTTTATTTTCTTGCCGCAATTTCTTCCTTCATTTTTGGAAGCTTTGCTTCAAGGTCGAATCTAAGAGTAAGAATAAACATTACTACAAAAAGTAAAAGTGGAATATAAATACCGAATGTGTAAATTGCCTGTCTTACAGCAGGTGTAGCAGCTTCGGCAGAAGCCTCATAGCCAGCAATACCAAGGCACCATCCAACGATAGAAGCTCCTACACCAGAACCAATTTTATTTCCAAATCCAGCTGCTGCATTTGAAGTACCAATCATTTTCTTGCCATATTTATATTCATTGTAGTCAATTGCCATAGCTGTCATAACACCCATAAGACACATCATTGGGATTGTCGCAAAGGATGCAAAGCAGCCTAAAATTGTGTTATACCAGAATGTTGTTGGATTAATAATACGAATAGCAGTTGCTACCATACCAATGAAGAAAGAAACCTTAAGAGTCTTTGTTACACCAAGCTTCTTAATCATTGGTCCTGCAAGAACAAATCCTAAAACAGTAGGAATCATACCAACTGCCCCCATAATACCCACTAGGTTATCATCGCCATAAATCCACTTACAGTAATATGCTCCGGAACCACCACTGATACCATAGGATACATTAGCCATAACACCCATAACAAGAACCATTACCCAGTACTTGTTTTTGAAAAGGTATCCAACAGCTGTCTTAAGTGGAACTGGCTCCTCATCATCCTGTTGCTCTTCTGCTGCAATTTCTTTGCCAGATTCAACAGCACACTCTTTGGAATGCTTGTAGCAAATTAAAAGTGATAACATAATCAAAAGACCAAATACTACACCAAACTTAATCCATGCTGCCTGATCTCCACCTAACATATTTGTAATAGGGATAATCGCAATTGCAATAATCATACCTGAAACGTAGCCTGCTGCAGATCTCCAGATACCCATGTTACCTCTTTCTTCCTGGCTATTAGTACGTACAACCTGAAGAGATGTATAAGGAAGACCAATTGCTGTATAAATTACAGCAGTAAGAAGAACATTGGTTACAAACATATAAGCAAGCTTAATTGGTTCCGCCGCAGCTGCTGGTACCGTAAATAGCATGATTGTAATAATCGCTGCCGGAATAGCCATCTTTAATATCCATGGTCTGTATTTTTCCTTACCAGGTGCTGTGTGGTCAACAATGTTTCCCATAATAATATCTGTAAATGCATCAATGATTTTACAGATTAACAGTGCAGTTGCAATTGCTCCCGCAGCCATACCTACCTTGTCTGTGTAAAAATAAGTTAACTGTCCTACTAATCCTGTAATAGAATTAAGGGCAAACTGTCCAAGTGAATCAGCAAAATAATCGCCCTTACGCATTACCTTCTGAACACCGAATTTGTCCTTTCCAAGCGGTTTTTTCGCCATAATGTTTTCTCCTTTTTTATAAACATTCATTTGATATTGACATATTATCATTTATTAATTTAATATTATTGTAAATATGTGAAATATTTTGTAATTTTAAGACATCTTTAACAGTTGATAAGCGTTCAAAAAATAAAGTAGACGGAGATTATAAATAACACCATGAAGCAATCCACATTAATTCAGGAATTTTTAGGGACTCTATACAATTGCACCTACATGCCAATCCACTATTATATTGACCAGGAGCTGATTAGCATTTTTCCTAGCTGGGCGCTTCCAATTGACGAGCTTCTTCTATACAATAATGCTGCCATTTCACAAGGAATTACTTTTGATTATATTGTCACGGATGAAAATCTTTTTATGGGAATCGTTAGAAACGAAGAAACGAATCAAGATGTCATCATAGGACCTGTGTCTACTATCCGATTATCTGCAGATGATATTCATCGCATTATTGTTGATTATGCATTGGATGAACAAGCCTTTGAAGCAATGGAAACATATTTTGAGCGCACTCCTTCTTTCTCACTCAACCAATTTTTAAATATTTTGTCCTTAATCAATCATCGACTAAACGGAAAATTTATAGATGTTTTATCTTTACAGATGGAAAAAAACACACAGGTAGAAAACACTGTCGCTCAAAATCATTCTAGCTCTCTTATGGAGCGAAAGGAATATGAAAGCTATCATAATACCTACTATTTTGAGCAAGAATATTATGGTTACGTTGAAAAAGGGGATGTATCCGGGCTTGAACTTTTTTTTAAAAATGTTCCACAATTCCAGGAAGGAAAAATCGCAGAGGATTTTATCCGCCAAGCGAAAAATATATTTATTGCAACAATTGCCCTTACAACCAGACACGCCATTGCAGGAGGACTCGATATAGAGACTGCATATGAGCTTTCCGACTCATATATTCAGGAAATGGAAAAAATGTCTGACTCCGCCTCGGTTTATGCACTTAATGCATCTGCTGTGTTCGACTTTACAAGGAGAGTTTGCGACGCCAAAATTCCACAAGGAATGTCTCTAGAGATTTTTAAATGTATACAATATATTGCAAATCATATTAATACCGATATATCTGTAGAAAAAATAGCTAATGAGTTTAACATGGATCGAAGCACGCTGTCAAAAAAATTCAAACGAGAACTAGGCTTTAACATCAGTTCCTATATCATGCGCCGAAAGCTAGAAGAAGCAAAGAGCCTCCTTTCCTACACTGACAAAACCATCAGTGAGATCAGTGAGTATCTTTGCTTCTCTACCCAATCCTATTTTCAAAATGTATTCAAAAAAAAATATGGCCTAACCCCTAAGGAATTCCGAGAAAAGAAAGGGTTATCCTAAGATATCTATCGACTCCTGAATAGTTAATCCATCATTTGTCTGAACATGAACAATTGCCTTTCCTTCCTTTCGGCCCGAACGAAGCACAATTTGACATCTACCTCTATAGCGTCCCCCTCTATACCCTCTATGCATTTTTTAAACTTCCAATCCAAAGACCAGTCGATTGTAGCCATACTTATTTCTCCTGCAATATGATGCAGTTGCATCATGTTATTCAAAAATAATATCCTTAACCGAGAGCATTCCTGTTCCCTCATAAACAAAGATCAATTCATGCACGCCTTGCACATGAATATCTACTGACTGACTCTTAGTCCAATTCGGACTTAGGCTTAAGTTGATTTCCCCAAGCTTATGGTCTATTTCATCCACGTATACACTTAAGGTACCATCCGCCCCCTTCGCGACCACGGAAAGCTTCGGATGATCCATATCAAAGTATCGAAAACCAAAGCATGCACCATCGAACAAATTGGTAATATACTGTTGGCCATCCACGCCATCCGGCTGATCCTGCGTAATAAATGGATGCTTATTCTTTCCCTTTTTGCCACATTTTGTCGTTTTGCAGGCACCATCCTTCGAACGCAAAATACATGCAATATAAGAAGCATATGAGCCTTTTGCAGGTAACGGTCCTCCATTTAAGCCACAGCTTGTTATCGGAACCTGAGCTATTTTACCCTCTGCATCAATTGTTATTCTTTCTGCACACCCCTGCCTGCTTGCCTCTGTCTGGGAAGTCTGTCTATGGTAAAATATATAATGATCATCACCTATGGTGGCTATGCCTCCATGATTATTTCCCCAGTAATTGATTGCTTCTGTCTCGCTTCGACCTTGATAGCCCACATCTCCATTACTTACAATTGTGCCACCATAGACAAATCCACCATCTGGTCTGTCTGATATAGCATAGCAGAGCTCATGACTTAAGGCTGAAGAATACACAAAGTAATACTTATCTCCAATATGTCTAATTGAGGATGCTTCATAAAACTCATGACCTTCAAAGCCTGTTCCCTTACTATTTTCAATTCCCGGAAGGAGTGGTTTTTCCTCTTTTATGGTAAGCATGTCAGACTCAAGTGATAACACTCTTCCACCCAACATATCAAGCTTTACCCCAAGAAGATATTTCATTAACTTTTGCATATTACGGCTAACAGCAGAGTAATCGGTATATACATAAACCTTTCCATTTTCACATAAAACCGCTGGATCAAATGGTTGCCTCTCTTTTTTTGAAGCTCCAAAAACACTTCCATCTGCTCTCTTCACCTGTCCATAATACTCATATGGTCCCTGTGGTTTATTCGATACTGCTACACCTATGTAATTTGCCCATGCAAAGCAGTAATAAAGATAAAACCTTCCATCTACTCCCTGACATACATCTGGAGCCCACATCTGATTAAATATCTTTTTTCTTTTATTTGGATCCTGAGACTTACGGTAGATTACTCCCTCATATCTCCAGTCCTTCAGGTTGTCCGTTGGCGCTGAGTAGCATACATAATCATTTTCACAAAATGTTTCGCTTCCAGCCTTATCATGACTACCATAGATATATATTCGGTCTCCAAACACATGCGGCTCCCCATCCGGAACATATTCATAAGATGGTAAATAAGGATTAAATCCGTATTCCATATCGTAACACTCCTTTTAGCCATTTCTCTTTGTTCGTAATGTCTTCTGTTTTTACCTTTGTGTTTAATAATTTGGAATTAAAAATATTATTACTCATGTCTTCTACTAATGTAAAAAAATTCCCTATAATTGAGTCCTATAATAAATTTTAAGCTTATTATAAGGAATTTCGATTATATATTATTGTAAATATGTGATTTTTATTGTAATAATATGGCAAATTATGAACGCTTTTTTCTCCTCCTTATAAAAGAAAAACAGCAAACCACAATAATATGATCTGCTGTCTTTTTAATAAACACATTTCTCTATTCAGTTCCTGTTTAAACAATCTGTTCTGGCAGAACATGTTTAATCTTTTCAATTACTTTTGGCGCTTTATAATAATCATTTAGTTTGGTCTTTGAGTATTTATAAGCTGTCTTTACACTATGCTGCACTATGTAATCTGTAAAGTATTCTTCCCAACTTAAGAATTTTTCACTGTCAGCAAAATTGTATGTTTCTTCCAAAACAGCCTTAGGTACATCAAATATATCAGCTTTAAGAAGCAGATATTCAAATGATTCCGGAGCAAATAAAACGCACTTCCTATTTGAAACAGCAAGGTATCTCATTACCTTTCCAACATCTGCTCCAAATGCTGCTCCATCCACAATCGCCAGTATACTTCCCTTATCGCTCTTGCGTATGCATTCATATATTTTGCTCTTACCACCAGCTGTTTCACACTTTCCGTCATATATTAGCCGATAGCATTCAAAACCAGAGTTTGAGTCTTCAGATAATACCAGCTCAGGTACGATCTTGCTGCTGATATCTGCCAAATTGTAAAGCTTATACATCTCATTATAAACTTTCTTATAGGTCTTATACTTAGAAGAATCTGAAACATCCCTAAGCCCATAGATTTCCTCAACACTATAAGGAAGCTGTTCAAGATCATCTCTGCAGATAATAACAAAATAATTATCAGCCCCTCTAACCATCTCAGCAAACTTCTTTTCCTTCAAAAAAGACGCTGTTTCATCAATAAAGATGATACTCTGCTTAATAGTTGACAATCTCAATTCCCAATCCACATTTGTGAGAACAGTACACTTTTTTCACATTTGACTGTAATACCTGACGAATTGCCATTAGCCTCATGTTCGCTAATAAGCCTTATAAGTTCAGTCTTTCCGCTTGCACTATCTCCTTGCAAAATAGTTATATTCCTCTTAACAGTGAGAAAATAGTGTGCCTTGTTGTTATATACTTCAATATCGTATTTTCCTACCATGATACACTTCCTATATTAAGTGATTGTCTAGTACTGCTTCTGC
>JAEEGL014350977.1_pt1 | contig 11199 bp, 6 predicted proteins | sample 9134231 | NCBI WGS metagenome assembly JAEEGL01 (sample SAMN16246548, study PRJNA631951) | gut metagenome | biome: gut microbiome; feature: rumen; material: fiber-attached | host: Bos | place: Iran: Karaj | collected 2018-10
TCAACCGCTATACGCTGTTTCTGCCCAGGCTCTTATCCAAAGGAGAGTTCAAAAACGATATCACCTGGATGGATTCGGGCGTGGGCGTGTACCGTATTGATATCGGTGTTTTCGACGTAGGGATAGAGACGAATACCGATGTTCTGCGTTCTGATCTTCTCGTCTATGCTGAGCCCAGCCAGAGGGCCGAGGTGGTGGCTGAGCTGCCCGCAGGGACGACCTACGGATATCATGAAGTGATCGAACTGAGTCTGCCCACAACGCGATGGGGCTGGCGCTATCTGCCGGAGGTCAAGGGGTATGCTCCGACGCTGGCCTTGCTGCGTACTTTCTGGAACAGCATGGAACTCTTCCGGGATGACAGGCGCACCAATGACCCGGATGACTCGGCCGCCCGAAAAACCTGGGGCGCCGTCTATACGGGATGGCAGGATGCCAGACAGATCGTGAACGCTGATGAGTACGCTTTTATAACCGGTCAGGCTGTGACCCACGACGCCTGCTTTTGGATGTCGCCCTTGAGCTTGTTGGCCTGGGTGGCAGGCCTGATTGCCGCGCCGCTGGTGATTCCGAGAAAGAACCGGCGGAAACGATCCAAAACCTGAGATTGTCAATGGGGACGGTTCTCGTTGACACCTTTCTTGCTATGTGGTGTCAAATAGAACCGTCCCCGTTGACAAGGGGACGGTTTCCACGTCCCAAAGTAAGAAAAAGGCAACACAAAACTAAGCCCAGCATTGCGCTGCGCAAAAAACAGGAAGTGAAATGACGGTTTTCGGTTTCTGCGCTTATCTCGCCAAGGCGTTCTGTGACGCATAATAGTGGCGTGGTGCAGCTTGAAAATGGTGAAGTTTTCCACACGCGCTCGAAGCGCAATCATCTGTACTCAAAAGCTGCTTAGACCATGTTAATGAAACGCGGTTTTCCCGGCAAACCGTCCCTCGGTCTTCCTTGCTCCTCCAGTATAGCGCCTGCCTTCCGTCTTTGCAATGGGACATGCATCATCTGTGCTGCGTTTGGGCTTCATGCCGTGTTAATGCGAAAGACGGCTACAAATAGTTACAAAACCTTGGCTGCCCTTTCATCCATTGTGTGTGAGGCCGTTGTTTCATGCGGTGTTCTTCTTTGCTCACCGGAGCGAAGACAGAAGAACCGTTCCCTGATTCTTTTTTCAGAACTCCTGTCACATTTCGCCGCAAATAGCGTCTTATCTGGTGAAGACTAAGGCAACACCGCGCAATTCTGGTGCGGTGTTGCCCTAAAAGAAGGAGGGCGGATATGGAGGACTCTGAAATCGTGGCCCTGTACTGGCAGAGAGACGAGAGAGCCATTGCGGAAACGGATGCGAAATACGGCCCTCTGTGCCGCGACCTGGCACGGAACCTGCTGGGCACCCCGGAGGATGCGGAGGAGTGCGTGAACGACACCTACTTCAAGGCCTGGAATTCCATGCCCGAGCAGCGTCCCAGCCTGCTCCGCCCCTGGCTGGGACGGGTTCTGCGGAACACGGCCATCGACCGGTGGCGCAGGGACCGGCGGCAGAAGAGATATGACGGAATAGAGCTTCTGCTTAGTGAGTTGGAGGATTGTGTTCCCTCGCATCGGGACCCACAGCGGGAACTGGAGGAGGCGGAGCTATGGCGGCTGCTGGACCGCTGGCTCCAAGGCCTCCATCCGGAGGAACGGAGCCTCTTCCTGCGGCGCTATTGGTACGGAGAAGCATTGAAAACCCTGGCGGAAGAGGCGAGGCTGTCCCCAGGCCTCCTGGCCCAGCGGCTGAGGCGGCTTCGCATGAAACTGAGAAGTTATCTGGAAGAGGAGGGGATCGTTCTGTGAGCAGAGAGAGCGAAAAGCTTTTTGAGGCCATCACCCAGGTCTCCGACGAAAAGGTAGAGGCAGCGAAAAGCGGAAGCCTTCGCCCCCGGCCTCTGCGCTGGATCGCTCCTGTGGCGGCAGTGCTGGCCCTGGCGATCCTGGTGACCGGGCTCCTCTCCGGGAGAAACGTGAGCTCGGCCTACGCCGTGGCGGAGGCGCAGTATCCAAAGGAGAACGTCACGGAACTCTACTCCGCCCACGGCGGGGAACTGGAGAGCTTCCTGCGCACTAGCGTTCCCCAACTGCTCTCCGGCGCAGAGGGAAAGAACCGGGTATTCTCTCCCCTGAACCTCTATATAGCCCTGAGTATGCTGGCGGAGGTGACAGAGGGCTCCTCCCGCTCCCAGATTTTGACGCTGCTGGGCTCGGAGGACATACTGGCCCAGCGGCAGAAAGCAAGAGAGATCTGGGACCGGAGCTATTACACCGGGGAAAAGGGTGCCTGCACCCTGGCTTCCTCCCTGTGGCTGAGACAGGATATGTCTTATCATAAGGAGACACTGGACCTGCTGGCGGCGGAGTATTACGCCTCCTCATTCCGGGGAGAGATGGGAAGCGAGAAGATTAACCGGGCTCTACAAGACTGGCTGAACCGGCAGACCGGGGACCTCCTGCAGGAGCAGGCGGGGAAAGTGACCCTGCCGCCGGACACGGTGATGGCCCTGGCCGCCACCATCTACTTCAAGGGTTCCTGGGAGGGTGAGTTCGACAAAGAGAATACCTTTCCCCAGACCTTTTTCGGGGAGTCGGGGGAGCTGTTCCGGGACTTCATGCACGATACCAGATTTGGGACCTACTACTGGGGAGAGCACTTTTCCGCCGCCCCTCTGCGCTTCAGTAACCGGAGGCAGATGCTCTTTATTCTCCCAGAGGAGGGAGTTTCCCCGGAGGCATTGTTGGAGGACGGGGAGTTTATGGACTTCCTCACCGGGGATCATCCACAGTGGGAGAGGCAGGAGAGTGTTCTTCTGGACCTCTCCATCCCCAAGTTCGATGTGGTTTCCGACTTGAATCTACTTCCGGAGCTGCGGGCTATGGGCGTCACCGACGTTCTGGATCACTCCCTGGCGGATTTCAGCCCTCTAAGCGATCAGAGTGCCGCCGTGACCCAGGCGAAGCACGCGGCCAGGGTGGTGGTGGATGAGGAGGGCTGTGTTGCCGCCGCCTATACCGTCATCGGCGCCAGCGGCGGAACTTCGGTACAGGAACCGAAAAGGGTGGACTTTACCCTGGACCGGCCTTTCCTCTTCGTGATCCTGGGCCTGGACGATCTGCCCCTCTTCATCGGCATCGTGAATGACCCCGGAGTATAAAACGGGAAAACGATTTGCCCGAAGAAGCTTTTTATCCTATCTCCCTGCGCTACGGCGCGGGGAGGTATTTCTTTTGAGATGCTGTTGCAAAAAGTGAAAGGGACAGTCTATTGAACAGGAGTGTAGTTCATGTATTATTATCAACCAACGGTTGAATTGATGATATCATTGTATGGTTGACGCATAGAGCAAAGTAACGGCATAATTAATTGCAGCAAGTCCAAACCAGAGGTGCTACTGACAGAAAACCCTTTTTTACATTGTTTTTTTTTTGTATTCGAAAAATATAACTTGACTATCCCCTGAGGGGATATGTTATGTTCGCCTTAGGAGGTGAGCAAAATGCGTATCAAAGAAGTAGTTCAAAGAACCGGCTTGACGGAAAAAACGATTCGTTATTACGAAAGCTGCGGTCTGGTGATTCCTGATTTGGAGGAACGTAACGGGCGTCTTTGGCGTGATTACACCAATGAGCATGTCCGAAAACTCTCTGCGGTTGCCACACTGCGCCGCGCCTCCTTTCAGGTGGAGGAGATCGCCACTCTGATGGATTCGCCGGGATCGATACCGGAGATACTTAAGGCTGTCCGGACTCGTACAGAAGAAAGCTGGGCGGCATTGGGAGAACTTCGTGAACGTTTGCGGCAAGAGGAACTGAAAGCGGCACCCGATATTTATGCTTTGGCATCAAAACTGGACAAAGCAGCTTCAGGCCTCTCGCTGCCGGTCGAAGACCTTGCCGCAGGCGTCACGGAGGAGCGAAAGCTTCCTGTTCACCGTAAGATCAAGCGAGTTGCCAAGGCCAGGTCTCTCTCTGCTGTTCTTGCCCGGAAACTGGTATTAACAATGGCGGGTCTCTGGATCTTGACCAGCTTAGCCTTGATATTCGCATTTGCCGATGATCTGCAGCGGCAAGGGAAAGAGGCTGTTTCAACGGTTTTGGAAGATGTGCTGAGGGACTACGGAGCTGAGTACAGACGGCTGGAAAACGGGGAGCATGAATCCTTGCTGATTTCACTGCCAGAGCCGCATTTTACTCCGAAGCTGAACTTTCCTCTGTTAAAGCATCACGAAATGAATGTCCTGCCCGCCGCGTTGATTATTGATGAGACACTCCTAATTGCAGCGTACGATGGTTTCGACATTGGGAGCCTGGGATATTTCGATACCAGTCTCACGGTTCGTGAAGGGAAGCTGTTCCTGAACTATACTCTATCGCCGCTTGGGAATCTGAGTCCCGACGAATATGAGAGCTATACCGCGAGTTTAAAAACGGGGAACGCCGCGATCGCAAATCCGGGACAGCGCTTCCGGGCCAACTCCCGCCAACGGGACAGTTATCCCGACTTTCGCCTGTCGGCGGTTCAGGAAGCGGGAGACGCCTCCGGAATACCGAATCCCTTTTTGACTTTCAGTACTGCACCTTTGAGAAAAGGCAGTTTTCCTTCTGCGGAGATACCCGGAGACTTTCCCGGGATGGAAGGGTATGATCCTTTGCAGCCCACAGCCGCCGGAAATCAGACGCCTATAAGCCTGTTGGACGGCATAGAGAGCGGAATACTGCATTTTGATTCCGATGGGCTGCTGCAAAGCAGTCAGATCCGTGGACTTTGGATCCGGGATGAGTCTGGGAGCAAGCAGGCTTTCATCCTCGCGGCTTACGGATGGAGCCCGCTTTTGGAAGTCGTAAGGGCGCTTCCCGCTGTGCTGATGCTGTCGTTCCTTCTGTATCAGCTGCTGGGCGCTTTCATATGGTTTAGCTTTCAGCGCAGCCTGATCCAGCCGATGCTGCAGCGGGCCGCGGCCATGATCGAAAAACCGATAGTTGTATCCTGCCTGGAATATGACTATCAGGTGCCCTATGTGGAGCTTCGGAAAACCATGTCCGCGGATCTGCTGCGATGTCAGATGCAGCAGGCGGCGGCAAGCGCCGCCTCTGCAGCCAAGTATCCTATAGATGAATGCCCAAGGCTGTTGTCTGAACTGGAGCGCGCTGAAGGAACACTGCTGCCGATCCTGCTTGATCGCGGGCAGAAGATCACCAGAGAATTCCATGCCGACGGCCAGATTTCGGCTAAGCCGGAGCAGCTGCAGGACGCATTACTGGCGCTCTTCAGAGAAGTGATCGACTTTACAGAGCAAAATGAAAAAATGAGGATCCACACGATGGAACTCTCGGGGTTTCTGATGACAGAGATCGCGGTCAACTGCAAGCGGCATATGAAAGCACAGAAATATGCGCATATGTGGGATGGCATCTATCGCTCTCCCGCAGACGGGAACGCCCCCGGGGCCAAACTACGCAGAGCTATGTGTCAAATACCGGGCTCTTTCGCTGCTGTTAGCAAAACGCGGCAGGGGCTCGCGCTGACCCTTGGATTGCCATTGGCTGGTTGAATTAAAGCCGGGAACGACCGAAAACGCTCGACCGAATACGGATTTAGCGCGCTTTTGGGAGAGATTGGCAGGAGCCGATGCTTCGTGGAAGGCGGGCATCGGCTCCTGTTGTGTTTCTTCGGAAACTCTATTTCCGGTTGGAGGCCCTCAATGAACGCGTTGTTGATTCTACCCGAAGATTTTGATAGGAAAAAGAAAACTGCACTGACTTGTGAAAAGAAGAAAGGAGCGGCGATGATGAAAAAGAACGGTATCCACAGAGGAACGCGGGCAGGAGCTCTCCTCCTGGCCCTGTGCCTGGTCCTTTGCCTGCTGGCGGGCTGCGGCACACCGGCGGAGAACCCCGGCTTGGCCCCGACTCCCACACTGGTCCCCGCACCGACCCAAGGAAGCGAAACAAGGCCGCCCGTGGAGGTGACGGAGGAGCCCGCGGAAAGCGAGGCGGAACGGCTGGTTTACGTCCCCGGTTATGAAAAGTATCCCGCCAGCATGGATCCCCTGACCACCCGCTTTCCCGTGGAGAAGGCGGAGTGCGTCTGGTTCCTGCGCTATGTCCAGACCCCGGAGGAAGGGGGCTGGCAGCTCATGTTGGGTGGAAAGGACGCCGAAAACCCGGTGACAATCGCGGCTTTCCCCTCGGACGTCTACGTGGAGCGGGCCTTCCCCACGGAGAATGGGACCGTGTGGGTGAACAGGTCCGACTTCACCACCGGGGAAGCGTCCCTGCTGGAACTGGACGCGTCCTCCGGGGAGACCCTGCGGGAGATCCCCTTCCCCGCCGAAAACGGGACGATGCTGGGCCTCTTCGACCTGCCGGACGGGTCTTTAGGCATCTCCGCCATGCTCCCCAGCGGAGCCCAGGCGGTGTTCGCCATGGATGAGGCGGGAGAGCTCCGCCCGGTGGAAGCCCCGGGAAACGAGGGGATGAACTATCTCCTGAACGTGACCTTCGTGGGCACCCTGGGAAGCGGACTTGGCGAAGGGGAATGCCTCGCCTACGACCGGGAGAGCCTCTTCTCCTTCACCCCCGGCTCCAAAGACCGGCGGGAGCTCCTGCGCTGGGCGGACATCGGCGTCAGCACCGTGAACACCATGCCCATCGGTCTCTCCGGCGGGGTTCTCCGGCTTCTGGACGCCCGCTACGGGGAGTACGTCACCCTGACCCCTACCCCGGAGAGCCAGGTCCCAGTCCGGGAGGAGCTGAGCATGGCCTGCCTCAGCCTCCAGGGGGCGGTGGAGGACGCGGTGCGGGACTTCAACCGCCACAGCACCGAATATTACATCCGCGTGAAGGACTATTCCGAAGGCCAGACCCTCACCCGGGACGTACAGGACCGGGCGATCACCGCCATGAACCTGGACATCGCTTCCGGAAAACTTCCGGACCTGATCTCCGTGCAGGAGGGGCTCCCCTTCCGAAGCTGGGCTGAAAAGGGCCTGTTCCGAGACCTGGGACCCGACCTGGCGGCAACAGGCATCGAACTTCTGCCCCAGTTGGAGCGGATCGGCACCGTGGACGGGAAGCTCAACATGGTATGCTCCAGCTTTGCCCTCATCACCGCCATGGGGAGCCGGGACTATTTGGGGGATCTGGAGGGCTGGACCATCGGGGAAGCGAAGGCCCTGGCGGCCTCTCTCCCGGACTGCGAGGGGGTCTTCACTCCCGGAATGACCCAGGCCTTCTATATGAACTACCTCTCCTCCTATCTGGAGGGCTTCCTGGACTGGGACAGCGGCACGGCCTCCTTTGACGGCCCGGAATTCCGGGAGATGCTGGACTACGCCGCCGCCCTGCCCGTCCAGGGGCCCGCCGTGTCCAGCCTGGGCGACGAGGAAGTCATGGGCGGAAAGGCCCTGGCGGCGGCCTGGTCCATCACCTCGGTAAACCAGTACCAGCTGCGGGACATCATCTATATGGGAAAGCTCGTCTGTCCCGGCTTCCCCATGCCGGACCGGATGGGGACCCTCATCTACATGACCGCGCCCATGGCCGTGAGCAGCGCGACCCGGCATCCCGAGGGGGCTCTGGCTTTCCTGAAGAGTATGCTGGATGAAGTATCCCAGGCCGCCTACACCGAGCTTTTCCCCTCCACCCGGGCGGCCTTTGAAAAGCAGCTCGCGGAGGCCATGCGGGAGCCGAGCCCGGAGGAGGGCTACAAGATGATCTACATCTTTTCCAGCGGAGCCCAGTTCCTGGATCCCACGATCTATCTCTGGGACGAGAGCCAGGGGGAGCGGCAGCCCCGGAACATCCTCTGCTGGATGGACGATAACGGCAGCGTCTACCGGGAGGAATACCAGTACGCCCTGAGCGAAGCGCAAAGGGACGCCCTGCTTCGTCTGCTGGACACTTCGCAGCGTTCCTCCTCCTATGACCAGGTCATTTCGGGCATCGTGCAGGAAGAGACGGGGACCTTTTTTGCCGGACAGAGAGACATTGATGCAGTCTGCAGTCGGATTCAATCCCGCATAGAGCTTTATATATCGGAGCAAATGAGATAAAATCCGAAAGGAGCGCAGCATATATAAAAGAAAACCGCACAATTCGCGGCGGCTGACACAGAAAATACACATGAGGCGTGTACACTCGCACCAAAGGAGGGGAAGCGGATGGAGTACAAGGTCCTCATCGTGGAGGATGAACCCCGGCTTCGGGCGGTGCTCTGTGACTGGTTCCGGGACAAGGGGGATGATCCGATCCCGGCGGCAAACGGGGCGGAGGCTCTGGAAAGGCTGGGAGAAGGGGAGTACGACGCCCTGTTGCTGGACATCATGATGCCGGAGCTGGACGGCTTCTCCGTGTGCCGGGCCGCCCGGCGGGAAAGCGACGTGCCCATCGTCTTCCTCACCGCCCTCTCCGACGAGGAGGATAAGCTCTCCGGCTACGAGCTGGGGGCCGACGACTACGTGACGAAGCCCTTCTCTATGGCCGTTCTCTACGCGAAGCTGGATGCCCTGATCCGCCGCCGGCGGGGGAGCCTCCGCTCCGGGGACCTGCTGGAAGCTGGCGGCGTCTCCCTGCGCCTCAGTACCAGGCAGGCCTGGGCGGGGAAGAGGGAGGTAAGCCTCACCCCCAAGGAATTCGCTCTCCTGGAATGCCTGATGAAAAACCGGGGCATCGTCCTGAGCCGGGAGCAGCTTCTGGTGAAGTGCTGGGGCTACGACTACGAGGGGGAGGCGAGAGCTGTAGATACGCAGATCAAACGTCTCCGGGAGAAGCTGGGGGACAAGCCCGGGATCATCAAGACCGTCATCAAGGCGGGCTACAAGCTGGAGGGCTGAGATGGGCCGCAACGTCATTTGGATCCTAGTATTCATTCTGGGCCCGCTTCTCCTGCTCCTTCTGGCTGCCGTCTTTTGGCTGCCAAGGCAGAGAAAAAGAAGGGCCGGGGGAAAACCACCCCGGTCCCTGAATGCCGTGACCCTGCTCCTCAGCGCCGCCATGCTCCTGAGCTGGGGAATTTCCATGGCCGCCCTCACCATCGTGACGGCAGAGGAACTTTACCAGCGATTCTATCGCCGGGCAGAAGATTTTGCGGACTGGTTTTCACGGTACAGCCATCTTTCCGAGTACTATGACCCGGAGTTGGACTATGAGGGAAGGCTGTGGCGGCAGTATGAACGGCCGGATAGAATGGAATACGAGATTTACAGCGCAATGGAAGGCATCTCTCCTCCCTCCTCCGATTTTGTTCTCTCTGATCAATCCCGGCAGGACTGGCGTTTCAGTCTGTTGGGAGAGGACGGAAGTCCCATGGAAACCGCCGTTCTTCTCCTGGACGGGGAGGGGAATCTCCTATACGGCGGCAGGGACGTCCTTTTCTTTCCTGCCAAAGTGGTGGAAAACGGCCGTCTCCGAACCGACCTTCACTACGCCTGGGTTGACCTGACCCAGACGCCGGGGGAGGAAGACCCATACGCCCGCCTGCGGGACATCTACCGACGTTACGGAAGCCTTCAGCAGGTGCGATATCTGCGTATGGTCGGAACCATGGAGGGTACGGAGCTGCGCCCTGTGGCCATGGATCTTCAGCTCCACGCCACGGCGTGGGAGGAACCGGCTTGGGAGCACCTGTTTGGAGAAGTCCAGCCGGAAATGGAGGAAGGCTTGGTCACCGTCCATGCCGAAAAGCCGGAAATGATTGTTCTTCCCCGGAATCCGGTGACGGGACGGAAGGACGGCGAAGCTGTCCACTATGACAGCCTTTCCGATCTTCTGCTGGACGAAGGGTATTATGGAGGGAATAACACCCTGCGGAACGGCCTGTATGCGAGAGTCCTGGAATATTGGGATCGCCGGGACCCCGCAGAGCGGAAACTGGATATGATCATGCTTACGGCAGTGCGTTTCTATCCATTGAAAAGCGCGATCTCTGTCCTCTCCGGTGTCTATCTGGGCACCGGGCTGCTGGCAGCTCTGCTGTTCCTTCTTCTACGAAGTCTCATGAAAAAGCGTCTGATCGCGCCCTTAACGGATGCGGTGGACGGCATGGCGGGGGATTGGTACAATATTTATACACCGGAGAGAGATCTGACCCGGTGGCTGGAGGTAGAGAAGCTATGGGAGCAATACCGCCAGGAGCAGGACCGCCGCCGCTGCGACCGGAATGAAATTACCCGCCTGCAAAAGGCCCTGGACTACGCCCGGGAGGCGGAGCAGGCCCGGCGGCAGCTCACCTCCAATCTGGCCCACGAGCTGAAAACGCCCCTGGCGGTGGTCCACAGCTACGCCGAGGGGCTGAAAGCCCACATCGCGGAGGAGAAGCGGGAGCAGTATCTGGATACCATCCTCTCCGAGGCGGAGCGGATGGACGGCCTGGTGATGGAGATGCTGGACCTCAGCAGGCTGGAAGCGGGGAAGGTGCGCCTCAGCCGGGACGAATTCGATCTGCGGGCGCTGGCGGACGACCTTCTCCAAAAGCTGCGGCCCCTGGCGGAGGAGCGGGGCCTGGAAGCGGGCCTGGAGCCGGGAGCACCCTGCCCCGTCACGGCGGACGAGGGGCGCATCGCCCAGGTGATGGAAAACCTCCTCTCCAACGCCCTGCGCTACGCCCCGGCGGGGACCTGGGTGAAGGCGCGGGTGGGCCTGGACCGGGGAAAAGCCTGCTTCCGGGTGGAGAACCCGGTGGAGAAGCCCTTCACCGTGGAAGAGCTTTCCAAGGTTTGGGAGCCCTTCTACCGCCGGGACAAGGCCCGGAGCGGGAAGGGCACCGGCCTGGGCCTCTCCATCGCAAAGAACGTCGCGGAGCTCCACGGCGGCAAGTGCCTGGTCTGGAACACCGCCGCCGGGGTGGAGTTCTCCCTGGAGCTGCCTGTCTGAAAAGAAAAACAAAAAACCGTGGCCCTGCGATCATCCGCAGGGCCACGGCGCGTTCTTATGCTTTTTTATCCCTTGAGCTCGTCCAGAAACGCCTTTAATCTCCGCATGGCCTCCGCCAGGTCCTCCATGCTCGCGGCGTAGCACATCCGCACGAAGCCCTCGCCGCCGGGTCCGAAGGCGGAGCCGGGAATGACGGCCACCCGCTGGCTGCGCAGGAAGCGCTCGCAGAACTCCTCGCTGCTGAGGCCGGTGGAGCGGATGCAGGGGAAGACGTAGAACGCGCCTCTCGGCTCA
>JAEEGL015259187.1_pt1 | contig 11199 bp, 9 predicted proteins | sample 9134231 | NCBI WGS metagenome assembly JAEEGL01 (sample SAMN16246548, study PRJNA631951) | gut metagenome | biome: gut microbiome; feature: rumen; material: fiber-attached | host: Bos | place: Iran: Karaj | collected 2018-10
ATATCGCCAACCTCCGTGGTATCTGTAAGGCAGAGATAGCCTTTAAGATAGAGATAGAGGGACAGCGCAAACCGGCACTCGAGGGTATCGCCTCGTTCTTGTACTATTTCATATAGTAATTTTAGGATCAATAGGATCTATAGGCATCTATAGGATCTATTATCATTAATAAGAAAGATAATCACAATGAAGAAGAAAGATTTTTGGGCACTTGGCATGACGATGATGGCAGCATTCATCACATTGACATCGTGCGCCCCGCAGTTGGACAGCACGCCACCGCCGGTTGATCCCTATGATGTGCGATACGGTGCACGTACGATGTATGTCACCTCTTCTTTCCGTGTGTATGCCCCGTTGATGGATCGTATCCGTGTGGAGCAGATCGCGATGAATGAGTATGGTGTGCGCGACGTGTCATGGAGTCCTCATTCATATATCATGACCGTGCAGTATTACCCGGGCAGGACCAATACGAACATCATTCAGATGGCGCTGGCACGCGCAGGATATGATACCAGTGACTATCGGGCAGTCAGCATGCGACCGATCGTATTGCCGCCTACACGCGTGGTTACTACTCCGAGACAACGCGTAATTGTACCGCGTAATCCTCAACCACCGAGGAATAACCAGCCTAATCAAGGCGGAAGGGTAGGAGTGAACAATCCGAATACCCATAGTGGACAGCCGGCTCAACCTCAGTCACAAGGTGGCACGGTAAAACCGCAGGGTAATCAACCTGCTCAACAGCAGAATACACAACAGAATCAACAAAGTCAGTCGACGAAGACCACTACATCCGGTGGTCATTTCGGAGGAAAGAGAAACTAAAACCTATATTATATATGATATTATCAACAACACCCAATTTGGAAGGATACAAGATAGAGAAATATCTTGGTGTAGTAACCGGTGAGACCATCATCGGAGCGAACATGTTTAAGGATTTGTTTGCCTCTGTACGTGATATCGTAGGCGGAAGAAGTGGTGCCTATGAGAAAGTCTTGGCAGAAGGTAAGAATACTGCTCTGAGGGAGATGGAGGAGCGTGCCAGTGAATGGGGTGCCAATGCGATCGTTGGCGTCGATATCGATTATGAGACAGTCGGACAGAGCAACTCCATGCTGATGGTTGCCACCAGTGGTACTGCCGTGGTAGTCAGTAAACTATGATATTACAATCAGACGTTAAGGATGTTTAATTAATACGAAATTTGGGGACGTATTGTGTCCCCAAATTACTGTTTTACGTTATTATTCAAGTAGAAATCATTTTTATTATGAAACTTAAAAATCTATTAGTTGTATTGTTTTTAGTTATAGCCGGTAACGCTATGGCTCAGATGATGCCTCCCCTTCCACAGGATAAGGACGTGAGGACAGGTAAACTGGATAACGGACTGACTTATTATATCCGTTATAACAACTGGCCCGAGAACCGTGCTGAGTTTTTTATTGCCCAGAGAGTGGGTTCTCTGCAGGAGGATGAACCGCAGCGTGGTTTGGCACATTTCCTGGAGCACATGTGTTTTAATGGAACAAAGCACTTCAAGGGAAATGACTTGATTCGCTATTGTGAGTCTATCGGTGTGAAGTTTGGTGAGGACCTGAATGCCTATACCAGTGTTGACCGCACGGTGTATAACATCTCTAACGTGCCTACCAACAATAAGGCTTCTTTGGATAGCTGTCTGTTGATTCTCTACGACTGGGCCGACGGTCTGGTGCTCGATGAGAAAGAGATTGATAAGGAGCGTGGTGTGATCCACGAGGAGTGGCGTCTCCGTTCAAGTGCTCAGCAGCGTATGCTGGAGCGCTCTTTGCCTACTCTCTATCCCGGTTCTAAGTACGGTCTCCGTATGCCTATCGGTCTGATGAGTGTGGTTGACGGTTTCAAACCGATCGAGTTGCGTAACTATTATGAGAAGTGGTATCGCCCCGATAACCAGGCCATCATCGTGGTTGGTGATGTGGATGTCGACCATGTAGAGGCAGAGATCAAGCGTCTGTTCTCTGGTATTGTTGTTCCTAAGAATGCCGCTCAGGTGTGGAATGAACCAGTGCCTGATACCAATGAGCCTATCGTTGTGGTGGAGAAGGATAAGGAGCAGCCTAACAACGTGGCCAGCTTCATGTTCAAGCACGACGTGTTCCCCGACTCATTGAAGAATACTCAGTTATATCTGGTAAACGGTTTCCTTAAGAACGCTGCTATCAGCATGCTGAACCAGCGTATCAGTGAACTGACGAAGAAACCGGATTGTCCATTCGTAGGTGCACAGGTAGGCGATGGTACTTATATCTTCTCTAAGACCAAGGATGCCTTCACACTGAACTATGTTCCCAAGGATGGTAAGAACAAAGAGTCTGCCAAGGCCGTCTTCTGTGAGGCTTTGCGTGCCGCAGAGTATGGTTTCACCGCTACTGAGTTCCAGCGTTTCAAGGATAATATGCTCAGTGGCCTTGAAAATATGTATGCTAATAAGGACAAGCGCTACAGCAACCAGTTTGCTCAGGAGTATGTAGAGGTATATCTCGAGAATGAACCGATGGTATCTTTCGACGATGAGTATATGATGATGAAGCAGATGATTCCTCTCATCCCAGTAGATGCTGTCAACCAGTATATCAAAGAACTGATGCCGATGGACAATAAGAACCTGGTGATTCTCAGCACAAACGTTGAGAAGGAGGGTGCTGTCTATCCAGAGGCAAAAGAGTTCTTGGCTGCTATCGATGAGGCACGTGCAGAGAAGCTCGAGGCTTTCGTTGATAATGTGAAGAATGAGCCGCTCATCACCGAACTGCCCCAGAAGGGTTCTATCGTCAAGGAGAAGGCTGGAAAGAAGTTCGGATACAAGGAACTCACCCTGAGCAATGGCGTGAGAGTGCTGTTGAAGAAGACCGACTATAAGAAAGACGAGATAGTGATGACAGGTACTGGAGAGGGTGGTTCTTCTCTCTATAGCGACAAGGATCTGGTTAACCTGAATGTCTTCAACGATGTGATTGGTGCCAGCGGACTGGGTAACTTCTCTACCACAGAATTGAGAAAGGCATTGGCAGGTAAGGTGGCCAATTGTGATCTCTCTATGGGTGAGCGCAGAATGTCTGTCAGCGGTAGTGCCGTCAAGAAAGACATGGAGACGATGTTCCAGTTGCTGTATCTGTACTTCACCAACATCAAGAAGGATGAGGAGAACCTCCAACTGCTGAAGCAGTCATATGAGATGTCACTGAAGAACAAGGCTAACAACCCTGATGCAGCCTTCCAGGATTCCGTATCATATACGATCTCCGACCACCATCCTCGTGCTAAGAGCATGGAGATGAGTGATATCGCTAAGATCGACTACGACCGTATCCTGCAGATCGCTAAGGAGCGTACCGCTAATGCCGCTGCTTATCGCTTCACCATCGTAGGCGACTTCGATGAGGCTGAGCTTCGCCCATTAATCGAGCGATACATTGCTTCACTGCCATCCAGCAAGAAGATTGTGAAGGGACATAAGGTGGTTGAGTCTACCGATGATAACGTGATCAACCGTTTCACCCGTAAGTCAGAGCAGCCAAAGGCTAATGCCGTGATGGTATGGTTGAATAAGAAGATGCCGTATTCAATGGAGTCGTCTATCCAGGCAAGCATCGCCGGACAGCTCCTTTCTATGATCTACCTGAACAAGATCCGTGAGGAGGCCGGTGCAGCTTACTCTTGTGGTGCCAGCGGAATGATGTCGAAGACAGATAAGGATGTCACCACCATGATGCAGGCCTTCTGTCCGATGAAGCCTGAGAAGGCAGAGGAGGCTCTGAAGATCATGCGTGAGGAAGTACCTGCCCTGACAGAGAAGTGTGATGCCGACATGCTCACAAAGGTGAAGGAGTACATGCTGAAGAGTGCCGATGATGCCGTGAAGACAAACGGTTACTGGATGAATGTCATCAATACTTACGACCGTTATGGCCTCGACAACCATACGGAGTATAAGAACACTATTTCTGCTCAGACTCCGGAGAAGATCTGCAACTTCATGAAGAAGTTCCTCAAGGGTGCTAACCTCGTACAGGTTATCATGCTGCCGGAAGAGTAATAATATGATGATATGATAAAAGGAGGGTGCAATTATTCATTGCATCCTCTTTTTGTTTTGAGTAACTTTGACTTCGTCGAAGTTACGCCCGTCCTCCTCATTTTTATTAACGAGAAAGATTATAGCCCATCTTTGGCAGACAACCAGAATTGTAAAGGGTTTTTACGATTTGCTGTTTTTTTACTGCAAGGTCATATTTTTTCTCGAAAATTTGCATGAAACATCTAGATTTTTTGTACCTTTACCATCGGATTTAGGTAGACCAGGGCCGAAAGGTCAGGTCTTTAAAAGGGAATCAGGTGTAAATCCTGAACAGTGCCCGCTACTGTTACCCCTATTATGTAAAACTCACAAGTGCCACTGGATGATATTTCATCAAAACCCTCCAACGAGAGGAGGCTTAGTCCGGGAAGGCGAGTTTTTCGGGGGAAGTCAGGAGACCTGCCTATTTCAGTAAGTAACTGTCTCTCCGGGGTCAGAGAGATTTTTATTAACATTTTAATACCTTTTTATTTATGAAAGCAAGCGTATTTGCTTCGGCTCTGTTGAGCTTGTATGTGTGTGGTGCCTTAGCCCAGACGGAGGGCAACGACACCACGTTGAACCTGAATGAAGTAGTTGTGACGAGCTATCATCGCCAACCGTCAGCAGTCGGTAAGCTCCCCGTGCCTTTGAACAAGGCTCCGTTGACGGTGTCGAGTATCGGTCGAGAGAAAATTGAACTGTTGAATCTTCAGGATTTGAATGAAGCCACCCGAACTGCGACGGGCATCCGTCCCATCAACTCCTACGGCGGCTTCCTCTATTTCACCATTCGTGGTTTCTCGGATTTTGTGCTTCTGAACGATGGTATCCGTGATGAGCGCCACAACCTGTATCAGTCGGCTCCAAGTACCAGCCTCGCCTCAGTGCAGAGCGTTGAGGTATTGAAGGGTGCCGCATCGGTGATGTTCGGCCATTCCGCACTGGGCGGCGTGGTGAACGTTATCCACAAAGAACCTACAGCGCAGCGGCACGTCAACGCCGGTGTGGGCATCGGTAACTGGGGACGCTATTCGGTGAGTGGCGGTGCCAGTGGACAGATTGCTAAAGGTGTGAACTTCCGCACCGACTTCTCCATGAGCGGCGGCGATGGTTGGCGTCATACTGATAACAAAGCCTACAACGCCTGGCTCGCCCTTGACTTCCGCCTGAGCGACTGGGACAAGCTGCGCTTCTCCGTTTCGGCCAAGGACGACTACTATGGCACAGACACTGGTCAGCCGCATTTTACGTCAGACATCTATGATCAGAGCGGTAACAAGGTGTGGAAAACTGGCGACATACCCTCGTATATCGACCGCCGCACACGTTTTAACGATCCGCTTGACCACCTTACGGACAAAGACCTGACTATCGCCTTGAAATACAGCCACGTGTTTGGCGACTCGGGGTGGAAACTTATTGACCTGCTCTCATATTACTACGATACCCTGGATTACTACGCTTCAGAAGGTTTGAGTTATCTGACTTCCTCACAACCCATCTACAAGCACTATTACATGAATGGTGACAAGAAGACATACATTAACACCGACTCCATCAAACGCACGGGCTTCCTCTTTGCCTACGAGACCAATCTGCTGCAGAACCAGCTGGAATTACACGGTGAGGCCATGACAGGAAACATCAAGCACAATCTGCTCTTTGCAACCAACTATTCGAACCTCTACCTGCCACGCTGGCGCTCTTCCTACGGAACAGCCGCCAAGGGAGCAGGAAAGAACGCCGTCCTCAGTGTGCGCACTCCTGTGCTGAACCAAGGAAACATTGATTGTCCGTGGCAGAAGCGCAGCCTGGAATGGGAACAGGACTACAGTCTCAACGTTGCCGACTACATCCACTTCACTCCCAAATTTACTGTGTTGGCCTCGCTGCGTTACGACTTCTTCCATCGTAACTACCAAATGGTCTATTCGGATCACAAGACTATTACTTCGAGAGATCCAAAGACCAGTGAACATAACCATGCACTGACCTATCGCTTGAGTGCCTTGTACGAGCTCAATGACAACATCAACATCTATGCTTCGTCCAGCAGTTTCTTCAAGCCGACGCGCACTGCCGTGGCCGATGGTTACATATATATCGACAGTAACGGTAAGAAACTTGATGGTGACAAGAACGGAAGTATCTACAAACCCATATCGGGACATCAGTTTGAGGTAGGCTCACACTTCAATCTCGGTGACCGTTTCCAAGGTGACTTCTCAGCCTTCTATATCATGAAGAACAACATGGTGCAGAATCTTGGCAAGCTGGAAGACGGCACAAACGTCAGCGGACAGGTGGGACGCGCCGACTCGAAAGGTTTGGAACTGAGCTTCCAGGCGTTGCCTTTCGACGGCATCACTCTTGATGCCGGCTACTCACTGACCATCGCCAAGCTGCGCGAGTTCTCTATCACCGAGTATGCCGCCAATACACAAGCTGGCAACTACCTGCAGCATGCCCCGAAACATATGGCTTATGGCTGGGCATTCTATGACTTTCAGCAGGCACTCAAGGGACTGAAAGTAGGTGCCGGCTTCAACTATTCGAGCAAGGTATATGTCAATGCTGCCAATACGATGACGTTTGATCCGTATGCCATAGCCAATGCGATGGTCAGCTACAGCTTCAAAAAACACTGGAGATTGCAATTGAATTTCAACAATATCTTCGACAAGACTTATTACATGTACGCTGTCAGCACCACGGGTTATGTGCCTGAGGAGGGCCGCAACGTTCGTTTTACAGCAACATTTAACCTATAAATGAAACTTTATCGTTTATTTATGAGCATTCACAGGATACTGGGCACAGCACTCAGTATCCTGTTCCTCATGTGGTTCCTGTCGGGCATGGTGATGATGTACCGCACCTATCCGTCGGTGAGCCAAGAGCAGCGTGTGCAACATTCTGAGCGGCTCGCTCCCTGTGGCGTGGAACTGCCTCGTCAACTGCCTAACGGTCTCACCTCTCTTTCCCTGCAACAGATAGCGGGACGTCCTGTTTTCCTGATGACAAACAACGACTTGGAAAGCCAGATCGATGCCCTCACCGGCCAGCCGATAATACGTTATTCAGTTGAGAAACTGCAAGCAATCGTCGATCGTTGGCAGGCTCCATCCGCCTCTATATCGTCCTCTTTGCCTGCCAAAGATTCCTTAGGCTGCCCAAGTGTAGCGCCTATCACGGCCACGCTCCTCGACTCTTTGAACGAAATTGACGTATGGCTCATTGGAGCGATGCCTTTCAAGGAGTTCCCCATTTACCATTACTTGCTCAACGACGGCCGAGGCTCCGAACTGTATCTCTCGTCAAGAACAGGTCGTGTCTTGCAGTTGACCGACCGTGAGAGCCGCTTTTGGGCTTGGGTGGGGGCTATTCCCCACTGGATATATATCACCCAACTGCGTGCTACGGGTCGCCAGCCGTGGACCAATACGGTGCTGTGGTTATCGGGGTTCGGCATTTTCATGATCATCTCGGGTATTGTCGTCGGACTACATTCTCTTCTGTCGGCTCGCAGGAGGAAGAAGGGTGGACTATCGCCCTATATCATGCCGCTCTTCCGTTGGCACCACTTATTCGGGCTTTTCTTCGGGTTGTTTGTGTTGACCTGGATCTTCAGTGGTTTCATGTCACTGGCTGATGCTCCACAATGTCTTTGGCCGGTCCATGATGAGCGAACCGCTCGGCAGCTATATGCCGACACGTTGAAGACAGAAAGATTTCGACTGGACATCGACCGTGTCCTGACAGCTGACGATGTGCGACGTGTGGAATGGATGGAGATGGGGCTGCGACCGTATTATCATGTATGGACCGCTGGTGATGAATATCTAGTGGATGCAGCAGATACGGTGCCTCGTCGCGTAACACTTAGCGAAGCCGATTGTCGTATGGTGGTGCAGCGGACTCATCATGCATCAGTCAGGATAACTGCCACGATGATGAACCATTACGACAACTATTACGTCAGCCAGAAACGAATGTTGCCATTGCCCGTCTGCCGGGTGACGGTCGATGATGCGGACTGCAGTACTTATTATATCAATCCCAGGACGGGCGACAGTCGATATTACAATACCAACCGCCGCGCAGGTAAGTGGATGTATTCGGGGCTGCATGCCCTGAACATTTCCTTCTTCATAGCGCACCCCACACTTCGACTCATCTTGATGTGGATTCTCATGCTGGGCGGTACCATTGTTTCCTTCACAGGTCTCCTGCTGAGCCTTCGCTATCTCAGGAGGAAAAAACGTACCTTTTAACTCCCCCTTAAAGGGGAGAAAAGGTGCGTTCCTATGTTCGCTTATTGAATAAAATCTTCATGCTCGAGAAAAGAAACAAGCTTCTTTTCTTCTCGCTTAATCAGTTTTTTTGTAACTTTGACTTCGTCGAAGTTACTTTCATTCGGCAAAAAATAAAACAAGTTTTTCTTTGTTTTGCGCTCGTTTATCCGTAACTTTGCACCCTGATATTAAATAAGGTGTAAAGATATGGCATATTTGTTTTCCTCAGAGTCCGTTTCTGAAGGGCATCCCGACAAGGTGGCCGATCAGATTTCTGATGCATTGGTAGATCAGTTTTTAGCATACGATGATAAGGCGCGTTGCGCCATTGAGACCTTCGTCACTACGGGTCAGGTGGTGATTATGGGTGAGGTGCGTAGTGAGGTGTATATCGATTTCGATACCATCGCCCGTAAGACGATTAAGAAGATCGGTTATACGAAGAGTGAATATAAGTTTGATGGCGACTCCTGTGGTGTGCTGACAGCCATCCATGAGCAGAGCGGTGACATCAACCGTGGTGTGGATCGTGAGAACGAGGAGGAGCAGGGTGCCGGCGATCAGGGTATGATGTTCGGCTACGCTACCAACGAGACAGAGGATTACATGCCCGTAACACTGGATCTCTCTCATCGTCTGGTGGAGACACTGGCTGAGATTCGCAAGGAGGGAAAGGTGATGACTTACCTGCGCCCGGATGCAAAGAGTCAGGTAACTGTAGAGTATGATGACAACGGCACACCGCTGCGCATCGACACGATCGTGGTTTCTACCCAGCATGATGAGTTCGACGATGATGATGAGCGTATGCTGGCAAAGATCAGGGAAGATGTCATCAACATCCTCATCCCTCGTGTGAAGGCGCAGATACATAGTGAGAAAGTACTCGCCCTCTTCCATGATGATATCAATTACTTCGTGAATCCTACCGGAAAGTTTGTGATCGGTGGTCCGCATGGAGATACCGGACTGACCGGACGAAAGATTATCGTAGATACCTATGGTGGTAAGGGAGCCCATGGCGGTGGCGCTTTCTCAGGAAAAGACTCCAGTAAGGTGGACCGCAGTGCTGCCTATGCTGCCCGTTATATCGCCAAGAACATGGTGGCTGCCGGTGTGGCTGATGAGATGCTGGTGCAGATCAGTTATGCCATCGGTGTGGCCAAGCCCGTGAATATCTATGTGAACACCTATGGCAAGAGTCATGTGAAGGTATCCGACGGTGAGATTGCCAAGAAGATTGAGCAGATGTTTGATCTTCGTCCGAAAGCGATTGAGAAGACGCTGAAGCTGCGTCAACCGATGTATCTCGAGACAGCTGCCTACGGACACATGGGCAGAAAGAACGAGATTGTGAACAAGACGTTCACCAGCAGATATCATGAGACGCTGACCATCCCTGTGGAACTGTTCACTTGGGAGAAGCTCGATCGGGTAGAGGAGATACGTAAGACATTCGGTTTGTAATGCCATGATCATACCGCAGGATACCATTGTGCATCAGGGGCACCAGCCGGTGACCGAAGAGTCGGTGGAGGTGTTGACACCCACACCGAAGGCTGATAGCATCCCGGTATCCACGGCGCCTAAGCATCCTTATCAGGTATTACGGCAGTTGCCTGCCGATGCCACTCCCGCACAGCAGGATTCTGCTATCCAGGCAACATTCCATCCGGAAATCAAGCATATCAGTACGCAGCCCGACACGTTGCATCTGCCGGGGCATGATGTGGGGAAGAGTGTCAAAGAAGTGAACATCCCGCAGTATTACCGGGAGAATTTCTTCTCCAACGATCCCTTATACCATCCGGAGATCAATGGCGGTCGCTATGGTATGGCAGGCGATCCGATGCCCTATGCCATCCGTCATGATGATGTGATTACGGGTTTGCTGTTGGCTTGTTTTATCTTGGTGATGATCGCTTTCTCACGAGTGGGGCATTTTATCCTGCGACAAATCAAGGATTTCTTCTATGTTCCTCGTAGTGAGCGTACTACCGAGGTGACAGAGACCACCAGTGAGTTCCGTTATCAGTTCTTCCTGGTGATACACACCTGTCTGCTCTGGGCCCTGCTTAGTTTCTTGTATGTGCAGGAGAACGTGGCGCAGACGTTTATATTGAAGTCACCATACCATCTAATAGCGCTGTTCGCGGGGTCCTTCCTGGTGTATTATCTGTTGAAGGCACTCCTCTATACGATCATCAACCAGATATTCTTCGATGGTAAAAAAAATGAACAGTGGCTGAAGTCACAACTCTTCCTTGTAGCCATGACAGGAATCGTTTTATTGCCGTTAGTTCTCCTGCTAAGTTATTTTGATTTGTCATTGCATAATGCTGTCATTTATGCCCTTGTGGTCTTAATATTGGTGAAAATATTGACATTTTACAAGTGTCATGTAATCTTTTTTAGTAGAAAAGCGCTTTCTTTACAATTTATTTTGTACCTTTGCGCCCTTGAAATCGTCCCCTTATTTGTTTTCTTTGGGATATTGAGAATAGTTGTCGATTATTTAAAAATAAATTTTTAGGACAGTAATGGTTAAAAAGATATTAGTATCTCAGCCAAAGCCAGCGAGCGACAAGTCGCCCTATTATGACATAGCAAACGAGTTTGGTGTAGAACTGGTGTTCCGTCCTTTCATTAAGGTAGAAGGGTTAACGTCTAAGGAATTCCGCCAGCAGAAGGTGAGTATATTGAATCATACCGCCGTGGTGTTTACTTCTCGTCATGCCATAGATAATTATTTCAAATTGTCTAAGGAGATGCGTCTGGAGATCCCAG
>JAEEGL015390866.1_pt1 | contig 11199 bp, 6 predicted proteins | sample 9134231 | NCBI WGS metagenome assembly JAEEGL01 (sample SAMN16246548, study PRJNA631951) | gut metagenome | biome: gut microbiome; feature: rumen; material: fiber-attached | host: Bos | place: Iran: Karaj | collected 2018-10
CATACTCCTCATCCGTGAGCCGGCCGGCCTTGTTCAGGACCGCATCCCGGACGCCGATTTTTCCGATATCATGCATACGGGCGGTCCACTCGATATTCCGGCAGGTTTCCGGATCCAGGCCGCAGGCCTCGGCGATCTGACGGGAATACAGGGCGACGCGCCGGCTGTGCTCACTGGTGCGGGGATCCTTCGCGTCCACGGCGTTGGCGATGGCCATCACTGTCTGACGGCCCATCTCCACATTCCGCTCCGCCTCAGCCAGCTGGGCCTGCATTTTCCGTTCGCGGCGCTTCAGCAGGAGCCAGGTGACCCAGAAGACGGTAAACATCGGCACAAAGAGGAGATAGAAGATAAACCAGCCGCTGTCGTACATCTCCTTCCGCTTCGAGAAGGAATAAGTGCGCTCGGCGAGGATATTTGACTGGCTGTTATCAAAAGCCGCAAGGCGGAAGGTGAAATTTCCGGTGGGCAGGTTGGTATAGACAATGGAAGACAGGCTGTCCTGCGGGAGGATCGTCCAGGAGGAATCAAAGCCTTCCAGCATAAATCCCACGTAGGGATCCTGGATGGAATAATTAATCACTTCCGGAAGAATCTCCAGACGGCTGCAGCTTCGGGGAATGGATGCGACGTTGTTCCGTTCAAGGCGATGGAATGCCCCATCCGTCCGGTAACCGGCGACGTTCATCCGATAGATCCGCGTTCCGAAAGCGAGGCGGTCCGGATTGAGCACGAAAACGCCGGTATCACAGGGGAGATACAGATCCCCGCCCGTCTCACTGAACCAGGTCCAGGCATTGGCAGTCAGGCCGGCGGTGAGCCCCCGGCGATCGTTCAGGAGATCCACGGACAGATCCGCGCGGCCGGAAAGCAGGCTGGCCCGGTCTACGACATAGATGCCCGCGCTGGAAAGGACGAAGAGCTCCTCTCCGTCCCGGATCCAGATATCATAATTATTGTAATACGGAAAGTTATCCAGCCGGCGGATGGTTTCATCCGCATCCAGATAGCAAAGGCCGTTGCTGGTGACCACAAAGACGCCGCCGCCCCTGGGATCCGGAACGGTGCGGAGAATCACCTCGCTGGACAGCCCGTCCGCACGGGTCAGCATCCGAAGGACATCCCGGCCACGGACAATGGCGAGACCGTTGCCGTCCGTACCCACGAGGATGGAGCCGTCCGGCATTTCCGTAATGGTCAGAACCATGGAACTGATATGCCGATCGGACCGGTCAATGGTGTACTCCACCTGATGATCCCGAATCAGGGAGAGACCGGTATCCCCGGCGGCGAGAACCGAGCCGTCGGAAAGCTGCTTCACGACCCGGGCGCGGTTGCCGAAGGCGCCGTTTTCCGAATTGTACAGGAATTCCTCCCCGGACGGGGTGAGCTCCACCAGGCCGCTGCCGTAGGTACAGACCCAGAGATGATTTTCCCGGTCCACAATCATGCAGCGGATCCGGATGCCGGAAAAGCGATCCGTGACTGCATTCCGGATCTGCTGCCTGCCCAGAGCGTCTACGGCGTCCATCCCCTTATCCGTGCCGAAATAACAGACGCCATTCCATTCCACTACCGTGTTTACGACCCGGGAGGGCATGCCGACGGTGGTATAAATATCCCGGAAATCCGAAGGAGCCAAGCGCAGCAGACCCAGACGGGAAGAGGTGAACCACAGATTCCCCTGATAATCCACGAGCATATTATCAATGGAATTATTAAAGGAATTGGTGTTTATTGGCTCATAGACACCGGCACGGTTCACATACGCAATTCCGTTATCCGCACAGATAAAGAGCTCCCCGTTTTCAAGGAAGTTAAGGCGCTTGATATTCTGCAGGCCGGGGCATTCCTTTACCTCCCGGAGATCGAAGAACTCATCAGTGATCCTGAAACGGCAGATTTCATTGCCCGTGGTGGCGGCCAGCAGGTCGCCGGACGGATCAAAGACGCAGGACCTGAACGTCGGACCGGAAGCGGGCAGCTTCCGGGAGGAAAGGATCTGACCCTGACGCAGGAGGAACAGGGTGCCGTCGCTGGAGACGGCGGCCACGTGGCCTGCGCCGTCCGCGGCCACATGATCCGCGTAAGTGACTTCGGGAAGGACACAAAGCTGGCGGAGGCCGCCGCTGAGGGTCATGACCTGCATGGAGCCGGTGGTGCCGATATAATAATATCCGTCGGCGCTCCGGATGATGGACTTCACCGCGTTGGCGGGCAGGCCCCGGTCCTGGTCGATGACGTTGACAATCTGATCCCCGATCATGATTGAGAGGCCGTTATCATTCGTGCCGATCCACAGACGCCCTTCCTCATCCACGTACAGGCAGTTCACATTCCGGACGGAATCAAAGGAATCCATCCAGCGGAACTCCCGGCCGTTATACCGGTACAGTCCCGCGTACGTCCCGATCCAGAGGATGCCGTCCCCCGTCATGGCAATATCATTCGCCTCGCCGCAGGGAAGCCCGTTCGAGGAGGAGTATACGGTCTGAACATAATCGTTGTAATTCACCGGGGAGCTGTTTCCGGCCGCCTCCGCGCGGGCGGCGCCGCCGGACGGAAGAACGGGGAGCAGGAGCGGGAACAGGCCCAGCCCGGCGGCAGCCAGCAGGACCGGCACCCGGACGGACGGGTTCTCCTCCGGGTGCTTTTCCCGGTTCCAGCGCTTTTCCCAGACGGAGCGGGCGCGGTTCCGAATCCCGTGAACCGCGCGGATCACGAGGAAAAGTGCCACGAGGATGACCAGCTTATCCAGCAGCTCGACATAGAGCTCCCCCAGAAAGAGCCCGACGGGGCGGGGGAGCCCCCGCTCGCCGAAGAAACCGATGACAGCGTCTCCCCAGGTGTTGCCGGTGGACATCCCGTTCAGCAGAAAATTGATCGGATAAGCAGCAACCTGGACGGAGAAGGCCAGCATGGCGCTGACGGTCAGCGTGCCGAGCAGGGAATCCAGCCGGCGCTGGCGGGCGGCGACGCCCACGATGAGGGCGATCAGAAGGCTGACCAGCGCGTAATACCAGGGAATGCCATAGAGAATATGACCCAGGAGATTCGAGGCCATGCCGGTGACCGCGCCGCAGAAGGGGCCGTAAAGATAAGCGCAGAGAACCGTTCCCACCGAGTCCAGCCAGAGCGGCCAGTTCAGCCGGGAGACCACCTGATCCCCGCCCCAGTTGAGGAGCAGGAAGAGCAGGATCTGCAGCGAGAACAGGAAGGGACTGAAATTTTTCCTATTCAATCATATTCCTCCTCCCTCAGATCCTCAGCCAGCTCCCGGGCTTCCTCCAGCCAGTCCTCATAGGCATCGGCGGCAAGGAGGCCGTCAATGACGCCGTTGACGAAATAAATCAGCTGAGCTTCCCCTTTCTTTGCGGCGACCCGGTCTCCCATGACCGCCCGCTCCGGAGAGATGTTCAGGCCATCTACCAGGCAAAGACCGCAGTCCGGATGCATGCGCATATACGTTTCTGCCGAACTGACCAGGACCAGGCCGGCATCCGCCTCGCCCCGGGAGACGGCCTCATAGACCCCCTGGGGGGAGAGACGCCGGTATTCCCGGTAATCAGCGACCTGCATTGCGCCCAGTATCTCCGGCAGCGAGTTGCTCCGGGCGGCCAGAATCCGGTCCTCCAGATCGGCCAGGGAGGTAATCTGATCCCTGCTTTCTTCCCGGATAATCAGGCCGACAGGCATCGGATCCGCCGGATAATAATACGCTTTGGACATGGTATAGGACAGCGCGCGGGCAGGCGTATAGGAAAGGGCGGCGATCGCCAGATCGCACTGATCCTCCAGAAGGGAGGGGAGCAGCTGGGTTTCGTCCAGGGGAACGATTTTCAGGGCGACGCCCATCCGGTCCGCAATACAGCGGGCCAGGCGGATATCCGACCCGGCAAACTGATCCGGATTCTCCGGATCCCGGAACACCCGCGGAACCAGGGAGGCGACCGTCGCCACCCGCAGCACCCCGTTCCGCTCAATACGGGCCAGTACCCCGGAGGCATCTTCCGGAATTCCCCCCGAGACATCCATGGAATCCGAAACATAGTTCCATTCGTTTTCCACATACCAGGTGTTCCCTTCCGCCGCCGCGGGGCAGCAGTAAGGACCACCTGCGGACAGCAGGAGCACCGGCAGAAAAACCAGCACTGCCAGCGCTTTTTTCAGCATTTTCATGTCCATTTCCTCACGACCGGGTCCCGAAAGGATCCGGACTCATCGGTCAGGTTTTGTTCTCCGAACGGCAGGAACGCGCCAGCTCATTATAGCTTTCCGCCAGAAGCCGGAATTCCTTTGAACCGGCAGCCGGAATCTCTTTCTGCTGCCGGACACTGTCCACCGCGCGAAGAAGCGGGAGGGTGCTCAGGCGCGCGGTCAGCACGATGAGCAGCACCAGTACCAGCACCAGCACAATGACCACTGCACGCACCAAGGTGAGCTCCTGCACCATCTGGCCGGAGGTTTCCTGCCGGGCGCGGGCCATCTGGTCATCCAGGTTATCGAGCGCTGTCTTCAGCTTCGTGCGGATAATTTCCTTGCTGGCATAATATTCGCTGCCCATGACCATCCTTTGCGCCAGATCCGTTTTTGCTTCGGGAGAGAGGAAGATATCCTCCTCCTTCAGCTCGATGGCCCGGAGCGTTTCCGGATAGTCCCGGATCTCCCGGGCATCGATGAGCAGCTTCATGGCATAGTATTCCCGGTACATCAGGGTCTGAGACTCATCCATGGCTTCCTGCAGCTGCTGCACCAGCGACGACTCTGCATTGTTTTCCGACATGGAGAGGATGGCCGCCTCCCGGCGCTTGGAAACAAACGCTTCATCAAAATAATTGTCCAGATACACGGTGTCGCCTTCCAGCGTGAAGCGCTGAACCATCTCGGTCAGATAATCCGAAGCTTCCATCAGATCGTGGGCAGCTTTCTGACGGGTGAGATAATTCCCGGTTTCCCGGGAAAGGGCGGAAAACACATTCGAGGTCTGGACAGTGGAAAGCAGCAGAAGCACAATAATTACCACCGCACAGAGGATCATCGCTATATGAATCACATGAATGGAAATGCCGCCGGTTTTTTTCTTTGATCCTGACATGACTGGCCTCCTGCATAACGGATATTCCGAGGGGGAACAGACTGAATCATTCAACACCGTCATTATATACGATTCGCCTGAAATGAACAAGGGGGAACGAGCCGCAAAGGGAAGGACAGGCGCGTTTTTTCCCCGAAGAAAACCCGCCCGGGCAGGAATTCAAACAGGATAAACCGAATAGAAACAGAAGGCATTCCATTTCACAGAACGACCAGGCAGGAGCAGAAAGGAGAATCCCGCAATATGAAAATGACTTTTCGCTGGTATGGCAGCCAGATTGATCCAATTCCGCTGAAGTATGTCAAACAGATTCCCGGTATGACGGGACTGATGGGCCTGCTGGACAAGCCCGCCGGTGCGGACTGGCCGGAGGAGGAATTCGCAGCGCTGAAGAAGGAGGTCAACGACGCCGGACTGGAAATCGAGGTCATTGAATCCGTCAACGTCCATGAGGATATCAAGATGGGTCTTCCCACCCGGGAGGAATACATTGCCAACTATATTTCCACGATCCGGATGCTGGCGAAGCACGGGGTGAAGGTGATTATCTACAACTTCATGCCGGTGTTCGACTGGCTGCGGACGGATCTGGCCCGGGTGATCCCCGAGGACGGGAGCAATTCCCTGTATTTCGACGAGAAGGACCTCGGCGCGATGGGACCCCTGGAGATCGTACGAAAGACGGCGGAGGACTCCAAGGGCTTTACCCTGCCCGGATGGGAACCGGAACGGCTGGCACTGCTGGAGAAGACCCTGAAGCAATATGAAAACATCGGGCCGGACGACCTTCGGAAGAACTTCAAGTATTTCCTGGATGCGGTGATCCCGGTGTGCGAGGAGACCGGCGTGCGCATGGCCTGCCATCCGGATGATCCGGCATGGCCGATTTTCGGCCTGCCGAGGATTACCCACAGCCAGGCGGATTTCGACATCATGGTGGGCCTGCATGACAGCCCGGCCAATACCCTCTGCCTGTGCACCGGATCCCTGGGATCTAATCCCGAGAACGATATTCCCGCGATTATCCGGCACTTCGGGAAGATGAACCGGATCGGCGCGATGCATGTGCGGAATGTGAAATATCTGGGATATCACCATTTCCGGGAGGCGGCGCACCTCAGCTCCACGGGGGATCTGGATCTTTATGAGATCATGAAGGCGATTCACGAAACCTGCCCGGATACGTATATCCGGCCGGATCACGGGCGTATGATCTGGGATGAGGAAGGACGGCCCGGATACGGACTGTATGACCGGGCGCTGGGAGCGGCTTATCTGAACGGGCTTTGGGAAGCGCTGGAGAAAGGCTGAGGGGAACCGGAGGGCTTTCCGATCGCCCTCCGGACCTCCTTCGGTCTGAACCCGTCAGTGGGAGCTAAAAAAGAGTTGAGATGAAAGAGACCGGAGGGCTTTCCGGTCGCCCTCCGGACCTCCTTCGGGCAAAAGAAAGGATGCGACAAATGGGAAATCTGTATTATCAGGTCATCCGGGTGACGGATTTCGGGCCTTATGTGACGAAACTGGTGCTTTGCATGCCCCGGGAAGCCGCGGCGGAGGAACTGAAGCCGGAGGCCTTCTCCGTATATGTGGAGGTTCTGGGGAAGGACGGGCGGATCGTGGAGCTGCCGAAGAGCTTCATCGAACGGGATCAGTTTATTCCCAGCCGGGGATACCGGCCGGTGACAGCAGCGTATCCCTCCGACCTGCACGGCAACGCCGTCACCGGAAAGAGCCGCTTTGTGGCGCTTGAGATGCCGTACGGACCCATCTGGAAATGCTGCTCCGCGCTGGCGGCTGATTTTAAGAACATCAACGGACATGAATCCTACACGGTCCGGAATTACCGGATTACCCTGACCGCGCCCATCGGCGAGGGGGACGACGCGATGGACGGGCTGGTGTTCGATACGCCTGCCGGAGAATTCAATCCACAGGCGGCACGTTTCCTGACCGGCATCTCCAGCCATCCGGACCTGCCCCTCCGGTACGGATATTTCGTCCCGAAACGCCTGGACGGAAAAAAAGCCCTGATCATCTTCCTGCACGGTGCTGGAGAAGGCGGGCAGGATCTGCCCATCGCCTGGAGCGGCAACAAGGTAACCGAGCTGACCGAAGACTGGGTGCAGGCGAAATTCGGGGGCGCGTTTGTCCTGGTGCCCCAGTGCGACACGATGTGGCTGGACGACGGGAGCGGAAAATACGGGGATTCCGGAAAATCCAAGTATACCGCGGCACTGAAGGCCCTGATTGATGAATTCATCGCGCGGTTCCCGGCTGTGATTGATCCGGACCGGGTGTATGTCGGCGGGGATTCCAACGGCGGCTTTATGACCATGCGGATGCTGATGAGCTATCCGGATTTCTTTGCAGCCGCCTTCCCGATCTGCGAGGCGATGCTGGACAAGCGGATTTCCGAGGAGGATATCCGGCATCTGAAGGAAATCCCGATCTGGTTTACTCACGCAAAGAACGATCCGGTGGTGAAACCGGAGGACTACGTGGTGCCCACGTACAGGCGGCTGATGGCCGCGGGGGCGAAGAACTGCCACTTTACCTTCTGGGACAAAATCGTGGACATGCACGGGCTGTTCCGGAACGAAAAGGGCGAGCCCTGGGAATACATGGGGCACTTTTCCTGGATCCCGATGCTGAACGATGACTGTAAAGCGGACTATGACGGAAAGCCTGTTGTCTGGGAGGGACGGGAGGTCACGCTGATGGACTGGCTTGCCGCCCAGAAGCGGAACGGATAAAAGGATATACCGCGCCGCGCCGGCCGCCTGATGGCGGCCGGCGTTCTGTTTTACAACGGGGAACCCCCTTTGTTTTTGACATTTCCTCCGCTTAATCCTATAATGATCGGGAATTATTCCGGGCACTCCGCATATGGGTTCCCGACCGAGGAAGGGCACTGGTATCATGACGATTCTGCATCCCCAGCAGCCGGTTAACAACATGAATCCCGACGACGTTTTTTACGCTGTCGACGATCTCGGCACCCAGACCGGATTCGCCTGTATTCTTTATCAGCTGCAGCCCGGCCTGTATCCGGACTGCCCGGTGAATATGTATTTCAACATTGAAGGGGACGCCAGCAGCCGCTACCTGCTCTTCGGAGCGGTGATTGCCCGGGCCCGTGTGCTTCTGAGCGTCAACCCCCAGCTGCGGGCGCGGCTGTATACCAGCCTGAATCCGCAGGACCTTCAGGAGCGGGCGTTTTATGTGGAAAACGGATTCGACCTCGAGGAGAGCGACAGCATCGTCTCCCTGCAGATTCCCTTCGGCGACGGGCGTATCCCCATGAGCTGCACCGTAGCCGCCACGCCTCTCAATACCTGGGAGGAGCAGGAATCCCTGCTGACCCGGCTTCAGATGAACGAGATTACCTATGTGGACCGGAATGCCCTGATGGGAATGATGCATATGCCGCATTTCCTGACCCTCGGGCTGTACCGGAACGCCGGGCTCATCGGGGAGGTTATTCTGGCCGGACAGGGTGAATCAGTGGACGTGGTTGCCATCTACATGGATCCTGCCAGCCGGCGCCAGGGCATGGCCAGAGCGCTTCTGCACCGGTCCCTGGCCATCATGGCAGCCGAGGGCGTTACGCAGGTGACGGCCCGGATCATGACCCGCAGTCTCCCCCAACAGCATCTGGCGAATGACTTCGGCGCCATACCGCTGGGGGTCAATATGCTTTTTCCCGGCATGTATCTCAATTAAACCGGAATGTCCGGATCCGCGGCTTTTTCCCGGAACACCGGCTTTCCCGTGTATTTCTGAGGAGGTTCCATGAAAGCACCCTTTTCACCGTATCTTTCGGAAATCGCTCCCGGCCTGAAGCGGCTGGTTTCGCTCCTGCGCCGGCGGTATGACTATGTCTCCGTGCTGTCCACGGATTCCCGGGGCTTTGCCGTTTCCATCAGCCAGAAGGCGAAGTCCGTCCGGAACGAGACCATGACCACTGAACGGGGCACCGTCGTCCGGGTGTACCGGGACGGGCTTTACAGCGAAGCGGCCTTCAACACTTTCGATCCCGCCCGGGCGGAAGAAACCGGTACCGAGATCGCGCAGCGCCTGGATCAGCAGCTGGATCTGCTGAAAGCCGCGGGGGTACAGCCCTACGAAACGGGGATCCTCCCGGATGAGGACCGGCAGCTCTTTGTGGAAATGGAAACCGGGCGCCTGCCGGAGGAAGAGAATCTGGCAGCCCTGATCCAAAACCTGTCCGCTGTTTCCGACCGGGGCATGGCGGAAGGCGGCAGCCTGCTGGACTGCACGGCCCGGGCCCAGAGTACGCATATCTGCAAGCTGTTCCTGACGGAGCATCAGGATCTGCGCCAGTCCTATGTGTATTCGGAAGGCTCCGTCGCCGCTGTCGGCATGCTGGACGGGCGGACAGAGATGGCCTATGACGGCCTTTCCGGCCGGAGTGGCCCGGAACTCTTTGACGAGATGGGGGACAGGCTGCTGCCCGGGACGCTGAAGAGCCTGGACGAGCTGCTGCACGCGGAGTCCGTCGTTCCCGGGGAGTATGATGTGATCACCTCTCCGGACGTGACCGGGCTTATCGCCCATGAAGCCTTCGGCCACGGCGTGGAGATGGATATGTTTGTCAAGGGCCGGGCGCTCGGCGCGGAATACATCGGAAAGCGCGTGGGTTCCGACCACGTCACCATGCATGAAGGCGCTCTCTGCGCCGAGGACGTCACCTCCTACGCTTTCGATGACGAAGGAACCCCTGCCGGGGACGTCACGGAAATCGACCGCGGGATTCTGAAATCCGGTATCTGCGATGCCCTGAGCGCCCTGCGGCTGGGTACCGAGCCGACCGGGAACGGCAAGCGCGAGAATTACGCCCATAAGGTCTATACCCGCATGACGAATACGCTTTTCGACTCCGGGACGGACAGCCTGGAGGACATGATTGCCTCCATCCGGCACGGGTATCTGCTCAAGGGGATGCATTCCGGCATGGAGGATCCCAAACACTGGGGGATCCAGTGCATCGTGGAGAAGGGATACGAAATCCTGGACGGCAAACTGACCGGGAAAGTGGTCGCCCCCGTGGTGCTGACCGGCTACGTGCCGGATCTGCTGGGCTCCGTTTCCATGGTATCCTCCGACCGGGAGGTTTTCGGCAACGGCGGCTGCGGCAAAGGCCATAAGGAATGGGTCAAGGTTGCTGACGGCGGCCCGTATCTGAAAGCAAAGGCAAGGCTGGGATAAGACCTGCTGTCCCGGACCGGCCGGGAGAAGACTGCGGAAAGTGAGGATATAGAATTCCGATGCTCACCCAAATTATTGACGTACTGAAAAACTCCCCGGCGGATGCCTGGGAGGTCACTGAAACCAGGACCGAAGGCTGGGAGTTTTATTTCATCCGCCATGCCCTGGACCAGAACCGGGTGAAGAACCTGGAGGAATATACGGTCAAGGTCTACCGGAAAAGCGAGGACGGCACCTTCCTGGGTTCCGCCTCCGGCGAAATTCCGCCCACGGCGGATGCAGCGGAGATTCACCGCCTGGTGGATCAGCTGCTGCTGGCAGCCAGCCTGGTGAAGAATCCCGCCTACACGCTGCATTCCCCCGCGGATGCCGCCGCCGAGGCCGCACCGGGCGGGGCAGCGTTCTCCCTGAAAGGCATTTCGGAAGCCTTCCTGGACGCACTGGAGGGCGTTAAGGAAACCGAAACGGAAGACCTGAACTCCGTGGAAATTTTCGTGTCCGGGATCCGGAAGCATTTCGTGAACAGCGAGGGCGTGGACGTCCGGTCCGAATATCCCTCCTCCATGGTGGAGGCGGTGGTGAATGCCCGGAAGGACGGGCACGAAATCGAGCTTTACCGGATGTATACCTCCGGCTCCTGCGACGCGGACCGGCTGCGGCAGGATCTGGGAGAGGTTCTTGCCTTCGGAAAGGCCCGGCTGGAAGCGTCGCCGACTCCGGCGCTGGGGCAGGCGGACGTGGTTTTCTCCACGGATGCCGCCCTGGAAATCTACAGCTGGTACGCAAACCGGATGAACGCCGCCTATAAGTATATGAGATACAGCGACTGGGAAGCCGGCCGGCCTGTGGCCGAAGCGGATCCGGAGGCGGACCGG
>JAEEGL015984416.1_pt1 | contig 11199 bp, 2 predicted proteins | sample 9134231 | NCBI WGS metagenome assembly JAEEGL01 (sample SAMN16246548, study PRJNA631951) | gut metagenome | biome: gut microbiome; feature: rumen; material: fiber-attached | host: Bos | place: Iran: Karaj | collected 2018-10
TAATTTGCGGGGAAACCTTTGGTTGCTGCGCTACTGGATGCAACTTCTTTGCTGGAACTGCTTGTTACGGCAGAACTGCTTGAAACTTTGTTTGATTCGTCAATCTGTTTAGCGGATGATTCAGGTTTGTTTGCTGTCGAGGAACTTGAAATTTGCGTTTCGCTCGTGTTGTTTGTGCTTGGGCTTGATGGGGTGTCGTCGCCACAGGCGGATAAAAGACATGCAGCCACTAAGCAGTTGAAGAAAATTTTTGATTTCATTTGAATATCCCCTTAAATGGTTAACTAATAATATAATATTCGTAATAAAGATGATGTGTAAAAATGTATAAACAAACGTGATGAACGTAAGAAAAAAAACAGTTTTGAATAACTTAGTTCTTGTTTGAAAATTTATTTCTTTTTATTAAATTATTACAAATAAGTTTACAGAAGGATGAAATTTTGTTTAAAAAAATCTCTCTTATTTGTATTTTCTTGGTAGCATTTTCGGTTTCTTTTGCTGAAAATGGCGATAATTCTAATGCATTCAATAAATATATGTCGCCCGAAGGCGGTGTAAATCCCTTGTCGGGTACGGTTGCCTTGAGTAAATCTCTTGCAAGCATCTCTGCGGGTGATGTTTCGGTTAGCTTTGGTTTGAGTTACTCTGGGAATGTTTTCAAAGAGGTTCAAACGAGAAATGATCAGACTATGGTGGGGCTTGTCGGTCTTGGATGGTCTTTGGGTCGCGCGAAGGTGGTTAGTGACAATCGCGGAACAAGCTTCATTGGTGACGACCAGTACTATTTGGTGTTGGCGTCCGGTGGACGTTTTAAAATTTTCAAGGAAAATCCGTCTAATCCCAATGATAAATGGTGGGTGGAGGGCAATCCCTTTCTGAAGGTTGAACAGGTAATCGATTCGATTAAAGTAACTGTGGCCGGGGATTATATAACCTATGTCAAGGGTTGGAAAATTACGGACACGAAGGGCGTTGTCCATGAATATGGTGATATAAATGAAAAAGGAACCCAAATACTGAAAAAGCCAGAGCGAAATTCTACGGAATACGATTTGTTCTGGCCATTGAAAGATGATGGTTCGCTTGGTTACGGCTTGGTCGGCAAGGCTATAGGGGGGCATCCATGGCTATATCCGACAGTGTGGAATGTTAGTAGAGAAAGCGATGTCGAGGGTAATTATCTTCAGTATTTCTATGAACAGATTACAGAGTCCCTCTCTGGTAATTTCCGTTATAACAGACATTGGGATTCTGATAGTATGCAATATACTAAGGAATCGTACTTGACGATGGTCGTTTCGTCCAAGAATGATTCTCTCCAGTTTGTTTATAAAAATAAGGGCGAAGGCGAATTTTTTGGTGAATATGTCGATTATGAGGGCCGCTTTAATGAACTAATGGGTGATTCGGTGACTGACATGTCCATAGAAAAAGTTAACCGTAAGTATTTGTCAAAAATTTTGGTTTCAGGAAAGAATGGTAGAATTGGTTCTGTAGAACTGTGTTATTCTCCACTAATCCAATATACGTTGGATGGAAATAAAAAAGAAGGCTTTGTCAAAAGGCTATTGTCCGCTGTACGTTTTTTTAATAAGAAGGGTGACGAAAGCGACTACGAATACTACCAATACTACGATGGTTCCGAAAAAGCCGTTTCAGACGGGAAAAACGTGGCTTACCCGTTGGGAGCGCTTTTCAGCGTAAAAGGAAAAGAATGCGGATGGGTGGAATATACTTATGCAAAGGAATCCCTTGGACATGGACACATGGAAACCTTGGATGCGAAGAAAATTTTCGGCAAAGGGCACTTGGATGATGGAACGTCGTATTTGGTTGGGAAGAGAGAAAAGACGGATGTTGTCGTATTTCATAGGATTAACGGTTGTTGGAAGGAAGTTGCATTGATTAATGTAAATGACGTTTCCGATGTTGAATTTGGGGATCAAGGTTGGTTTCTTGTCAAGGATGATCTTGGCGATCATAAAGTTAGAGCTTTAGTTTATCAATGGAATGGTAAAGAATGGAAAAATGTTTATGAAGAAGTTGTCGATAACAAAATGGAAATTTTGTCATTGAAAGGGAAGGCGATGAATGTTTTTGCAGGACCGGATTATGTAATTCGTGTGATAACCGATAAACCTGGCTTTTTTAGTAATCCCAAAACTGTGATTGAGGTTGTTTGGTCTAAGTGGGGAAACACGTTTTACGTTGATAATGACATAGAAAATGCCATGGCGAATGAAAATGGGGTTAGAATTATGGCTTTACGAAATCATATTCTTGTCCAAGTAAATACGACCGATATTAGCAATGCTGTGAAGTTCTTTGTTTATACATTCGATTCCAAGGGCTTTGTAAAGGAAACATTTAGTGAATTTAATCAAGATAATGGAAGTATGTATTTCCTTGGAGACGATTATTTTGTAGGAGTCGAGGAGCCGACTCTTTATCTAGGTGGATCATCTAGGTTTAATGCGTGGGTTTGGAATGGCTTTAAATGGTCTCATGAATATAGGGATGTCTTTGACGATGATGGCTTATTTATGTACACGGCAATGGACTTGCAGGCTCATGGACAGGATTACTATACGGTACGCCATCATTCTAAGCGTTATCTGACGAATTATTACTGGAATGGTGAAGTGTGGAGTAACAGGGCTGGTGCAAAACAATACCGTTTCCAAGTGCAGGATAATCCCTGGTTCTCGGATGCTTGGAAATGGGCTGGCTTTAGCGGTCGTGATTTCTTTGTCGTTGGACAGAGTCGTTTAAAATGCAAGTGGTGGGGATGCGATGTGAAGAAGTATGTTTATCTTCACTTGTACTATATGAAGAATTCGCAAAATAAAAAATGGACTTACGAGTATCTTGGTTCCAAGGGACAAAAGATGAATCAGAAGGAGGTTATAACGGGCAAGGACTGGTTTATTGAAAAAAATAGGGTGAATATCGCCTGGATTTGGAATGGTGAAAAATGGATCGAGGAATCTTTGACTTCTGTACTTAATTTGTATGATGCGTATTCTTTAGGTGAAGACGCCTTTGCCGTTTCTTCTGGAAATAAGACGAATATTTATTACAAGGTAGGTAATTCATTTTCCGGTTCCTATGATTCATATTATGTAAAGACAAAGACCATTTATGAACCGGTTGTCGATAAAACTATTGAATATACGTATAGCTTTACGAAAGATTCGACGAAAATAGCCTATGACGAAGCTAATAATACGCCTCTTTTCAAGGAAGTGAGCGTTATTTTACCTTCGGGACAGGGTACTCAAAAGAATTCGCTGTGTAATGGGGAATTTGTTGACGATGATGGCGTGATGGAATATAACGTTGGATTGGGATCGTCGTGTGTCACAACCCAAGAGGGACGCTCGAATTCGAGAGGCGAAAACAAGACTGCCATTTTGGCCCAAAAGGTAACTTCTTATGAACGATACCGTGATAAAAATTGGCCGATAAGTATTTATCAAGATCGTATCAAGAAGGAGGTCTCATTTAATGGATTGACCAAAGAAACGATAACGTATAAGTATTCGAAGAAAAATGGTTTGAATGTTTCGACAAAAAAGAAAAATGGAACGAAAACGACGGAAGAAATCACCAAGTATGTCGCGGATTTGAAGTCGCCACTTAGTGATTATGACAATAAGTTGGGAAATGACAATAGAATTGATGTTGTTGCCGGTGGTTATTCGTGTATAGGAACTTGTGATTCGGGACGAGTCATTTCTGCGTTCGCGAACGGTTGGGATACTGTCAATAATATCTTCAGGTCTGTATCAACTTGGAAAATGACTCCACAAAAGCGAATGTCTCAAACTGATGTGGAAAATGGAATCAGCCATATAGTGAAAAACGGGAGTGCTTCTTCCTATGCGAACTGGAAACGTTCGTCGTTCAATTCAGCTTATCTTGGCGGAGACGTAATCGAAACGGAGGAAGGTCCGAAAAAGGTAAAGATGGCTTCGTTCAAAAATCCATTGACCCGCCGGGTTTATGGTACCGCTGCCGGTTGTGGTATTGACGAAGGCTTAATGCTTTCGGGTGAGTATTGCGGCCCAATCAATGATGTTGCGTGGTCAGGTTGCGTTTTGAAGGATTCATCGGATGGTATAACGGGTTATGCGATTAATGGAAATACCGGATTCCAATATGGCAGATTTTCGAGAAAGCTTTTAGAATTGTCAAGGAATGGTTCTCTTTCTGCGACAATAACAAAGCCTGTACAAGGTAAGAAATATATGGTGTCCGCATGGGTGCAGACATTTGATACCGATTCCGTAAGTGTCGATGTAGCTTTAGGATCCAAATCGTCAAGTAAGAATGTATTGACGAATAAAGAGTGGCAAAAGATTGAATTTGAAATGCCGGCTTTTAATTCTTCCGCATTGGCGCTATTTTCATTGACGACGAACGCTCCTTCTAGAATTCATTTACAAGATATTCGAGTGCTTCCTTATGATGCGGCTTCTTCTGCGATGTTCTGGGACGACATGTGGGATAAGGTTATGACCACCGTGAATGATAGGGGTGTCGGATCTTATGTAGTCTATGACAACATGGGACGTGAAATTGAATCTTATTCCGAAACGGCTGAGGGAAATGTGTATCTCGCCTCCCGCAAGACGTTTGTTGATGGAAATTGCGTGATAACTGCATCCGGTGATGACAAACTCGAATCAATTAAGGTCAACGGCAAGGTTTATAGCGGCCTACCCACGAAGAAAAATTTCGTACTTGACGCAATCGACATCGGAATCGAACTTGGTCTTGATACGGCAAGTAATCCCGAGGTCCGGTATGCTTTGGTGAAGGGTAGCGAATCCGATTGGAAAAACAAAAAAATACAGGAATGGACTCCGGCGGCATGTGGCGGCCTTTGTCCCATTTCGTTTAAGCTTTCGGAACATCCCGAATGGATGTTGTTCGTCGATGTTGCGCCTTTTGACACGGTTCACAAGCCGTATGGCGATTATGCGTTCCAGTTTGGGATGAAAAATAAAGATTGGGTTGTCTATGGCCAAATTAGTGGCTTTGCCGATGGTGAAAACCCTCAGTTTATGAACCCGTACGATTCATCAGGTATTGTTTATCAAAATGGTGTCAATGATTCCATTTATAGAGCCAATTTTAGCCAGAGCTTGTGGCGTAATACTTCTGCAATTGTTGATGTGCGTTCTGTTGCTTATAGCTTTGCATATGGAGTGAAAAACGGCAAAGGTAAATATGCTTTGAGTTTTATTCCTGTGGTAAGCGATGCTAGTGATTCCACTGTTTCACTCGCATATCCTATGGTTTATGATTGTGATGACGAAATTAGCTTTCATTATAGGGATTTAAAAGATACGTCTTTCAGTGTAGATGATATGAAGGTCGCCATAAGCGGGAATACCTCGGCCCTGCTCTACCGTGCGGACGTTAGGTCAAAAGTTGTCCCGGTCACGCTTCGTGACTCGACAGATTCGACTCGAACCTATCAACAAACGATGCCGAGACTTGTGGCGGACGACATGCTGTATAGCAAAATTTGGAACATGCAGTCCAAACAGTGGGAAAATCTCGGATCGGTACCCGTATTTGACAAGGACACTCTATCTGTGACTATTTCTGGCAGCGATACTGTGCTGAAGGTTGTCCATGGAAATATTGTCTCATACCTTGACGGTGTTGTCTGCGACTACAATAACAAAACCTTCGACATGATTTCGGGACCAAGCGGTAAACTCTATGTAGCCTACATTGGCAATCCGAAAAACTTTGAGGTGAATGCAAAAATTACGGAAGATGACGGAACTGAGAACAACATGAAAATCGCGCCGGCCTATATTGTGGTGAAGCGCCTCTACGAAGCTTCCGAGACATCCATGGGCAGATCTGTGTGGGCGGGCCCGAGCAAGATTTCTGGCCAGCCCCGTTACGAGGGCGATATTGTGTCATGGGACGGCTCCAATTTGCATGCCATTGAAGAAGCGCAGTTGGTGAAATTGGGTTATGACGGACAATCCTTGTTCATGGCCGTCGTCTATAAGACGCATCCTGACGAACGCTTTGATGATGACGTCGATGCTGGCGGAGATAATACGGTAAAAAATGCCGACATAGATTACGGCGAATTAGCTCTTACAGTCTTCAAGGCTACAGAGCAGCAGAACGTGAATGCCGATGGCGTCTTTTATAGCAGTTATCTTCGCTGGACCCCTGTCAAGGATTATTCTATTGCCGTTGCAAAGAAAGGCAATTCTCTTTCGGATGAACAGAACAGGATTCTCTACATGAAGCCGGGCGACATCTTTGATCTGGAGGTTCGTGGAAATACGCCGTATATCATGTTCGGCAACAAGGCGAACGGAAATCGAATTTCCGTCATAAAACATGACGGAAACAGGTGGCTGTCGATAGGCAACCCGGCCTTTGCGTATCCAGTGCAGTCTGAAAGTTCTGTTGACTTGGCTGTAAAGTCGAACGGGAATCCGTATGTCGTATTTAAACAGGGGCTTGATGCGCACTATGCGACCCGTAAGGATAAACTTGTCACGATGCGTTACAATGCGAATGATAAAATTGACCTGTCCATATCCGCTTTGAATTTGGGTGTCGATTCGCTGAACGAATCCTGCGCTTTCAGGCAATATATTCTCAATTATTCGTTAAAAGTCGGTTCTGAAAGTACCCTGTCTGTGAGGCCGACTTTGCGAACCCCGTCAGATGTTGCCCGCATCGATATTTATGTCAATAACGTTTTTGTCATGACGAGAAGCGCAAGTTCGACTGCGGCATCTGTCATCAATCTTGCAACCGAATTGAACCGTATCGAACTGCGTGTAGTGGGAAAGGATAGCTCGGAATTGTCGTACAATCTTAACACGTATCGAAAATCAAAGGATAATCCTGATTTTTGGGTAACTGGAAATTCGCTCGTTGTAAACGGTCTTATGACGGATTCTAACGTTATAAAAATCGACATGACATCTCTTGTTCCCAATACATTGGATTCGACAAAGAAAACGTTCAAACCGGATACAACGAAAATCAACGTACATGTAACTGGAGGCTGGGAAATTCATGTTGTCGATTCGTTGATGCATAAGGATACAGTTCTTTATGGTGGTGACACGATTCGTGTTGTTGATGGCTCGATTCCGTATGTATTTGTTGTGAGCCCCGATAGTGATACCGTTGTTGTCGATTTTTATGTAAGGCCGGATACCAAGTCTCTGTTCAAGTCCAGTAGTTCTGTAAATTCGGGATCCAGTTCGTCAACGGGATGGAATTATTCTTATTCGATTGATGATGGTGATGATTTTGTCTATCAAAGTGCATTGAGCTCATCTTCATGGGTTGATGGAGAAAGTTCCTCTTCTGGTTTGAATGGATCCAGTTCATCATCGAACATGCCGGGTTCCAGTTCTTCCTCCACCTATCTTAATTACAGTTCTTCTGGCGGTAATCCTGAGTATTCTTCATCGTCATCGGTCAGTGATCCTGCAAGTTCAAGTTCTTCAGGGATTGGCGGTAGTTCTTCCAGCCAAATGCTTTCGGATGTCGTTCCAGTCGATGTACGCGCAATTGCCGATGCGAAATTCCATACGTCGGGAAACATTCGCATAGGCAATCTAGTTACCGTAACAGGTTCGCTCTTTGCCGGAACTGGAGTTGAAATTGGTGTGGAAACGAGCGCCAATAGCGAAATTGTTTCGGGAGGCAACATCATGCTAGCGAACCGTGCGAATGTCGGCGAATTGCGTCTGACCGGCAATCTCTATGCGCAGGACGGCGCCGTATATGGTACGGTAACGCACATGTCGAATGTCAATAACCCAGCGATGCCGACATTCTCGTTTGCTACGGGTTCATCTGACATTATAATTGAGCGAAGGCGGAATTTGAGCGTTTCTCCGGGAACTTACAGGAATTTTGCTGCACGCGAACAATCGAAGGTTCACTTTGCAGCGGGAGATTATTACTTCGATTCGTTCTGGATTGATCCGTATGTAGAACTTGAATTTGAACAAGGTTCTCGTATTTGGATTGCGAATGGCTTTAACATTGCCAATTTCTGCCGAGTGACGCATTCCGGCAGTATGGGAGATTTATTTATCTATATCGGGTCCAGCAACTACATCTCCATTGGCAACAATGTACAGATGAAGGCAGCTCTTTACGCTCCTCGGGCATCCGTGCAGATCTTTGACCATTCAGTCTTTGAAGGTTTCGTCTGGGCTGCAAATTTCAATGTCGAACCTTCCAGTATTTTGAAATAAAGGGAGAAAATCATGAATACGTTTGCTAAAAATTTTGTCCAAGCGATTCTTTTCTCCGCTTGTATTTCTGTTGCCTTTGGAGATGATGCTTTTGTTGAGCCGGAACAGATTCATCCGGAACGGTATGATGACCATGGCGTGCATTATGGATTGCCAGGATGGGAATATATTGAAGCGAACGATTCTTATACGGCTGTTCTGCCTGATGAGGGGACCTTTCTTTATGTGAATTTGAATCCTCAACATTTGGATTCAAACTTTAAATTTGGTGGAATCGCTTATGACGAGGTCACCATTACGAATACAGGTCGTATTTACCTTGGACGTCTTCCTGATAACTATAAAATTATGAAGGAGGCCGAGGGATTGATTCCTTTTGTGGATCCTACAAGAAAAGCTTTGACGCCTGTTGCTGAATCATCTTCTATAAGTGTTCGCTGGCAAGGCATTAATACAAAAAAAGATTATGCAATTGTCGAGATAGGCCCGTTCAATGTCGAAGGTTTTGACCGCCCGCTATCGTATCAGGTTTTCTTCTATACGGATGGAGAAATCCAGTTCCAACCATGGATTTATTGGGATGATGTCGCTGCCTATACGTACAATGGAAAGTATTCTTCTTCTTTGCTCTCAAGATTGGCTACTAAGGATGTCTTTAGTCCATCTCTTTATAATGGGGGCCATCTTGTTCTTTCGGATTACAGGACTATGATAAATACGCATAGTGAACCTTTGGTATATAATGGCCAATTGCGTCCTGGTTGGGTTGCCAAGTCGTTTGATGAAATGGGTGTTGTTTTTGAACCGGTGGAGAATGGAATAAACGTCTTTTTTGGAACTCAATATTATGCTGGTGGCTTGTTTGCTTATGATCATTCTCGTGAACATCCTGTTGTAGGTAGTTTTAGTTATGTGTCCTTTGATGCTCTGTCCTTGAATTATGGAGATGGTAAAACAGCGCAGGATCCCGTTGAAATCGCTTTATGGTATTTTGGATATGATAAAGGTGATTTGATAAAACTTGCTGGAGATGCAAATTATCCCTATTTTCTTAATAGCCTTGAGGTTGGGCAAAAAAAGGACGTGTATTCGGTGGAAAAAATCTATTATAGACCTATTGGCGATAAGCTTCCGTTTTCGAGTAAATTCAGTACTCCCAATAATAGATTTTCTGTTATATGGCCTGTAGCCTATTTAGATTCTTGGACGACAAAGGGAACAGATACGTTAGGCTTAGAGATGACAAAAGCCATAGCCTTTAAGTTTCAAACATTGGATTCTGCGTTCAACAGAGCTATTCAGATAAGGAATATAAGTTATGGGTTGCGTCAGCCACGTTCGGTACAGTTCTTACGACCGGTAACGCACAAACTATCGTTCGAGTCGAATGGTCTTGGTTACATGAAGGGTTTGAATTTTAGTGGAAAAATTCCACATGAGTTTGTCGATGGCTCGACATTGTCGGCTAAGATTGTTCCTACACCTGGCGATACGATTGAAGAGGTTTATATTTATATCAATGGAATATTGGTGAACAAATATGATGGGACTGTTGTTGAGGATAATTTTGTTTCGCTTCCAGGAGATGGCTCGGTTAACTTGAGTCTGAATGAAATGAATGGTGACGTACATGTGTATGCAAAATTCAAAAAGTGCGGGACAAGGGTTTTAGCGGCTGTTGAACCCTCCTATGTCAAAACGGAAGTGTTCTTTGATCCATCCAATATTTCGAGAAAACTAGAATCATACGCAGTGAAGGACGGGCTCGGTCGTGTTGTGCAGACGCAAACATCCCTTGGAAATGGATTCTTCAATGTTAGTGCGACGTATTTGGATGACTTCGGAAATGTCGAATATGCTCCGCTGTCGTATCTCTCGCAAAAGAGCGGATACGCTTATGAAGAAATGTTTTGTAAGCAATGCATCATCAAGTCGTCAAATTATTACAATGGCAGTGATGACTTAGATAGACAGAATGCTTTTGGCGTTCCGTATGCCAAAGAGGATTTCCATTATGGAGAAGACAATGGCGTGACGAAGGATATTTCGGGAATTGCGGAAGCCTCGTTTGCGATAAGGCAGGAATCTGCAAAGCAGTGGACTATTCCTTTGAAAACAGGGGATAAGTCTGAATTTCTCCCGGAAGAACAACTTGTAGAAGAATTCCTGACTCGGGACTATACGATAGCCAAGAATGATATTATTGATGATGATTCCGATGTGGAAAATTGGAAAGAGTATAGCTTTAAACTTGTCGTGAACCGTTCTGCGGAGGGTGTGTTCACCCAGCAGATATTCGATGCGAATGGTAATATCCTTTATGCTTGGGCCAAGTCCGGTGATCATATCGTCATCTCCAGAACGCACTACAATTCGGACAATCAGGTCGATTTTACAGATATTTCTGTGGATGGAGGGGCGTTTGATCTTGCGACTGTTTATACCTACGATGCTGCTGGTCGCGTCAAGACTGTCACGACACCCGACAAGGGGACTGTCGTAAGCATGTATGACGCTGATGATAACGTCCGTTTTTCCCGCGATGCCCGCCAGCAGGCGATGTCAGAAAAGCTCGGTTGTAGCGGCGATTATTTTTCCACGATAGAGTACAACGACAAGGGCAAGGTCATAAAGACCGGCGAAGTGCATTGTGGTCATTCTTTTGCGGATTCCGCTACCGCCGTTCCCGATGACAAATTGTATATTCTTTCGGAGAACTTTTACGGAAAGCCTACGGTAGGAGAACTTTTGTCCACTGGCGTTACGACAGATATGGCTTTGTTGCAGGGCATCCTCAACGAGATGGAGGGCGTTTCGCCGAACGACGTCGGGGCGGTTGCTTCCTATGACGGTAGCCGCGTGCGTTCCGATGCGGCTATAAAGGCGAACAGTCTCAAGATGTCTTCGTACAACCGTCTGGGTCAGA
>JAEEGL016916785.1_pt1 | contig 11199 bp, 7 predicted proteins | sample 9134231 | NCBI WGS metagenome assembly JAEEGL01 (sample SAMN16246548, study PRJNA631951) | gut metagenome | biome: gut microbiome; feature: rumen; material: fiber-attached | host: Bos | place: Iran: Karaj | collected 2018-10
ATTTTGAAATATGCAGATTGACAGCACAGCCACCTGCCGGCAGGCAGGTGGCTGTGCTGGGCATATGGGTTACTGTTCCAGATGCATGTATTCGTCGTAAGTGCAGAGACGGTCGATGATACCGTCATCCGTGATCTCGATGATGCGGTTGGCCACAGTCTGTGTCAGCTGGTGATCGTGACACGAGAAGAGAATATTGTAGCGGAAAGCTGACAGGCCGTTGTTGAGGGCGGCGATGCTTTCCAGATCCAGATGGTTGGTCGGCTGGTCCAGCATCAGGAAGTTGGCTCCGGACAGCATCATCCGGCTCAGCATACAGCGAACTTTTTCACCGCCCGAAAGCACCTTTGCCGGCTTATAGACATCATCGCCGGAAAAAAGCATTCTGCCCAAAAATGTCCGCAGATAGCTTTCCCGTTTGTCATCGGAAAACTGGCGCATCCACTCGATCAGGTCTCCTTCAAAACTGTCGAAAAAGTCATTGTGGTCTTTCGGAAAGTAGGCCGGTTCAATCGAAGCGCCCCACTTGACCGTTCCGTCATCCGGCTCTTCCTGACCGGCAAGAATCTGAAAAAGCATGGTGACTGCCCGCTCATTCCTGCCGATAACGGCGATACGGTCTTCCTTGCCTACGGTGAAGCTGACCTTGTTCAGCAACCTGACGCCATCAACAGTCTTGCTGACATCTGTAACAAACAGACGGTCCTTGCCCGGCTCCCGATTTGCCTTGAAGCCGACCCAGGGATAGCGCCGACCGGAAGCGGGCAATTCTTCCACCGTGATCTTGTCCAACAGCTTTCGACGGGAGGTCGCCTGCCGCGATTTGCTTCGGTTTGCAGAAAACCGCGCGATAAAGGTCTGCAGTTCCTGAATCTTCTGCTCAGCACGCTTGTTCTGGTCCCGAATCAGCTTCTGAATCAGCTGGCTGCTTTCATACCAGAAGTCATAGTTGCCGACGTACATCTTGATTTTTCCGTAGTCAATATCGACGATGTGCGTACAGACATTATTCAGGAAATAGCGGTCGTGGCTGACTACCAGGACGGTCCCTTCATAATCCATCAGAAAGTCTTCCAGCCAGACGACGCTGTTCAGGTCCAGGTTGTTGGTCGGTTCGTCCAACAGGACAACGTCCGGGTGTCCGAAAAGTGCCTGGGCCAGAAGTACCTTGACCTTGAGGCGCGGGTCCAGTTCCCGCATCAGTGTCTGATGGAGACTGACATCCACGCCGAGCCCCTGAAGAATACGCGAGGCTTCGCTTTCGGCTTCCCAGCCGCCGAGTTCGGCAAATTCTTCCTCCAATTCGGCGGCCCGAATCCCGTCCTCATCGCTGAAGTCCTCCTTCAGGTAGATGGCGTCTTTTTCTTTTCCGCAGTCATACAGCCGCTGGTTGCCCATGATGACGGTATCCAGTACAGGATAATCATCATACAGACTCTGGTTTTGCTTCAGAACCGACATCCGCCGCTTGGGGTCGAGCACAACGGAGCCCCCGGTCGCTTCCAGTTCACCCGCCAGAATCTTGACAAAGGTGGATTTTCCTGCGCCGTTGGCACCGATAATGCCGTAACAGTTGCCACCGGTAAACTGCAGATCGACACGGCTGAACAGAACAGAAGATCCGAACTGCATGGATAGATCGTTGACACTGAGCATGATATTCCTCCTTGAATTCTATCGGAAAAAGACGAGGCCGCCTCAGAACGCATTGCCAAGCCCCGTTCGTCAGCTTTCCACAGCTGTGTATGAGATACCCTGACGCTTCGTATCGGGCTTGCATTGCCATACGATACCAAACAGGTCAGGAGGTGAACGGAGTTTCCTGTGCTTGAGACAGCCTCTCGTTATGTCAGACAACTGAACTTTCCTGGAACAGCAGGGGCAGTGCGTTGTAAAGTCCTGTCAGCCATACTTTCCATTCATGGTCACCTTCCACATCTATATGCCATGCGTTGATGCCTTCCTTCAGACGGGCTTCGTTCTGAATAAAGAAGTCGTAACCGATCTGAGTGTAGTTCTGCTGCCAGTCGTTGGTTGATCCTGCACCGGTAAACAGGCACTGGATCGGCAGAGTCCGATAAGGATCCAACTGAATAATGTCTACCGTGTTCCAGGGCTGGCCGTTGCCGGAAAGCGCCATATACCCGGCAAAGAGATCAAAGTTGTAACGCATGCCGCCTTCATAGACAAAGAGGGCACCGTTCGACGGACCGCCCAGGGCAAAGTGGCTGCGTGCCGCCTGCAGGCTTTCCAGACTTGAGTCGCTGGCATAGGTGCTGTAAGTATCGACAATATAGGGGAGAATGTTGTTGCGCAGTTCATCACGCATCTGATAGATACCGGCTGTCAGGCCCTGGCAGAAGGGCGTCTCAACCTGTGGACAGACAATGATGCACGGTTCGCAGTCACCCTTTTCAAACATGTTGTCCACAATATTCTTGCCGTTTATAACATAATCGCCATACTGATAATCCTTGTTAAGCCAGTCGTTCTCCGTACCTTCGCCGGCGGGGACCAGAACCAATACGTTGTAGGGCTTTGTTTCATCATAACCATAAGGGAGGTAGATCAGCAATTCCTTGTTATAAGTGCCGTTGCTGTGATCGGCATAGGCTGTAACGGTATAGGCGAAGCGGACCAGACTGCCCTGATTGGATGCGGGAATGTAATACTCTTCCGGCAGAAAGCCTGTGCAGAAAACCGGTTTCTGGCCGCAGCCGGTGCACACGCCGTCCCGGTAGGTATGCACATGGATACCCTCTTCCGCCGGCGCTTCCGGCTCCGGTTCGGCAGACGGCTCCGGCTCGGAAGCTTCACTTTCCGCGGGTATAGCGGGCGATTCTTCGGCTGGGAGCGTTTCCGTTTCGATGTCTGCGGGCTCCACGGTAATCTGAGCATCCTGTGCATTTGTTACCGCCGGGCTTTCATAAGCTTCGACCGGTACGCTCGTTACCACGGGCACGACGCCGCTGGTAGCGAGTTTTCGTACGTTGCTGCCGATGATGACGGTAACAACGGTAAAGAGAATCAGGCAAAAAAGCCAGAGAGGAAAACGTTTTTTCATGGTTACACTCACTTATGATATAGATTCTGCGCCTGATAACGAGGCTCGAACGTCATGTTCACACCGATTTTTTTGAACAGCTCGGCATCTGTGTGTGACAGAATTACGCTGGAGTGCGCCTCACAGCCGCGCAGGGACGTCAGCTCTTCAATCGCACGGCCGGCAATCGGATTGGTTACAGTACAGATGGCCAGCGTGATCAATAACTCATCCGTATGCATTCTGGGATTTCGGTTGCCGAGATGCTCAACCTTCAGGTGCTGAATCTGCTCGATGATGCTGGGTGTAATCAGCAGAAGTTTTTTGTCAATGCCAGCCAGCGCCTTGAGCGCATTCATCAGACAGGCTGAGGCCGCACCGAGCAGGTCAGTGGTTTTGCCGGTGATAATGCGCCCATCCGGAAGCTCAATGGCAACGGCCGGGCCTCCTGTTTCTTCTGCCCGTGTGTTTGCGGCGGCAACTACAGGTCTGTCCTGAGGGCCTGTGCCCATCGAGTTCATGATCAACTCTATCTTACGCTGCTCGGCTCCGTCGGATAAGCCCTGCCTGACGCTGCAGGCGGCCGCATACCAGCGACGGATGATTTCCTGACGGGATGCATCACAGCAGGCCTGATCATCGGTGATACAGTAACCGGCCATGTTGACGCCCATGTCGGTCGGACTCTTATAGGGACTGTCGCCGTAAATGCGCCGGAAGATGGCCTCCAGAACCGGGAAAATTTCCACGTCACGATTATAGTTGACTGTTGTTTCGCCGTAAGCTTCCAGATGGAAGGGGTCAATCATATTGACATCGTCCAGATCTGCCGTCGCCGCTTCGTAGGCCAGGTTGACCGGATGCTTCAGCGGCAGGTTCCAGATCGGAAAGGTTTCAAACTTGGCGTACCCGGCCGTTATGCCCCGCTGATGCTCGTGATACAACTGGCTGAGGCAGGTTGCCATCTTGCCGCTGCCAGGACCGGGAGCGGTAACGACAACCAGCCCGCGCGAGGTTTCAATATAATCATTTCGGCCGAAGCCCTGATCAGAAACAATCAGTGAGACATTGGAAGGATAATCCGGAATAATATAGTGCCTGAACACACGGATGCCGAGTATCTCCAGGCGCTGAATGAATTTCTGCGCTGCGCTCTGCTCGGCATAGTGGGTGATGACCACGCTGCCGATATACAGGCCGATACCGCGAAAGGCGTCAATCAATCGAAGCGTATCTTCATCATAGGTGATGCCGAGGTCTCCGCGGCGTTTGGCACGTTCGATGTCATCTGCCGAGAGAACGATCACGATTTCAGCGTCGTCTTTCATCTCAAGCAGCATTTTGACCTTGCTGTCCGGCTCAAAGCCCGGAAGCACGCGCGACGCGTGGTAGTCGTCAAACAGCTTGCCGCCGAATTCAAGATAAAGCTTGCCGCCGAACTTCGAGATACGATCCCGGATGTTCTGTGACTGCAGTTTAACATACTTGCTGTTGTCAAAACCGATTCTGTTCATGCTTTTCCTCCGACAGGCAGTATCCTGCTTTACACAAAACCAAATTATATCATAAACTATGGTAGCGGACAAGCCGGAAAATAACGCTTTTTTTATTCATATATTTGTGCTATACTGCAAAAACAGGTTTCTGTGCGGACAATGCACAAGTACTTTTGCCAGGAGGCAGAAATGGGACTGTTTACGAAGTTGTTTGGATCGTACTCTGACAGAGAACTGAAAAGGATCATGCCGATTGCCAGGGCAGTTGAAGAACGTGAAGAAGAATATGGAAAACTGACGGATGAACAGCTGCGAGGCAAAACAGATGAACTGAAACAGCGGCTCGCAGAAGGGGAAACACTGGATGACATCCTTCCGGATGCCTTTGCCACTGCGCGTGAGGCGGCCTGGCGCGTGCTGGGGATGAAGCCTTTCCCGGTTCAGATCATCGGCGGTATTGTGCTGCATCAGGGCAGAATCGCCGAAATGAAAACCGGTGAAGGAAAGACGCTGGTCGCTGTTCTGCCGGCCTATCTGAATGCACTGGCAGGCGAAGGTGTGCATATTGTGACCGTCAACGACTATCTGGCCCGCCGTGACAGCGAATGGATGGGGAAAGTCCATCGTTTCCTCGGCCTGGACGTCGGCCTGATCGTGCACGGTCTGACCAATGACGAGCGGCGGAAAGCCTATGCCTGCGATATTACCTATGGCACCAACAACGAGATGGGCTTTCACTATCTGCGTGACAATATGGCGCTTTACAAAGAGGATATGGTTCAGCGCGGGCATTCCTTTGCCATCGTGGACGAAGTTGACTCGATCCTGATTGATGAGGCGCGGACTCCGCTGATCATTTCCGGTCAGGGGGATGAAAGCACCGACCTCTATCGTCAGGCTGATGATTTTGTATCAAGACTGAAGAAAATCGTATATGCCTCGGTCGATGAAAAGGAAGAGGAAAGCGAGGAACTGGATGCTGACTATGTGGTTGACGAGAAGGCAAAGACGGCGACCCTGACAGCGCGCGGCATTCGAAAGGCGGAGACGGCTTTCGGCCTTGAAAATCTTGCAGACATGGAAAATGCCACACTGAGCCACCATATCAATCAGGCGCTCCGGGCTCATGGTATTATGAAGCGGGATATCGACTATATTGTCAAAGACGGCGAGATCATCATTGTGGACGAGTTCACCGGCCGTCTGATGCTCGGCCGCCGTTATTCCGAAGGCCTGCATCAGGCAATTGAGGCCAAGGAGCATGTTGATGTTCAGAAAGAGAATAAAACCCTGGCGACGATCACCTTCCAGAATTATTTCCGTCTGTACGATAAGCTCTCCGGTATGACAGGAACGGCCGTCACCGAGGCGGAAGAGTTCGCGGCGATCTACAAGCTCGATATTATCGAGATACCCACAAACAAACCGGTTATCCGTCAGGACTGGCCGGATGTTGTCTATCGCAGTGATGTGGGGAAAACAAAAGCCATCATTGATCAGATTGCCGCCTGCCACGAAAAAGGCCAGCCGGTTCTGGTCGGTACGGTGTCCATTGAGAAGAGTGAGTACCTCTCGTCGCTGTTAAAGAAGCGCGGCATTCCCCATACGGTTCTGAATGCCAAGTATCATGAGAAGGAAGCAGAAATTGTTGCACAGGCGGGCAAACTCGGCTCTGTTACCATCGCGACCAACATGGCCGGCCGCGGTACGGATATCATGCTCGGCGGCAATGCTGAATTTCTGGCCAAGAATGATCTGAAGAAAGCAGGCTATGACGATGCCGTGATCGCGGAAGCGACCGGCTATGCCGAAACGGAGGACGAAACGATTCGCGAGGCACGGGCGCTGTATGCCGAAAGGCTGAAAGAACACCGTGCCGTTACAGGCGAGGAGGCAGAGAAGGTTCGTTAGGTTGGCGGGCTTTTCATCCTGGGAACCGAGCGGCATGAAAGCCGAAGAATCGACAATCAGCTTCGCGGCCGTTCCGGCCGACAGGGAGACCCGGGAGAGAGCCGCTTCTACCTGGCGATGACAGATGATGTCATGCGCCTGTTCGGCTCCGAGCGCGTTATGGGCATGATGGATTCCCTGAAAATGGAAGAAGATACGCCGCTGGATGCCAAGATGCTCTCCGGAGCCATCGAACAGGCACAGAAAACCGTTGAAAGCCGCAACTTCCAGACCAGAAAGAGTGTGCTGGAATATGATGATGTTATGAATCAGCAGCGTAATATCATATACGGTGAGCGCCGTAAGGTACTCGACGGGGAAGATCTGCAGGAACAGATTCACGGGATGATCCGTGAATTCGTCACCGGGAATGTATCAGACGGTCTGGGCGGTATGCGTGCTGAGTCGCAGCAGCAGTTGGACGATGCACTGAAATCCTTTGAAGGCCTCTTCCTGAAGCGGGGTGATCTGCGTCTGGAGGATTTCCGGAAGGCGGACAGCGGGGAAGTCGGCGAGCGGGTACTCGGCATTGCCGAAGATGTCTACGCAAAGAGGGAAGAGGCGTTTGGCCTTGCCCCGAACGGAACGCCGCTGATGCGTGAACTCGAACGCGTTGTAATGCTCCGTGTTGTGGACGAGTACTGGATGGATCATATCGACGCCATGACGGAACTGAAGCGCGGAATCGGCTTGCGCGGCTACGGCAACACCAAGCCGATCGATGCCTACAAACAGGAAGGCTTTGACATGTTCGAGGCTATGGTGAACGGTATCCGTGAAGAAACCGTGCGGCGCCTCTATACGGTCCGCGTTCGTGTACAGCAGCCGATTGAGCGAAAAGCGGTTGCAAAAAATGCCGCGGCCAATGTCGGCGGCGAACCGGTTAAGAAAAAACCGGTGAAAAAGCTCCCGAAGCCGGGCCGGAACGATCCCTGCCCCTGCGGCAAGATGAAAGCCGACGGTTCCCGCCGCCTAAAGTACAAGGAATGCTGCGGCCGCAACGAGTAACACCGGGCTTCCGCTGCCTGCTTGACAATAGTTTCACTGAGAACAGGTATCCCGAGAACTGCCCGTCTTCCTTCAGATGAGGTATATTCATGTTTCTTGAAGAAAACCATCATGGTCTGATCTGTATGCGCTCGGACTGCATATCCGTTCCGCACCTATTTTCCACGCGCCTGGGCGGGGTCAGCGAAGGCGAGTTTGCGACTCTGAATCTCCTTTCAGACAGAGGCGACAAACCTGAAAACGTAGCTGAAAACTTCCGCCGTATCGCTGCCGCTCTGGGTGCCGGTCCGAATGACTGCGCCGTGACACGACAGGTACACGGCAATACTGTCCGTGTCGTCGGCGAGGGGGACAGGCATGTCTGCCTGAGCGCGGTGCCTTACAATGCCGATGGGATTGTTACGGTTACGCCCGGGCTTCCGATTTTCTGTTTCACGGCTGACTGCGTGCCGGTTCTTCTCTGCGATCCCGTTCACCGGGTAATCGCAGCCGTGCATTGCGGCTGGCGAGGTTCGTCGGCGGACATTCTGAAAAACGCTTTGGATACCATGTGTTCGCTCGGTGCTTCAGTTGCCGATATCCGCACTGCCATCGGCCCTTCGATCGGCGCCTGCTGTTTCGAGACGGATGATGACGTGCCGGACGCAATCACGTTCTGGCTCGGCGGAGATGTCTCCGGCCTCTTCACCAAAAGAGAGGACGGGAAAACGCTTGTTGATCTTCGTGGCGCCAATGCGCGCCGTCTGATTCAACTTGGTATTCCGGCGGATCAAATCGACATTTCGGATGAATGCACATATTGCTTGCACGATAAGTACTGGTCTCACCGATATACCCGTGGTCATCGCGGCGGTCAGTGCGCCGGCATTGTTCTGCCGGTTTAAGTTCTTTTCTGGAGTATGCTTATGACATCAGGAACAAAAAAACTGATTGCTCTGCTTCTGACCTTTGCTGTCCTGCTCGGCCTTTCCGGCTGCGGCCGCGGGGACGGAAGCGGCCTGAACGGCGAGATTCCGGAGTCTACCGGCGGCCGTGATCTGGTCCGTGCCGTCTCGGCGGATAATGTATTCTCGCTGAATTCCAATCCCAATTATTCGAAAAACCCTTTTGTCGCGACAAACCACTCGAATCAGCTGGTCTGCTGCCTGGTCTATGAGCATATGGTGGAAGTTGACGACAATTTTAAGGTGATTCCCAATGTCATCGGGTCTTGGTCCTGCAACGACGACGCAACCATCTGGACATTGAATCTCGATACCGAGAACGAGCATTGCTTTTCGGACGGAACTCCGGTTACCGGTAAAGACCTTGTCTACTCCATCGGCTATGCTATTTACAACGACCGCTACCGCGGCCGCTTTGCCAGCTTCAAGGGCGCATCCTACAACGATGACGGCATGAGCGTAACGCTTGGCATCGGAGACAGCCAGTTTATCAAGCTGCTGAATATTCCGGTGATCGAATTCGGCACCTTTGAGGTGGAGGCGGGCGTGCCGCCTATCGGCTCTGGTCCCTATATGTATGATGAAGAGATGCTCACCCTGGTAGCTAACCCGCACTACCCGGACAGCAAAAAACTGCCGCTGCAGACCATCTATCTGCAGGAGTATACCGATGCCGAAGGGACTCTCGAGGCTTTTGAAGACGGCATCATCGATGTCGCCATCAACGATCCGTCCAGCTATACTTCTCTCGGTTATGCCTCCTCGAATGAGATTCATTCCTATGCGACCACCAATTATCACTTTATCATGTTTAACGAGGAAAGCACCTTCGGAAAGTCCTCCGCCTTTCGCATCGCCATGCAGTATGCCTTTGACCGCGATTATCTCGTCGAGCTCCTCGGCGGCGACGCAGTATCTTCGCCGATTCCTGCCTACCCGACGGTCGATTTCTATCCTCAGGCACTGGCGGATTCGCTGCACTATAATCTGGATACCTGCAAGGCTGTTCTGCAGAGTGCGGGAATTGCAGACCTTGACGGCGACGGCAGGATGGAATACAACGGCAGTTCGAACGGCCGGTTTGAAATTGTTATGATTGTCTGCGCCGATTCAAGTGCCAAGGCCGGTATTGTCAATCGCTTCAAGGACGATATGAAATCCATCGGCATCAACGTCAACGTGCAGGAACTGGGCTGGGAGGATTATCTGAAGGCACTGGAAGACGGTTTCCTGGAGGCCGCCAACCGGGAAATCACGTGGGATATGTTTTACGGCGAGGTGAAACTTCGCAACGACTTTGATCTGACAGAACTGCTGCAGGTTCGCAGCAAGGACAACGAACAGACTAATATTAATTACAGCCGTTCCCGGGATACCACCATTGCTGACCGGATCAATAATTATCTCCGTGCGACGGATGCAGCGAGACCGGGCGTTTATCAGGATCTCTGTGATTATATAACCCGTCAATCCGGAAACCTGCTCAGTATTGGCTTTGAAAAACAGCAGATTATTACACATCGGGCTGTCGTCAAGGGAATGACCCCCAACTTCGGCAATCCCCTCTGTGGCTTTGCCGACTGGACAATCAATCTGGAATAGAGCAAGTCCGTTTTATATGGGAAAGGCCGGGCCGTCTTTGCGGTTTTGCCGAAACAATTGTCATCTGAAATAACATATCACAAATAAAGGAGTGCTTCCCATGACAGATCGCGAACTTATGTCCATGGCCCGTGAGGCTTCCATGAACGCCTATGTACCTTATTCCCGCTTTCCGGTCGGTGCCGCGATCGAATGTTCCGACGGCACTGTCTATACCGGATGCAACATCGAGAACGCCGCACTCGGATCTACCATCTGTGCAGAACGGACGGCCTGTGTCAAGGCGGTCAGTGACGGCAGACGTGAATTCAGACGCATTGCCATCTATGCCGACAGTGAGCACTGGTGCACCCCCTGCGGCGCCTGTCGGCAGTTCCTTGCCGAGTTTTCACCGGATGTGGAGGTGTTGTGCGCCCGTGCAGGCAGCCGCTATGTCAGCTATAAACTGTCTGAGCTTCTTCCGCATCTCTTCAACTATTAAATTCCGTCATATTTACCAGAAAAAGCAGAATGCACAGTCCGAATGGCTGTGCATTCTGCTTTACATCCGGATAATCTTGGTGTATAATATCCACAGAGCGCACGGGCCTGTTCCCGATGCGAACGGATCTTATATTTTAATACAGGAGGGTTTATCATGGTCAGTTTTGCGGAAAGAATGGGCGGAATTAAAGCTTCCGACATTCGTCAGCTTCTTGCGGTTGCTTCCAAGCCGGATATTATTTCTTTTGCAGGCGGTCTCCCGGCGCCGGAGCTTTTCCCGGTCGCGGATATCAAGGCCGCTTATGATGCCGTACTCGATGAAGCAGGTGCGACAGCCCTGCAGTACGGTGCTACCGACGGCTGGGCCCCGCTGAGAAAGCAGATTTCAGAACGCATGCTGAAGAAAAACAATGTAGACATTGATCCGGCGCAGATTATTCTTACCGCAGGCAGCCAGCAGGGCCTGGACTTCATCGGCAAGCTCTTTCTGAATCCCGGTGATGTGGTTGTCCTGGAGAGTCCTAGTTACCTGGGCGCCATCAATGCTTTCCGCCAGTATCAGCCGAACTTTGTCGAGGTCCCGACAGACGAAAACGGCATGATCATGGAAGAGCTGGATCGCATCCTCGCCACCACGAAGAATGTCAAGCTCATCTACATCATTCCTGACTTC
>JAEEGL011541217.1_pt1 | contig 11198 bp, 7 predicted proteins | sample 9134231 | NCBI WGS metagenome assembly JAEEGL01 (sample SAMN16246548, study PRJNA631951) | gut metagenome | biome: gut microbiome; feature: rumen; material: fiber-attached | host: Bos | place: Iran: Karaj | collected 2018-10
AAAGATTGCACATATTATAGCATCGTGCGCACGGTTTGTCAAGAGGCTCCGGGCGGATTTTTTCGCCCTCCGTTTTCCCTCTGCCCCTTCCATTTTCGCGCCGTCCGTGGTACAATAAACAAAATGCACCGAAGGAGAGCTTTGCCATGTCAGAACCCGTTTCCCTTCCGAAAATCTCCGCTCTTATGACGAACCGCCTGATCCTGCGCCCCTTCCGCGAATCCGACGGCGAGGACGCGATCCGCGTCCTCACGAATGCCCGCTGTGCCGAAACTTATATGCTGCCCGATTTTCCTTCCCCCGAGGACGCCCGGCCGCTGTTTGAGCGTCTGCTCGCACTGTCCCGTGGGACGGACCGCCTTGTCGCCGCCGTCGCGCTGCTCGACGGGGACAGGGTGATCGGCTTTCTCAACGAAACGGGCCGCGAAGGGAACGTCATCGAACTCGGCTACATCCTGCACCCCGATTACTGGAACCGCGGCTACATGACCGAAGCGCTGCACACTCTGATCGGCCTGTTGTTCCGCGCGGGATTCGACGCAGTTCGGGCCGGGTATTTCGAGGGGAACGCAGCCAGCAGCCGCGTCATGGAGAAGTGCGGCATGACCCTTACGGGCGAGACCGAGGACATCGAATACCGCGGCATCGTCCGTCACTGCGTCTACCGGGAGATCCGGCGGATCGGGCTCATGGGCAAGGCCGTTTCCGTCGCGCCGTACAATCCGCGCTGGAAGGAGGACTTCGCCTTCCTCCGGGATCGGATCGCGAGCGCCGCCGGGACGCATTTCACCGCGATCGAACACGTGGGCAGCACGTCCGTGGAAGGGCTGGCGGCGAAGCCGATCGTCGATATCGACGCCGTCATTCCCGACATGAGCGCGTTTCCGGCGGTCACGGACGCGCTCGCCGGGATCGGGTACGAATACGAGGGAGACCGCGGGATCCCCGGCCGCGAGGCGTTCCGGTACGTCGGCGGAGAGATCCTGCCGAAGCACAATTTGTACGTCTGCCCGGCGGATTCTCCGGAGCTGAGGCGGCACCTCGCCCTCCGCGACCGGCTGAGGGAACACCCCGCCGAGGCCGAAGCATACGGGAGGATCAAACGGAAGGCCGCCGCGGAATACCCCTACGAGATCGACCGCTATATCGAAGCAAAGGCGCCGTTCATCGAATCGGTCTGCCGGGCCGCCGGCCTTCTCCCGTCCGAAGTCCGTCCGGCTCGGGAAGAGGACGCCGAACGGCTCGCGGAGATCCGGGTCTTCTGTTACCGGACGAATTTCTATCCGATCTTCCGGGATGACGCGTACTATTTCGGAGAGCTTTCCGTCGGCAGTCTTGCGCGGTATATCCGCGAGAGCTCCGTCTTCCCCGGAGCGTATTTCGTATTCGACGACGGTGCGGTCAAGGGCTACTGCCGCATCGAGGGGGATGAGCTGAAGGAACTGTTCGTGGAGCCGTGCCTCCAGAACCGCGGGATCGGACATGCGCTGATGGAATACGCTCTGCGGGAGCACGGGATCCGGAGGCTCTGGGCGCTGGAGGAGAACACCCGCGCGCTCCGGTTCTACAGCCGGTATGGATTTGCGCCGACCGGGATGAGAAAGCCCGAAGCGGGCACGGAACACTGGCTGATCGAGCTGGAAAAAGAAGGGGAAGGGAAGGCTGCGCCTTTGTAATCATATTGAATGTCCCTGCGCCGCGTCGACGCAGTCACGCTGACAGGCGCCTGGGAGGACCGACTCATGGCCGCTTGGTTTGCAAGCAAACCGGGTCCCCCGTGCGGTTCCACCTTGGCTATATGGTATCTCGAACAGCTCGCCCGTACAGTCAAAATCGAATCGTCACTCCATGGCATCGCGCGGACCGGTGGAGTCAGCCGAAACATGCGAAAAAAGCCCAAAGGGCTTTTTTCAGCCTAAAGGCCGCGATCAAAACGCGCAGATATGGGTTGGGGGCTGTACTTTTCCGTGACTTGTTCTGAATAAAGAAAGCCAAGCATTATTGGTACAACCCGAACGATTTTCGATCGTATGGTTCGTGCGGCATGTGGGTTTGAATCTCTTCATGTGCGCGATACAGCAGCTGATGTTTCAACTACACGAATGCGCGTCCTTTATATGCGCGTTTTGATCGCTGCCGCGAGGCCGAAAAACGTCCCGCAGGGACTTTTTCGCATGTTTCAGCTGACGCAACGCGGTCCGCGCCTAAACTCCGGAAAAGTGAGGGGGTCTCGGGGGAGAGGAAAGGACCGCAGTCCGTTCCTCTCCCATGAGCGGGGTGATTGACAAGCGGGGCTGGTCCCGCTTGTCCGCCGTCTGCGCAGGACAAAAAGGCCTGAAAGGCTCTGCCTTTCAAAAAGTCTGCCATCCGCCCGCTGACTCCGTCAGCAGGACATAGAACCTGAAAGGCTTCGCCTTTCAAAAAGTCCGTCGCCCGTACAGGGGCAAAAATCCTGAAAGGCTTTGCCTTTTCAAAATACCCCCGGTACTGCCCGCACAGGACATTTCAATGAGATCCGAAAGGCGCAGCCTTTCGTTCCCGGTTCTTTGCCCGCCCGCGCAGGGCATCCCAAAAATGCTCCGCCTCCGGATTTCGCCGAAATCCGGAAGCGGAGCATTTTTGCCTCAAACCGTCCCGTGGACGTTTCTTTCATATACGGCGCGGCGGAGAGCGGGGGAGAGATTGCCCCAATATTCGGAATAGCCTCCCACCCTTACGATCATGTCCCGGTGTTCTTCCGGATGCAGGAGGGCGTCTTTCAGCTCTTCCTCCGACGTGCATGTCACCTGGACCTGTATGCCTCCCATGGCGAAATACCCTTCGACGAGCGAGCGCAGCGATTCTCCCGCAAAGGATTTCTGAATGGTGAGATTCAGAACCGAGATGCCGTCCGCGAGATGCTGCGGAAGCCGGGCGGCGCTTTTCAGCATGGCGGTGGGACCTTCCGTCGCCTTGCCGCGCAGCGCGGCGATCGAATCGCAGGTCGGAGTCCCTTTGCGCCTTCCGTCCGGCGTTGCGCCGACGCGCAGGCCCTCGGACTCGTACCTTAAGAACTGGTGTTCCGTCAGGATGTATCCGTCGATGAAATACTTCGGCTTTTTGTTCCGGTACACCATATAGACCCGGCTTGCGTAATCCCTTGCCAGCTCGTCCGTCCGCGCGTCGTCCACTCCGAAGCAGGGACAGGACCGAAGCAGAGCGTAGAGCGTTTCGTCTTCCGCCGTCAGCTTCTCGAGGAACTCTCCCGGCGCGAAGACCTTTTTCTCATATACGAGCTCCCGCACTGCCGCGAGGGAGTCGACGACGTTGATCAGCCCGCTGTCCGAGGACTGCGTCCAGGTGTACCGCGCGCCGCCCGCGTTGAAGTCCAGGCCCTTGTCGATGCAGTCGTCCGTGAAGAGCGTCCGCACGGGATTGGGCAGATACTTCGACATATAGAGATACCGCTCGGAGATCTCGTCGAGCTGCCGGTCGATCCGTTTCTCCGTCTCCCTGCACAGCCCCTCGTAAAACTCTTCGAAGGACGGGCATTCCGCGAGACGGGCGTGAAGATACTCCTCGAAGATCGCAGCGAGCGGGATGTTGTCATCCGTGCCGCCCGCGCGCGTCAGCCCTTCCAGATTGGTCTCCGTGCAGCCGCAGCCGCAGAAGAGATCCAGTTCGCCGTCCGGGATATGGCTCCAGCGGTCCTTCAGCATCGCGCGGATCGCCTCGTCGTTGTAGAAGGAGGGGTTGGTCCCGCCCGCGAGGATATTGTCGACGGAAAGCTCCCACAGCCTGTCCGGCATTCCGGGTCTGACGCGCAGTTCCAGCATCGGACGGCGTCTTCCGCGGATCGCGCGCAGCGCCTGTTCCGTGAATCCGTTGTACTCCGGGCCGACCGTGCAGGACCAGGTCCCCACGGCGTCGATATTGGCGAAAAGCTGCGCGATAACGTCCGTATAGTCTTCTCCGTCTTCGAGATGCGACAGTCCCTCGTCCAGACAGCCGAGGTTGTCCGCTCCGTCGAAATAGAAGATCATATTCCACGCGACAAGTCCTTCGTAGGCCGTTTCCGCCGGACGGAAGGGCACCCTGCCGACCGCATCCGCCAGCTTTTCCGGCGCGCCGGCAGAGGTGAGATACGCGGCACAGCGGAGGCACCAGTCCTTCATCGCGTCGAGCAGGACGAGCAGGGAGGCGTGAAATTCGTCCTCCGGTCCCGCAGCGACGCGCTCGCGGTAGGAGTCGAGCCCTTCCCTCACGATCCTGCGGTAGTTGGGCGAGGCGTGAGTCCATCCGCCGGGGGAACGGCTGATTTGCGCGAACTCCTCGAGCGCTTCCGCGGCTTCCGCGCTTTTTCTCCTCAACGCGTCCCAGTCGGTCTGGTACGTCAGCGCGAACTGGGGCTTTACCGCGCACCCGGTGTCGAAGTATTTCGTGCCGCACGGGTAAAGCAGCTCCCCCTTTTCGTAACGCGGGGGCTGCATGGCGGAGAGATACCGGGCGTGCGCGACGGCGTGACGGTAAAAATATCCCTTTTCCGGCTCTTCAAACAATCCCGCGGCATACGGCTCGCCGATAGAATAAAAAAGTTCCGCGATCCCGTTCATGACGATCCCCTCTCTCCGGACAATGTTCCGGGAGCATCAGTCCGATTCCGTGTGTTCCTCGATCAGCCGGCGCAGTTCCTGCGCTTCGCTGTCGGAGATCTTCTTCCCGCCGAGGAAGGAGACGAGGAAGTCCGGCAGGGATCCGGCGAACACGTTGTCCACGAACACCTCGCTCTCGGTCTTTTTCACCTGCTCGCGCGAAACGAGAGAAGTCACGACCGAATTCTGATTGACTGCGAACCCCTTTTCGCACATCTTCCGCAGCATGGTGAAGGTGGTGGATTTTTTCCAGTCGAGTTCGGCAAGGCAGAGCTCCACCAGTTTCATGGACCCCACGGGCTCGTTGTCCCAGATCACGGTCATAAAGCGATAATCGCTTTCCGCAAGACGTCTCTTTCCCATTCGTTCATCCTCCGTATCGATTCCGGCGCGTTCCGCCGGGTCTGTTTCCGGCTTCCATGCCGGCGTTTTGTCTTCCGTCCTCTTTACCGATCGGAAGTCGGACGGAAACAGTCTTTAAACAAGCCGGGGCAGCACGTCCGCGACGGATTCCCGGATCAAAAACTCCGCTTCCCCGTCGTAGGGCGTTTCATCGTAGTTCACGATGGCGAGCGTCTTTCCCCCGCCCCGTTTCCGGCCGAACCGCCAGATTAGGGAAGCCGCGGGGTTGACCGTCAGGGAGGATCCCCCGACGAGCAGGAAATCCGCCGCCTCGATTTCCCGCCGCGCTTCCTCGAACACGTCCGCCGGAAGGAATTCCCCGTAGAGCACCACGTCGGGACGCACGGTGCCGCCGCAGGTCTCGCACCGCGGAACGCCCTCCGTCTCCGCTATAAAATCCTTCTCAACGGGACGGCGGCACACGGAACAGTACGAACGCGCGACGGAGCCGTGCAGTTCGAGCACCTTCCTGCTTCCCGCCGCCTGATGCAGCCCGTCGATGTTCTGCGTGACGACCGCCTTCAGGATCCCCTGCTTTTCCAGCTCCGCGAGGGCATAGTGCGCGGGATTGGGCTTCGCGTCCGGATAGAGCATGTGTTTCCTGTAATATGCGAAAAACCGGAGCGGTTCCCTTTTCAGGCACTCGTCGCTCAGAAGATATTCCGGGGATTCCTCCTCGGAGACCGTATACAGTCCTGCGCTTCCCCGGAAATCCGGGATCCCGCTCGCGGTCGACATGCCCGCGCCTCCGAAGAATACCGCATGTTCCGCGGCATGGAGCCTGTTTCTCAGTATTTCAAGCGCGTCTTCCTTCATCGGGCGGAAACTCTCCTCTTTTTTGTTTTATCTTACCACAAAAAACCGCGCTTTGCAAGGTTCTGACCCGAATTTTCAAAAGGATCGGGAAAATCTATTGCATCCCGCGGACAAATATTATATAATGAGGATAAACATTTATCGATTCATAAGGAGCAGCCGTCATGAAAAAAACGCTTTCCCTTCTTCTCGCCCTGATCCTCCTTCTTCCGTCATGCGCCGCCGATCCCGGCGCCGCGGGAACGGAAAATCCCGCCGATAACGGTTCCGGCGCGGAAGCAGGCAATTCCGCCGGCGCAGAGGAAGGTCCCGGTGAGACGGAGTTCAGCGCGGATTCCCTCTTCAGGATCGAAAAAACGGATTATGAAGGGCGCACGTTCCACCTTCTGACGACGGAGACCCAGCAGTATGAATTCGACGCGGAGGAATACACCGGCGAGGGCGTGAACGATGCGATCTATGACCGGAATGCCTCCGTGGAGGAACTGCTCGGGATCGAATTCGATTTCATCTACCGTCCCGGAGACTGGAGCAGCAGGGACTCCTTCTGCAAGCTCATCGAATCGAGCGTACTGGCGGCGGACGGCACGTACGACGTGACCTCCGGCATGGTGTCCTGCGTCATGCCGATCGCCGGCGCGTCCATGTTCCACAACCTGTATGACATCCCGGAGCTGAACATGGAGAATCCCTGGTGGGTCACGGAAATGCCGAAGGATCTCACGCTCGGCGGGAAGCTCTACGGCATCATCGGCGACACCTGTCTCTCCATGTACAAGGGCCTCTCCGTGATCTTCGCCAACGTCACGATGCTGAACAACTATCAGGCGGAGGATATCCACGGGGTCGTGCGGGAAAACCGCTGGACGATCGACAAAATGGCGGAGATGAGCGAGGCGTATGCGCTCGACGGCAACGGCGACGGGCAGCTGCAGACGGACGTTGACACGGTCGGCATGTCCGTCTACGACGTGTCCTTCCGCTCCATGCAGGCCTCCCTCGGCTGCCCAGTGATCGGCGTGGGAGACGACGGGCTGCCGTATGTCCTTCCCACCTCCGAGAGGACCGCAACTGCGGTCGAAAAGCTGAGAGCCATGTTCTCCTCCCCCTTCGTGCCGGAAAAGGACAACGAAGCGGAAATGTCCGCGATCTTCGCTTCCCAGCACGCCGTGTTCTATATGGGCAAGCTCCAGTCCCTCGACCAGTTCCGCGACATGGAGAACGACTACGCCGTCATTCCCTTCCCGAAGTTCGACGAGACGCAGAACAAGTACTACTCCCTGATCCCGACCGCGTCCCAGATCCTCTTCGTTCCCGTCACCGTGACCGAAACGGAGTTCGTCGGGCGGACGCTCGAGGCGCTCTCCTATTACAGCTGGAAGGGCGTGGTCCCGCAGTACTACGAGGTTTCCCTCAAGACCAAGCTCGCCCGCGACGCCTCTACCCGTGAAATGCTCGACATCATCCGGGACGGCGCGATCCTTCCCTTCGACTACGCCTACTCCACCGTGCTTGCCGGAAGCCCCTGGCCGAATCAGGTGATCTCTCAGTGCGCGCTCGGCAATTTCGAATACGCTTCCGCGATCAAGGCAAACGAAAAGTCCTGGAACGCAAACATCAAAAAGGTCATGGAGCGGTACGAATAAACAATAAAGAATGCCGCGCTCCGAAAATCCGTGGCGCGGAATCACATTGCAGGGAGACGGGATGAAACCCGGAAACAGCATCCGGGAAGCATACGAAAAAGCCGTGCGGCCGGGCGGAAAGGAAGATACAAAGATGGGCTATATCAGAATCACGGAAGAAAACATCGACCGGGAGCATATCTGCTGCGCCATGTCAAACAACCAGAGCCTGCGGAAAAAAGAATGGCTGAAGAGGATGTTCAAAGACGGACTGGTGTTTTACCGGAGCGAAGAGCGCGGCAAATGCTTCATCGAGTATGTCCCGGCCGAAAACGCCTGGCATCCGCTGGAAGCGGACGGATATATGCACATCGACTGCCTGTGGGTATCCGGCGCGCTCAAGGGGCACGGTTATTCGAACGATCTGCTGAACGAGTGCGTCCGGGACGCGGAAGCGCAGGGGAAAAAGGGTCTGTGCATCCTGTCCTCCTCGAAAAAGAAGGGATTTCTCGCTGACCCGAAATTCCTCCTGTACAAAGGATTCCGGCTTGCGGACGAATCCGACGTCGGCATCCGGCTTTACGATCTGCCCTTAAGCGACGGCGGGGAAAAACCGCGTTTCAAGGACTGCGCAAAGCATCCGCGGGTAACGGAAAGCGGATTCGTGCTGTATTATTCCGATCAGTGCCCCTATACCTACTACTGGGTGCCGCGTCTTGCCGCCGCCGCGGAAGAAAACGGCGTTCCGCTGAAAGTCGTTCACATCGACAGCCGCGAGGCGGCGCAGAACGCTCCCTCTCCCGTGACGAATTTCACGCTGTTCAGGGACGGGCAGTTCCTCACGCACGAGATCCAGTCCGAGAAGAAGTTCCTCGCGTTCGCGGGGATCCCGGTATAAAAAAGAGAAATGCCGGGGACCGCGGAGGCAGCGCTCCCCCGCCCTTCGTCCGATTGACCCGGAACGTCCCGTCGCCTTTGAAAAAAGAAAAATCAAAGAAAAAATACAGTTTTTTTGAAAAAGGGCTTGATTTTTCAGCCGGGCCGTGGTATAATGCTTTGCGTCACACAGGGGCATAGCTCAGTTGGTAGAGCAGCGGTCTCCAAAACCGCGTGTCCTGGGTTCGAGTCCTAGTACCCCTGGATGTGAAATCCCCCGAGAGCCTTTTAAACATTGGCTTCCGGGGGTTTTTCCTTGTGTCCAGAATTTGGGTACAAGTGTGATGTTTTTGCCGCTTTTTGCCCGATTTCCCCTCGTTTTTCACCGGCGGAGCATCAAAAATGCTCCGCGGTTTTTGGCAGAAGGTGGGAAAGGCGCCCGGGGCGTTCGTCTCGTGGGGACTTGTGGGGGAAGGTTTTCGGGGACGGAGGGCGGTTCTCGGTTGGTGAAAAACTGGCAGGGAGTACTCCAAATTGGCGAAAATGGAAATTGAGCGGAAGACCGCGTGCTGTATATCAGGTTTTGATTGAATCGAAAATTGCTTGAAATTCCGGATCGTCGCGGAAGGGGTCGAAGGCCTTACATCCCATTTGATCCCGAAGTTCTCCTGCCAAAGTGTAATATCCCTCCCCGTACTCCGGATCGAAGAAAACATATCCTTCGAGAAGCGGCACGGTATAAGCCATGGTGCCGTCACGCACAGCCCGGTCATACTCGCTCCCAAACTCCGCCGCATCCTGGAGAAGCCGCAGAACAGCCGTTTTGTCTCCTTCATTCGCCGCCCTTCTCGCCTGTCCGATCCGAAGATAGAAGAGACTGAGTGCGAACCTGAGATAATTCCCGTCGGGGATCAAAGCACGGATGCAGGTCTCTTTGAGGCTTTCCGTCTCTTCGGTCAGACGATCGTCCTCGAACTGTTCCAGCACGTAGATCACACGGTAGAAAGCGTCGATCAGCATTTTCTGCGTCAGTCTTTTCTGCTCTTCTCCCTTCAGAACCAGCAGCATGGCATCGTCCCGGGTCATGGAATCCTTTTCCGGATACAGTTCAGCGTAATGCCGTGCTTCGTCGGGACGGTTGGAGAACTTGTGGCAAAGGATAAGGGTCCAGAGTGCGCTGTTTCTCAGGTCCTTGTTCTCCGCGTTTTCGTAGACGGTCCGCGCGTGGTGGATGGCTTTGTTCATCATTTCGTTGAAATGCGTCAGCTGCTCATACGGCACCCCTTCGCGGTAGGCCTCGTCAAATGCTATTTGAAATTCCGTGCTCGCAAGCCAGTTGAGATAGGTAAAGTTGCCGGGGTATTCCTCGACCGCCTGTTTGGCGATTTCGTAATTTGTCAGTGGATCGTTCCGCTTCCAGTAACCCTTGTATTCATTATCGAAATAAGCTCGCCTCTCGTCGCACTCCTCCTCCGTCAGCCCGAGAAGCTCGTCCGACGTGACGCCGAGGAGCTTCGTCAGCGGTCCGATGAGCCCGAGGTCCGGGGAGGTTAAATTGCACTCCCATTTCGAGACCGCCTGATACGACACGCCGAGGCAGTCCGCAAGGTCTTCCTGCGTCATGTTCTTTTTCTTGCGCAGATTCTTGATTCTGTCACCGATGGTCATGATGATGTTCCTCCGAATAAAAGATGCAGGCTCCGGAACCTGCATCCATTATAAAGAAATGCGCTGGAGAATGCAATAACGTATTTCTCGTGCGTACTCAACCTTCGGTTGAATGCAGGAGCGCCTGAAATTCCGACGTGTCCCGGATGGGGTCGAAGCACCGGCATTCGAGCCACGATCCGAGATTTTCGATACTGCGGCTGACACCGTAATACTGAAAGTCATGCGTGTCGATTTCGATCCGGTCGAAGAGCGGCGCAGTGTAGCGGTACGTTCCGGGATGATCGACAAAGATGTCGTCATGCAGAAGGCCGTATTCCTTCGCAGCCTTCAAGTCTTCCAGAGCGGCCTCATACCGGCCTGTCTGAGCCTCCCGGAGCGCGTGATAAACCTTTTCCAAATAAAGCAAGTCGTATGCGTCGAGAAAGTTCCCGTCTGGGATGAGCAGCCGGACGATGGTTTCCGCGGCTTCACAGGCTTCGATCCTGACAGAATCCGGCGTGTCTTCGACAAGCCGCATCAGCAGAGTCCACATGGCTTTCCATAATCGTTTCTGCCCGTGCTGGACCTGTTCCTCGCCCGTCATGGTCAGGCCGAGGAAATTATCGCGCGTGTCTCCTTCCGGCAGAAGCTCCGCATATTTCCGCGCTTCCTCCCGCCGACCGAGATCCGCGAGAGCATAAACAGCGTCCCAGATGACGCGCTGTTTCAGCTTTTCGTCGTCCGTGTTTTCGAGAACGGTATCGGCGAATCGAACGATGTCTTCGTCCATCGCAAACCGCTTTTCGTCCGGTTCCGACACAGACAGTAACTGGACGCAGTCCGCATGCCATGTGAGATAGCGCATGTCGCCGGGGAATTCCCGGACGGCCGCCTCCGCGTTCCGGGCATAAACGTCAAGCTCGTCGTCGTGAAAGCGAGCCATTGCCTCGTCAAAAAACGCCTTCCGTTCATCGCTCTCCTCCTCCGTCAGCCCGAGAAGCTCGTCCGACGTGACGCCGAGGAGCTTCGTCAGCGGCCCGATCAGCCCGAGGTCCGGGGAGGTCAGATTGCACTCCCATTTCGAGACCGCCTGATAGGACACGCCGAGGAAATCCGCCAGCTTTTCCTGCGTCAGGTCGCGCTTCTTCCGCAGATCGCGGATGCGCTCGCCGATCGTGGTTGTTTTCATAGTCGTTTC
>JAEEGL011708728.1_pt1 | contig 11198 bp, 7 predicted proteins | sample 9134231 | NCBI WGS metagenome assembly JAEEGL01 (sample SAMN16246548, study PRJNA631951) | gut metagenome | biome: gut microbiome; feature: rumen; material: fiber-attached | host: Bos | place: Iran: Karaj | collected 2018-10
TAGCCCGGAGCGCAGAACCCGAAGAAAAGGCATCAAAGTTTTTCATAGCCTCCTCGGTTTCCAGAAGCATCTTAAAGTAAAGCGGCAGAATCTTAGACCTGTCCAGACGGATAATGTAGATATTGCTGGCCGGAATGATCTTGCGGCCCTCAAGCTTTTCAACACAGGCAACCTTCAAAGAGCCCGTCATAGCCATTACAAGCACCACATCATCTTCCTTCAACACAATCCCTTCCAGCTTCTGGTCCAGAGCCTTAAGAGCCATCAGGTCTTTAGAAAGCTGATTGTCCTGAATGTCCTTGGCAGAAGCATAAAAAATCCCCGTATCCTCAGAGCTTTCCAGCTCCTCCAGCTCCGAAGCCTTAATCTGAGCCCCACGCAGAATCTTATCTTCCAGCAGGTCAGCCAGTCCCACAAAATTGTCAGCCCCAGGCAGAGAGATTTTTTCTTCCAGGAAATAGGCCCTCGACCCCAGGTAATAATCCTTTGCCCGAATATCATCATAAGAAAGAGTCCTGCACTTATCACTGTCCTGGCCCACGAACTTCGCAATCCGCTCAGCAGCCTCAGCAGTAAGCGAGCTCACCCCGCGGCGGGTCTTCTCGTGGAAGTCACTCGCATCAACCATACGCAGAGCCTTGTTATTCTTAGACAGAAGAAGCAGGCAGGTATTCACACCCGAAAGAGGCACAAGCACACCCGCAGGAAGCTCAATCACCGCCTCAAGGAATCCGCCATCAATAAGCTTCTGCCTCTCCTCCTTACGGCCACGCCCCTCATCAAACAAAAAACTCTGACCAAGCAGAAGAACCGCCCGCCCTTCATCAGCAAGAAGAGCACAAATCTTCTCGATAAAAGGAATCTCAATATTAGAGTTCAGCTCCGGAAAGGCATGAATCTTATTGTATTTTTCAGCCTCCGGGAGCGCCAGCACATCACCAGCAGTAATGGTAATTTCAAAACCCGCAAGATAAGCAAGCAGACTGGCATAAAGCCTGGTCTTAAGGTTAATCTCAATTCCTTCCAGCTTTTTGCAGGAAAAGTTATTTGCAACATAAATCAAAAAGGATGCAAAGCCCGTACCAAGATCAAGAACAGAATCAGAAGCTTTAATATCAAGAAGAGCCGCAGTCAGAATGTTCAGAGTGTCAGGCTGGCTCTGAACCGCACCGTTAGCATAACCAAGCCTCTCATTTCTTTCAGAAATCTTGTCGGTAATATAATTGTTAATATCGTCAGCCGAAACCTTTTCAAAGCGCGAAAGACAAAGGTCAGCAAAGCGGGCCCCTTCCCCCGCAATAAACTCCCTAACCGCTGCAGGCAGGTCGTCACCCGCAAGCGCCTGGCCCACAGAAACAGAAGGACTCATAGAATGCTTCTTTGCAACAAAAGCCGCAAAAGCAATCACAAGGTCAGCACCAGAGCCCGCATCAGAAGCAGAAAAATTAATCTCCTCCAGCGCGCAGTTTACATAATGATGTTTTGCATATCCCATATCAGTCCTCCAGAGCCGCCTGTAAAGTTCCGTAAATGTCCGTACAAGCCCGCTCTACTCATTGCGTTTATAGTCTTATACAACCAACTCTCTGATTATAATATACACCATAAACTCCCTTATGTAAAGGAAAAATGGATGAATATGCCTATAAATCCAATGATTTTTTGAGGAATTTGCGAGAATTTTGAGTGAATTTTGAGATTTTTTAGGGGATGAGGGGAAAGCCTTCCCCTCGCTCCAACCGCCTGCGGCGTTTTCCACTACCCCTTCTAGCGGGGGCTCCGCCCCCGCAACGCCCCCGGAAAAATCCAGAAGCGTTTGGATGTGTTAGTCTAGAATTGCCTACCTTTACTGATATACAAAACATCAAAGCTGTTACAATAGACAATCTGTCGATTAGAAAGCATGAATTTTAGTATCACATCTTGTTTTCTTCTATCGACACTAACACCTAAAAGCTGACAATTAATCCTTTGAAAATTAACAAGTGTTAATTCCCAAAAGAAACCAAATTGTTCTACTGCTGTAGAAATTAAAAATACTGTCATATTTGTTTCCTCCATGACAAAAGCTTAATATAATAAAATATATAAACTTTGCTCGCTGGAAGTTTTTGCAAATATGACAATTATATGAAACCTATAAATTAGTAAAAAATTTAATTACTTCATTTCGGTTAGAAAAAATGGCCTCATTTTTCTTGTCATCAATAATTTTAAATTGTTTTTGCTCGCGTACATATTTAACACCATACTTAATACCATTTTTTGAGATATGAAAATGTTCCCCAAACTCCTCAAGACCTTTTATCATATTATATTTGGAACAATCAAAACCTAATTTTTTTAACGAAACATATACAGAGTATGAATTAAGCTCGTCATTATATCCATATAATCTGCTTGATCCCATAATAAAACATGTTGCAGATGTAAATCTCAAAAGACGATATTCAGGTTTCAATGTTTTATATTCTATGATACGATCCATAATTTCTGGCTCAGCAAGTAATGCTTGTCTCCAATCATATATAGACAAAAGATTAGATGCACATATCTTCTCAAAAGAAGCTTTCATGTTATTAACATCAAAATCTTTATTATCAAAAAGTTTCTTTATTCCTAGTCTTTTCGGATCAAAATATGATTTCTGCTTACTCTGAATTCTCATTAATCGCTTCCAGCTAATATCTCGTTCATTGTCAACTAATAAACTTGTGCTGATTCCTATATTTAGTGAATAATCAATTTCAGAAAGTAACGCTCTTCTAAAACTATTTGCTAATGTCCTATTTAAGCCAACATACCTCTCTCCTGTTTGGAGTTCAAATTCACCAAACAAAGCTCCTAAATAAGATTTATATTTACAGAATTCATTATAGAAGTTCTGTTCATCTTCTTTAGACCAACTATCTATTGTGTTATTGTTATATGCATTAATTATACCTGCAAAATCTAAGATTACTCCAATTTGGCCGTTGAAGTATGGATTGTTTTCTGCATTTAGAATTTGCGAATACCAATCAAAATTTGTTCGTAAAATTAATTTCGCTTTGATACATTCCTCAACAAAGCAATCTTCATCAAAACCAGAAGAAAATTCTTTAGGATTTACAGTTGATAAAAAGGAAAGTATATCATGACTATAAGGTGACATTTCCTTTATTCCCCTTAAAGCTCTGGCAAAATCATCACGACCATTATAATTGGTTTCTTCAGATAAAGTACGAATCACTCTTAACCAATTAGTCAAATCACCGTTCTCATTATTTAATAAATACGAACAGTATGCATAAAATTTTATTTTAGTTGTATACGATACTTCTTTGTAATCATCCTGTTTAGTTGATTCATTTCCATTAATTATTGATTTTATAAGTTTTCCTTCATCAATATAGATATTATTTGGTAGGTAGAGACGTATATTTCCATTATCATCTATCTTATCAAATAAAATAAATAACTGTTGTATTGTTTTCTCAAAACAGAATGTATTTATAATTGGATTATTTAGTTTTTCAAACTTATTCACAAAATCCAATCGAGTATAAGATAATTTATCTCGCATCTCATTACGAATTTCATCTCTGCCCTTTAATTCCAAAGAAGTTGCATATTCATTAATTATAAAGGTTATTATTAAATTCATTATCTTATCATCATATAATTTTGAATTTGGATCTTTGTAATTCCAGAAAAAATATGCCCATTGAATATCTAATTTTTCGATTAATTCTTTTGAGTTAGCAATATTTTTCTTTTCAAGATAACGAGATAATTTTGCCTTAAAATTCTCAAATTCTGTCAACGCAATTCCTCGGGCATTCAGTTTTATATAAATGCTATCATCCAATTTATATTTACCCAAATCAAGAAAATAAAAAAACAAAGGGCAATCATCGTTTCTTAAATAATTGAGTAATTCTGGTAGATTGCAACACCCCTTAAATTCATTATGAATTGTGTCTATCATTGTAAGCATAGAAGAAATCGTTGGATCATCTTTCCAAGAAGTTCTAAACCATGAGTTATTCATGATTTCTTTACTTAATTGAGTAATGTTATCAACAGTCTTATTTTTAATTTCAATTTTCTTTGAAGTAAGATATTGACAAAAATCTGCAGAACTTATTCTTGTCTTATACGTAAACTTTTTTATTCTATCATTTTTATTATCGTATAACTCATTTGTCGCAAATAAGAGATACCAATGCAACAAAAATAATGTTGTTAGTCTTTGCTGTCCATCAATTGGTGCGAAACAATTATCTGTAACACTTCCATACACAAAGTTTAAGTCAAATGGGATATTTCCAGTAAGTTTTTCTTTTAATTTCTGAACAAAATTATTTCGAATTGTTTCTACTTCGGGAGAGTTTCTTCCTTGTGCATAATCTCTCTGCAGAATTGGGATTTCAATTGCATCGTATTCTTTAAGAATTTTCCATAAAGTTTGTTTTGCTTCTGTAATCATATTTCCCCCTTAGTTATCTTCATTCAAGTAATTTGCAATCATGCTGCACATACTATCCAAGTAGTTTTCACGGTCAGCAAGTCCCCAAACATATAATTGTTTTACATTTTTTGAATATGCTTTCAGAAAAACATTTTTTGTACAAACAGGAATAAAATCGTCCTTTCCACTTTTAGATAATATTACATCTCTCTTAACTGGAAACACTGCATTCTTATAACTTCTATTTGTTTTCTCATCTAACAATGTTAAATTAGAAATATCATTCTTCAGACTTTCATCTTCAAGCTCATCGCCACCATACAATTTAACTATTCTGTCAAAGAGAGACTCAAATTCTGCTCGATTTTCATCTTTTAAATATTGTTCATCAGATAAAAGTTTAGTTATTTCATCCGTTATTTCAGATGTGCAATCACCAAAATTTATCACATGTTCATTAAAGCGCTCCAGCCAATTTTTTCGATTTACGGCATCTTGTGGTTTGTCAGTTTGTTGGGCATGTATATGTTCAATATCCCATTTCTGATTCTTAAAATTCTTAAAAGAAAATCTTGGCTCAGATCCATCATCACTATTTTGAGTTGTTATTACATTAAATAATAAGAGAAACTTCCGAATATCTTCATCATTCTTCTTATAATTAAGTTTAACAGCACAATCTTTGATGTCATCCATTTTTATGGATAAATCATCTTTTTCTATATCGAAGTCATTTTTAATAGATTTATATACAAATTTTTTTAATGCGTAAATAAACTTATCTTTAGTTGATTTTCTATATATTTGAGCGTATTTGATAAACTCAGGTATTTGTTCAATTAAATAACTTGAATTATAGTCTTTAATGGATTTGCCATTAATTGTGAGTAGATATCCAAGAAGATGATACCATTCCCTATTTTCATACCAGTCATATAACATATTATAATAACTAGATATATGTCTCCAGAATTCCTCTAAAACTTTTGCATAAGAATATTTTTCTTTACTTCTATTTTTTTCTTCTTCTATAAGTTTTGATAATTGTCTGTTAAAAATAATATAAGTATATGTATCTTTATTATATTCACGCTCATTCTCTTTATAGAAATCTTTATTATCATTTAAAATATCATATACCATAATTTCAAATACAAGTTCCATCCTTGTTGCAGTTTTATAGTTAGAATCATTTGTCAAGAAAAGCCAAAAGTCATTTTTCCCTAAAACAGCTTCAAATGAATCCCAGGCATTACTTATATTTGCCTGACTAGTTGCTATATCATCATTTTTACCGTAATTATCTTTTTTTAATAAAAGGGCTTTTATTAATTCTGCATTCGTCAATTTTATTTTACCCATATTGATATCGGTAAAAATCTCTTCTGGCTCACTCTGAGAATCAATTTCATACCATATGAACTTTGTTCGTTCTGTAATTTTTGAATACAATTCTCCACCAATATTCTTTAATTCAGTTTTAGAATATGGCTTAAACCATTCTTCTACTGCATGATAAGCATTGGTTACATGAAATTTATTTATATCACTTTCATCGACGTCTACAGTGTCTTGATTTCCCAAGTTATCAAGACAATCCCATAAATAATCAATATTTTCATAATTCAATTTAAATAAAGGAATCTTGTCCTTATATAACTTTCGTTCTATACAGGTAAGGATTATAAAAATTGATGTTAATCTTTGTTGTCCATCAATTACGATCCACGAATCTTTATCTTTCTTAACAACTAATGGCTGTAAACAATAAAAGGCCTCCTCATCATCAGGAGAAAACTTAAATTCTTTTAAATCATCTAATAATTGTTTTATCTGAGAATCTTTCCATCTATACCCTCTTTGATATTTGGGAATAAAAAAATTGTACTTTATAATTTCATCTTCACCTGGCAATAATTCACCAATTGAGATTGTCTTAATTGAATTACTCATTTATTTTTCTCCTCTATATTTCTAGATTCTAAGATTAACTCTTATCAATTTGATATTTTATAATGTATATCTTACTCAAACATTTATTACCATTCAATATCAATAACTTTATGCGTCTGATTTTCTTATTTTTTCCTCTTTATATTACATCTATTCGTTTATATATTATTTGTAAATTGAAGGAGGAAACTCCTATGAAAAGTAATATTTCTGTTGAAGCTAAAAGTTTGAGTTTATGATTTTCAATGCTATCGTGGTCGTTGCTCACCCTCCTCTCTAGCGGAGGACACCCCCGTTGACAACAAATTAATTACACAAAATACATGTTAAATCGCATTGAACCTAGAATCCACCATTAGAAATCATTTGCTAACCAATCTTTTCAAAAAATAAATTATCAGAAAATCGTTCACATATCATTCGTGTAGCATTTTTATCTTTTTCAATTAATATGCAATTACGATTTTTATTTAAGGCTGCTATTCCCACAACTCCACTTCCAGCAAATGTATCTAAAATTGTTTCATTTTCATAAGTTACGTATTCGATAATTTCTTCACATAATGATACAGGTAATTCACTTTGATGTATTTTTTTATTAACTGGAACAGGTTCGATATCAAACATTGTAGGCAGCATTTTTGCAGTTCCGCTCATATAATAATTACCGTGTAATGCAGAGCTTTTCTTTGAATCAAATCTCATATTTCTAGCTTTTCCTTTAGAAAAAATCATTACATCTTGAGTATTTTTGGCTTTTCGTCCGGTATTACTTACAAAATTCCCTTTTTTCCAAGTAACTTTTGAATAATAAAGGAAACCACTTTTCTCTGCATACTCTTTTATTTGATAGAGATATTTATAATTATTCTCGTTTTCAGCTGGTAGGATTTCAACAAGAAAACATCCATCCTTTAATACTCTTGATTTTTCTTTAAAATCATTTAATTCGTATTGAAAACAATCATAATCTGAAAAGGATCGATTACCTCCCTTATTAGATTTTGAATCTCTCCAAGGATGGTCAGTAATAATACAATCAATAGAATTATCCTTTAAAAATGAAAGGTCTCTTCCATCACCTTCTATTAAAACACAAGTTTGATTTCCTGATATTGTTTTATAAACACCTTTCGCAATCCGTTGAAATTTTATCCCTAAGTTTTCATATATTCTTGCACGAATTGTTTCATTTGCATTTTCGTTAAAATGAGAATAAGCATCGCTTAAAGAGAATGAGTCTTCAAATTTAAAACATGAAAAAATACGCTCTGCTAAATTTGCCATTGCTATAAAATCTCCTTGCATAATATTTTGTTTTGAGAAAAACCATACTCATATATCCACGAATTATTCTTTAATAATGTTTTTAATGCTATGTCTTTTGAATTGCCTTCCTCAAAACCTAAGATCTGAAAATTTTCGCATAATGAATTGTTTGGAGATACAGTAATACCTTCGTTTGTATAAAAAATGAATGATTTCATTTTTCGATCCTTGATCAAATTTTAAAATAGATCAAGTACTATTTAGATTTTTTTGTAATGTCCTGGCGTTACAAATTCAATGAAACCTTTATCTCGTAAATATTGTAGTTGCTGCCGAATCTTATCTTTGACAAAATTATTATCTGGATGTTTTGCTTTCAACTCATTCTCAAAAGCATACATCTGATTAAGAGTAAAATCTTTCGTTGGAATCTTCTCAATGCACATTAAAGTATCAAGGAGCCAACCGCGAGATTCAAGATTTGAAGTTTTTAATGATTTTGTCTTTGCATAATTTGATATTACAGTTTCATGTTCTATTTCTATTTGATTTTTTACAATAAAAATTTTGCCTGAATCAGGAATAGATGAAATATCTATATTACAGCCTATCCAACCGGCTCTGCGTGCATTAGGTCCAAGAGGATTTCTTTTTATAATTATATTAGGCGTAAAAAAGTGATTTGGAATTAAGACAAAATTGCTAACAGCATAATTCTTGTAAGTCATAAAAAAGAAATTTGGATTTCTAAAAGATGTAATTCTAGAAATCATTGTAGAATATTCACCATCGGTAATTGTTTTAGACAGTTCGCCAGTAATGCTTTCTTTGCTTTTCAACTCAAAATCGGAAGAACAATCTTTACAATAAAAATCACCTGTTGGATGATTGTTTTCATATCGATTAATATATGGCTTTCCGCAAATAGGACAATACAAGTTTCTTTCAACCCAATCTTCTGTAAGAACTCTGCTTTTTTGAGAATTGCTATGATAATTTTCTGCTAATTGTAAATTGAAATCAAAAGTCATTTTTAGCGTTAGGCTATGAAGCACCTATGAAGCAGTTCACCGTAGCGAAGCGAGAAGGTTGAACGATAGCGAAGTACGGAACATGAACTGAACTAACAACAAATGGTTCACAATACTTTATCACTGTTTCTGAATATCTTTTTTCTAATTTCAGGTAAAAGTTGTGACATTCCACCGACCCATTAAAAAAGGTTTTGCAGCCAACTAAGATTCCCCTTCATATGCAATTATAATACACTTTTATTGTTTTTAACAGTAGATTATCCATCTATCTCAACATTCTCCGGGGGCGTTGCGGGGGCGGAGCCCCCGCACAGGGGGCAGCGGACAAGACCGGACCGAACGAAGTGAGGGAGGACTTGGGAGCGCGGGGGGAACGCCCCCCGCATCATAAAAATATACTCATGTAATAAGGAATCGTAATTTTGTTATCCACAAGGCCTATATTGTTTTCAGAAAGCTTGTAGCAGATATCTACATCATACTGAGGATTTTTCAGAACTGTATTTGCAGATTTTGTATTTCCTGTAGTGGCTTTTACTTCGATAAGAGAAATGTCATTTTTTACCTTTGAAACAAAATCAATTTCAAGACCGGAATCTTTATGGAAGTAATAAAGCTTTCTGTCCTGCTTAGAAAAACAGTCGGCAATGATATTTTCAAAAATTGCGCCTTTATAAAATCCTAAATCGCCGGAAAGAATCTTTGCTGCACTGTCGCGGTCGAGCATAGAAATAAAGAGGCCGGAGTCTTGCATGTAAATCTTAAAGACATTATCAATTTTATTTCCTTCAAGCGGATCAGAAATGCTTGTAAGATTGTAGCACAGATTTATGATTCCAAAGTCACAGAGCCACTGGATTGCAGGAAGATATTTTTCTGAACGTCCTTTTTTTTCGAGGGCAGAGAAAACAAACTTCTTATTTTCTTTTGCAAGCTGTGCTGGAATTGATTCAAAAACTCTGTTTATTCTTCCAAGCAGGGCAAGGTCAATTTCCTCGTTTTCATTTTCATCAAGATGTTTTCCAAAATCATCCCTGTATTCTTCAATGATATCATGCTGTTCCTGCCATACAATGTTCATATCATTTGTAGAAATAAATCTGTCTACAATGTACGGAAGTCCGCCAACACAGATGTATTCCTTAAAGTATCTGAGCATTGCAGTATGCGTTGCTTCACTTACAGGAGTTTTATTTTCATAACATTCACGAAGATAATCGATTACATCCTGGCCAATTCCTTTAGCCCAAAGAAACTCTTCAAAGTCCATTGGCTTCATATAAACAATACGCTCAAAGCCGGTTGGTACACCTTTGCTCTTTTTTTTGTTATAGCCTTTAATTCCAAGAAGTGAACCGGTTGCAATTATGTCAAAGCGGCCGTCTTCGCAGAAAGGCTTTATACTTGAACGGGCATTTGCGCATTCCTGGATTTCATCAAAAATGATTACTGTGTTGCCAGCTTCAAAATGCGAACCAGGAATAACTGCAGAAAGGTCTATAATGATTCTGTCTACATTCAGGTCTGCATCAAAAATCTTTTTCGCACTTTCATTTTCCTTAAAGTTTATATATACAATGTTTTTATAGTTTGCTTTTGCAAATTCACGGACACTGTAGGTCTTTCCAATCTGGCGCAGGCCTTTTACAACAAGAGCTTTCTTTTTTCCACCAGTATTTTTCCATGCTTCAAATTCAGAAATGATTTTTCTTTTGAACATAAAGGCCTCCTTTTGTCTTGTCGCACTTTTCCAAGGGAGTTTTTGCCGCTTTATTGCACTTTTTCAAGCGACTTTTCATTAAAAGAATACACTTTTTCAAGGGAGTTTTCAAGCAATTTATGCACTTTTTCCGGGGAGTTTTAAATCCCCAGGCTCTTTGCCATAGGGATATTATAGCATGCAGTTGGTGTATTATCATCATAAGTTAATCTCTGCCGGCGAATTAATCTCTGCCGGCAAGGCGATTTGTGTTGTAGAGGGAAAGATAATTACCTTCGCGATATCTGTTATATCTTTCGTTCGATATTGATTCTTCTAATACGCGATGAAAAGTTAGTATATCCCAGGGTAAGAAACGGATTGTGTGATTTTCCAGATAAACGAATCCTATGTCGAATTCATCAATCAACATGCCGTTGTATTCTGAATTTCTAAGTGAGAAATAATGAATGCCATTTCTTTTATAAGATATTAGTGTTTCATAAATCGTGGAATCATATCCGTTTACTGGAATAGAAATCTGCTGATCATTATAAAACCAGACTTCTCTATCAGCCAGATTTCTGCAATATACAACATCACCAGAATCCAAGCCACATATTGAACGTACAGTAAAATCCTGAAGTATACCATCGCGCTTAAAATGTAGCTGATCGTTGGAATCACTTCCTACTACTATTTTATGCCCATTTTCTTCATAAATATTACAATAATGATATTTTCCACTAAAGCATTTTACCTTTTTACCATCTACCAAAATGAAATTATA
>JAEEGL012422076.1_pt1 | contig 11198 bp, 12 predicted proteins | sample 9134231 | NCBI WGS metagenome assembly JAEEGL01 (sample SAMN16246548, study PRJNA631951) | gut metagenome | biome: gut microbiome; feature: rumen; material: fiber-attached | host: Bos | place: Iran: Karaj | collected 2018-10
AATGTAAAATATTTTAGTTCTGATTTTTCAATTCTTGGAATGAATATTGCAAACAACAACATTGTATATTCTCTTGCCGATTCCATTTTTGGCAAAGGTAACTATGGTGTAAGCCCAGATATTAGTGTTCCAGGACAGGGTATGTTCTTAAATAACATTTATGTTGGCTGGGATAATCTTTCAAAATTTATTCTTCCAAAGGGTAAACACATTATTTATACAGGTGACTATTTTAATCCTGACACTAATTACGAAGTAAAAAATAAGAATAAATCCAAAGATATTAACGGCAATATATATAGAAGTTTCTTTTTATATCTTGATGAAAGAAACTGGCTGTTCAGAGGAAATGATGGAGAACGAGTATGGAATTTGTTAGGAAAGTAATTTTAGTTCTTTTATTTGCATCTTTATTTGTTTTTTCAGGTTGTCAGACAACACAGGTAGTTGAAGATCCATTAACTTTATTAGAGCTTGAACCTTTACCACGTAATCTGGAACTAAAGAAACAGGCTATGTATGAACCTGTTTATGGTGTAATGCGTATTCTTGAGATTTCTACAGAAAATGGTGTTCAGACTGAAATTATGGCAAAAAAAGGTGACATAAAAGATGGTCTTGAACGAGGTAAAACTGGTGAAATTGCAGAAGATGCAGCTTTTGGTTCGATTATAGGTACTTTTAAAATTGTTTCTATGCAGAGTGGATTTGTAATGTGTAAGGTAACAAACCTTACTAAAAAAATTCCAAACAATGCGTATATTCGTGTTCAAATTGGTCAGAAACTTAAGGAAGAATAATTATGAGTCATATTTCAAAGATTGATACAAAAATTAAAGATTTAACTTATTTAAAAAAAGCTCTTGAATCATTAGAGATGAAATATGTAGAAGCTGAAGAAAATCAAAAGCTTACTTTGCAGGGATACGGCAAAGACGAACAGATTGAAGGCTGTATTTTTGAAATTAAGACAGGTTCAAAATACAGTATTGGCCTTAGAAAGATAAATCAGAATTATGAATTCGTAGCAGACTGGTGGGCTATAGAAACTTTTACAGGTCTTAAGCAGGATGAAATTTTGAATAAAATAACCCGTCAGTATGCATATGAGACAATTTTAGACAAAGTAAAAGATATGGGATATTCAATTGTTCAGGAAGATGAAGATACAAAAAACAATATTCATCTGACTGTAAGAAGATGGAGTTAAAAGGTGGACTTTGAAGAGGTAAGACGTTCGGTTGTAGGACTGGATGTTTATAGTGCAAAAAATAAAATACTTTCTCTTTGTCCAGAACTTTCGGAATCTGATATTGATATTACATATTATGAATCAGAGTACAGACGATTTATTGTTACTGATTGTAAAAAAAGCGGCAATAAAATAATGCTCTATTCTACTTCAAAAAATCCAATCAGAAATTTGCCTTCCATCTTTCAGGAAAATGATTTTTTACGAAGTTTCCTGATGATCTTTCAGCATATCAGCAATGACATTGGAATTAAGATTGACAATATAAATGAAATGTTCCGTCCAATGCATTGTCCTGCGGATTTTTTGAATGTTTTATCTGACTGGTTTGGAATTGATATTAACTTACTTGGCAGCGTAGAAGAAAAACGACTTTTTCTACAATATGCAATTCCTATGTTCAAATTGCGAGGAACTGCCATGGGCTTAAAACTCTATCTTTATATTATTACTGGTGTGGTGCCCAATATAATAGAAGATTTTGTTCCATTTTCTTCGCTTGAAATTATGGATGGAACAAATGTAAACAGTACATTGCTGGAAGAAGATAAAAATAATTCTGTATTTACTGTGTACTTTCCGGTTTATAGGGAAGAATTTGATGACAATCTTATTAGAAGAATTATGCTTGTTTTGCAGCAGGAAAAACCAGTGAATACAGACTGCTATATAAGCTTTAAGCAGCATAAAGAAAAGAAAAGAAAACCTTTTGTAATCACAGAAAATAATGATATTGGCATGAATATTGGATTTTAAGGACAAAAAAGATGAATGAACTTATAGAATTTAAAAGAGCAAACTTTTTTCCTGGACTTCAGGTTGGACCAAATTACTGGAACAAAATAGAAGACTATCATTTTGAAAAGGAAAAATTATACAATAAACTTTTTCATGGATTTGGAATTGTTCCAGGATTTCTAGATTCTCTACATGTTCAGGCAGAAAAAACAAAAGGTGGACTTATAACTTTTATTGTTGGCCGAGGCCTTTGTTTTGACGGGCTTGGTAATCCGCTGTTTTTGAATAAACCGGAAGTTCTTGTTTTTGACTCAAAAAAATATACATACCCTACAACTATTCATATCGTAATTAAATATGACGAAGTTCTTCAGGACTTTTTTCAGAATAGTGACAACATAGATTTGCAGGGATATCAGTACAAAAAAGAAACTGCAAAGGTAGAAATTGTTACAGAAATTACAGAGCCGGAACTTACAGTGGAACTTGCACGTGTTCATCTTGAAGATGAAGAAGGAACTGGTATTGGTAATATTAAAAACTGTGATGAATTCTGCAATCCTGGAAGCAACGCGCTTGATTACAGATTTGTGCCATGGGCTGTCAGAACAAAAAAGGGAGTTTCTATTTATCTTGAAAAATTAATGATAGAACTTTTTGAACTTACCTGCGGTGTTTCTAATTCCTGCTATGAGCTTTTGCAGCTTAATGCCTTCAGAAACATGCACACTGTTGCCACAACTTCAAAAATGATTATTCAGACTGCAGGCGTTTACTTTGAAGATGTAATTCACCTTTTAAAGCCTCTTTTTGATATTGATCATGAAGTTTTGTTTGAACTTGCAGATTTTGAAAGAAATAACGAAGAAAAGAATTATAAGTTTACAACAAAAGAAGCTTACGAAAATGCCAGAGCTGCAATGTATGAACTTGGCGATTTGCTTAAGAAATACAGCGGTAAATATGAAGAAATTGATGCAATTTTAAAGGCTCATAAAAACGTTATTGAAGGACTTAAGAATACTGTTATCGAAAAAGAAGTTCATTCTGCAGATATTCAGTTTATTAGCTGTGACTTTCCTCGTGTTCTTCTGTTTGAAGATGAAAAATACACTCTTGTTGACACTATTAATATGGGCAGCCAGGAATCAATTGAAGCGCACAGAGTTACATTTGCAGAAAGTCAGCATCCGTCTACTGCAAAAGATTCCTTCTACTATCCGGATGGAGTTATGGTTTACGATACCATCAAACGCTGGATTGGCGGCAGCATGAAGCTTCACTTAAAGAATGTAATTAAAGGAAGAAAAACTTTAATTATTCGTCGTACAGATATCTATCAGGGAAATTATTCTGTAGAAGTAATTTTGCAGGGAAAGAACAAATTTACTATGAATATTGATGGTCAGGATTCTAAGAACCGTTGGCGTAATATTTTCTTAAAGATTAATGAAGGAGAAATTACAGAATACACACCTGAGATTGCATTTAATATTGGTGAAAAAGGTCGTGATAATTCGGGAACAATCTGGATTTATCAGGTTTTGTAATAAGGAAGGATATAAATGAAATATTGTAAAGAAGGTCATTTGATGGACTCATCCTGGAAGGTATGTCCAATTTGTATTGCACCTTTGGCAGGCTGGCTTGTTCTTCTAAAAGAGGATGGCAGTGCAGAAAAATATTATACCTTGCACGAAGGAAAATCTTTTATAGGAAGTGCTGCAGATTGCGAAATACGGATTTTGAATGCAGGCCTTGCCCGCCAGCATGCATACCTTTCAATTTTTGATGGTGAATGCTCAATGGTGGATTTGGGAAACAGCTCTCCCGTAAAAGTTAACAATGCAGAATGTGTAAAAGCCATGCTTATTGATGGTGATATTTTGGAAATGGGGGAAAAGCAGTTTAAAATTAAGCTTTTGTAGAATTATGAAAAGAAGATTTTTAAGTATTTTAATTTTATTTGCAGTTGCTTTTGGATTTGCTGCAGAAAAAGACAAATTAAGTATAAAAATTGATCAGGTAGTTTCTAAAGATTACCCTAATATGACAGCTTTTGTTTCTGTTAAAAATGAAAAAGGAGAGACTGTAAACGGTCTTGCACCTGGTCTTTTTAAAACAAGAATTGACAGCGAAGATCTTCGCGGAAGACAGAGTGTTTATCAGTTTTCTATGAAGACTGAACCTGTTGATTATACAATCTTGATTTCTAATAACGGAATTATGGAAGGTGAACCTCTGGATTTTCAGAAGAACGCCTTGATTCAGTTTATTGATTATATGCAGAAAGACGAAACTCTTTCTTTATATACAATTGGCGACGATGCTGTACCAATTTTTGAAAATCAAAAAAAAGAAACTATTGATACTTCTTTGATTAATGATATTCAGCTTTCAGAAGTGCAGCCACGTATTTATGACTCTTTGATGAATGTAATCCGTAAATCTGAACAGAAATCTACACGCCGTAAGGTAATTATTATTCTTTCAGACGGACGTGATCAGAATAGTCGTTTTACAAAAGAGCAGCTTGATTCAACTCTTACAGAAAAATCAATTCCTGTTTATTCCGTTGGTTTTAGAGTTTTAAGCTCTGCAGGACTTAGTGCCTTGAATCAGGTTTCAGAAGTTTCTTCCGGTACATACGTTTATTCAGATATTTCAAAAATTCCTGATAGCTTAAAATCTGTAAAAGACATTATTACAAAATGCTACGTAATTGATTACAAAATCAAAAATGTAAAACCGGATAATAGCTTTCATTTGATGGAAGTTTCTGTTTCTGAACGTGACAGTGAAGGAAGAGGTCAGAAAACCTTCTTTGCATTAAAACTTCCAGTTCCAAAGTGGCTGAAAATCTTAATTATTATTTGTGCTGTTGTTTTGATTGCTGTACTTGTTGTGTTGTTCATCATCTCAAAAATTCAAATTAGAAAAGCAATGGGAATTACAAAGCGCAGATGTCCTGTTTGTGGTAACAGAATGAAAGACAGTTGGGATTACTGTCCGTTCTGTAAATATTTGCCGGATATTAAAAAGAAAAAGAAGAAGGATAAGTAGGAATATAAAATGACAAAGCTTTCAGTGCCAGGAGTATATGTTTCTGAACAGAAATATACTCTTAACCCATTACAGATAGATACTCGTTGTGTTTCAGCTTTTGCAGGCATAAGTGAAAAAGGGCCTGTTGGCGTACCTGTATTTATTGAAAGCTTTGATGAATATTTAAAGATTTTTGGTGGCTTTGATACAGAGGGTGTTCTGCCGCTTTCGGTTTACAGTTATTTTAAATGTGGTGGAAAAGAACTTGTTGTAACCCGCGTAGCTCATCAGGAAAGTGTGCGCTGTGCAGAACTTGAGCTTCCTTGTCAGAAAGGTTCATTAAAACTTACGGCATTAACTCCGGGAACATGGGGAAATTATATTTGTGCAAAACTCTGGTATGAATATGAAAAGGTGGGAAATGTTTGCACAGTTGATGCAGAATGCAGTTATGTTGAGCTTGATAATACAGAAAATCTTACTGCTGGCGATATTGTAGAGCTGAATGTTGGTGAAGGTAAAACAATCTGCCGCGAAGTAGAAAAAATAGAAGAAAACAGGATTTATTTCTACAAGCTTAATTTGATTAAGAAGTTTGAGCAGACACCAGAAAAGCTTTTAATAAAGAAAGTATTTTATTCTGTAATTCTTTCTGGAAAAAATAAAAAGAATGAAACATACCTTCATCTTTCAATGAACAAAAATGATGAGCGCTACATTGTAAAATACATAAATGACCGTTCAAATCTTTGCAAAATTACTGAATGTGACGTAAAAGGCAGTGTAAAACCTGTTTATTCGGAATATGCAAAGAACGGCTGCGATGGAATTGCAGATTTAACAGCGGCAGACTTTATTGGCTATAACAATGGAATAAACGATTATTCTGGAATTGGAACTTTTGAAAGCCGCGATGATATTTCTTTAATTGCGTGTCCTGATTTGTGCTGGCTCTTAAATATGAGCGGTAAAGATCAGGAACAGAAACTTACAGAATATAGAGCTGTACAGGATGCAATGATGAATCAGGCAGAACGATTTGCCGGTAGATTTGCAATTCTTGACATGCCAGACTTTTTTGACCCGACAGAAGCTATTGCTTATTCTAAAAAAATCGATTCTGCATACGGTGCAAGTTATTATCCATATATAAATGTATTAGACCCGCTTGATAAAACTGGCTGCAGGACTCTTCAGATTCCGGCAAGTGGTGCGGTATGTGGTTGTATTGCCCTTACAGATGGAGAAAAAGGTGTTTTTCAGGCACCAGCAAACTGCATCATTCAGGGAAGTGTTGGACTTTCTAAACGAATTACGGAAGGCGAATTAGGAGAACTTTATAGCAACAATATAAATGTTCTTAAATATTTTCCTGGTAGCGGTGTAAAAATCTGGGGTGCAAAAACTCTTTCTTCAAATTATGACTGGCGCTACATAAGCGTAAGAAGAACTTTTTCAAGAATAAGTTCTGCAATCAAAAAGGGAACGCAGTGGGCTGTTTTTGAAGTAAACAATAAAAATCTTAGAAAAAGACTTGTGCGCCAGGTAAGCGGATTTTTGCTTGATTTATGGATGAAAGGATATCTTGCAGGAAGCACTGCGGAACAGGGTTTTTATGTGCGCTGCGATGAAGAACTTAATCCTGTAGAAAACATAGATAAGGGTATTCTTACTTTTGAAGTTGGACTTGCAATTGTTAAACCTGCCGAATTTTTTCAGATAACAATTACTGCTGAAAAAGATGGGGCAAGTGTTTATATAGATGAGGAATAATTAGGAGGAGATAAAATTATGGCAGACGACAAAAAGATTAGTGCTTATCTGTTCTTTGTAGAAGTTGACGGAATTGAAACAGCACGTTTTCAGAAATGCGAAGGACTGGAAGCAGAAACTTATGTTTATGAAATTGAAGAGGGCGGATTAAATACGTCTACTCATAAATTTTATGGAAGAACCCGCTATCCAAATCTTATTCTGGAAAAGGGAATCTCTGATAATGACGAACTGTTTAACTGGTATAAGCAGACAGTTCTTGAAGATAAAAAAATTGAGCGCAAAAACGGTTCCATTGTTTTAAAGGACACAGAAGGAAACGAAATTAAACGCTGGAATTTCTTTAGAGCATTCCCTTGCCGTTGGATTGGTCCAAAACTTGAAACAAATATGGGAAGTGAATATGCCCTTGAACGTATTGAAATTACCCATGAAGGTCTTTCTGTAGATTAATAATTAGGAGGCAGGAATATGGCATTGGAAAAAGCAGTTATTACAAACATGGACACTAATGATGAGATTGAAGTTATGTTCAATCCAAAAGAGTATGTTTTAGAGAAGAAAACTCCATGGTCAGAAATTAATACATTTGGTCTTGATTCGCCACCGGTACAGTTCACAATGGGTGAACGCAAAAGACTTTCTATGGAATTGTTTTTTGATACATCAGAAGAAAAAACTGATGTTCGCGAATATACAAACAAAGTAGAAACCTTAATGCTTGTAAATGCGCAGGAACACCGTCCTCCAATTTTAAGATTCAGCTGGGGAAGTCTTGCTTTTGACTGTGTACTGGAAGACCTTGTTCAGCGTTTTACTTTGTTTGGAAACGACGGTATGCCTTACCGCGCAATCTGTAAAGTTGTTTTTAAGGAATACGCAACTGCTGCAACTCAGCTTTCTAACACCAGACGCGAAAGTGCTGACCATACTAAACGAATGGCCTTAAGGGAAGGAGAAACCCTTTCTTCTCTTTCTGCAAGAGAGTACAACGACAGCCGTAAGTGGCGTGCCATTGCAGATGCAAACAATATTGATGATCCGGAAAATCTTGAAGCAGGAACAATTGTTGAATTGCCACCGTTGTACTAGAGGAGTTCAAAATGTCTGATGAAAATAAAACTTTAACACCGGTATGGATTTGCTATGTTGATGGAAAACGTCTGGACACAAAACATGAAGGTGCTCTTAAAAAAATAACGGTAACTGACAAATTAAATGGTGTTGGCAAATGTACACTATTGTTCGACACCTCTGCAGAAAAACTTCTGGAACTTGGAAGTTTTTCGCTGGAAAGTCAGATTTCTGTTCATCTTGGCTATAAGGATGATGTAGAAGAAGTTTTTAGCGGCGAAATTACAGGTTTTAAAGGACTTTTTAAAGAGTTTGGCCATGAAATGTGCGAAGTTGTATGCAGTAATGTGCTTTATAAACTTGCACATGGCTCTCATTATACTTCTTATGAAAACAAAACCTGCAGCGATGTGGCTAAAGAAATTATAGAAGGCTATTCACTTACTGCTGATGTAGATTCGTTTGGTGCTTCTTTTGAATTTGACAGTGTACATAGCATGACTGATCTGGAATACATTCAGTATTGCTGCAAAAAGTATGGTAAAGATTTTTACGCATACGATACCAAGGTTTATATAAAGGACAATATTCAGGTTAGAAATGATGAGGTTATTTTTGAGTGGGGAAAAAGCCTTATTGATTTTTATCCTTTCTGCAATATTGAAGAGGTCTATTCTGAATGTAATTGCGTGGGCTGGGATGCTTTAAAGAGTGAAGGCATTACAGGCAATGCAAAACTTTCTGATATACCGGTTCAGGTTGGAGGTTCCAACGACTGGACTAAAATTTCTAAGGGTGGAGACGGAAAGTTTATTCATAACGTAATTGATGAAAAATTTCTGGATGCTGATGATGCAAAGAATGCTGCCATAGGAGCTCTTCAGTCTAATTCATATTCGTTTATGACGGCAAACGGTAAAGCAGAAGGTACATATAAGCTTTTGCCAGGTATGCGTGTAAACATCAAATATGTTGGTAAGCTTTTTGAAGGTGAATACATTGCAGACTCTGTTACACACGAATTTGATACTTTAAGCGGTTATACAACAAGTTTTGCCCTTAAAAGGAATATGTGTTCATGAAAATTAATTCAATCCTAAAGCTTTCTGAAGCAAACGGACCTGGTAAGAGGGGAGTTGTATGGGTTCAGGGATGCGCAAGAAAATGCGAAGGATGCTTTAATCCAAAAACACAAAGCTATTCTGGCGGAACAGAAATGCAAGTTTCTTCTATTATAAAGGAGTTTAATCTTGAAGAAATAATTGGAATAACGGTTAGCGGAGGGGAACCGTTTGACCAGGCAGAAGAATTAAAAGAATTATTAAAACTTGCAAAAAAAAACAACCTGAATACTTTAGTTTATTCGGGATATACATATAAGGAATTGAGTTTATGTAAAAAGGATGTCCTTAATTATTGCGATTATCTGATTGATGGTCCATATAAAAAGGATATTCCTTCTAATTGCCGCTGGGCAGGTTCTGGAAATCAGAGATTTCTGGAACTTGAAAACGGCGAAATTAAAAATGATTTAACTGAATGTGACGAATATTCCAAAACGGCAGAAATCATAATTGATGAAGCAGGAAATGTTACTGTTACTGGTTTTTTGGAAAATTAATATAGATTTAAAAATATAAGGAGAAGGATAAGAAATGGAAAACAATTCTGGCATTACAATTGAGACATTAATTCGTGCGCGTTATCCGCTTATTTATGTTGTTTCGTTTGAAGAGGCACGAGTTGAAGCAGAATTAAAAAAGATTACACAGAACAGAAAAAAGCAGATTTTTAAATGGAGTGTTACTAACGGCCTTGAAACTCCAGACGGAACATTCCTTTCTGACTTTAAAGATCCAATAAAGGTTTTGGAATACATTCTTCAGTCGGATGTAAACGGAATCTTTGTTATGAAGGATTATCATCCGTATTTGAACGAGCCGGTTGTTGTTCGTAAATTGCGTGATGTTGCACATTCCTTAAAAACTTCTATGAAGAATGTGATTTTTGTTTCTCCTGTGCTCAAGGTTCCTGTAGAACTGGAAAAGGAATTTTCTGTAATTGATTATAATCTTCCTGGTAAGGCAGAGATTGCAGAAATTGTAAAAGGCATTGCCGGAAGCATTGGTGATACAAGCAAGCTTGAAATTACAAAAAATCAGGCACTTTTTGATAAGGTTGTAGAGGCAGCCCTTGGTCTTACCGCAGAAGAAGCAGAAAACGTATTTGCAAAGTCGCTTGTTACTACAGGTGATTTTGATTTAAAAATCATTTTGTCAGAAAAAGAGCAGATTATCCGCAAGAGTGGTGTACTTGAATACTGCCATGTTAATGAGAACATGAAAGGCGTTGGTGGTCTTGATGAACTTAAAAAATGGCTTAATAAACGTGGTAAGGCCTTTACTCCGCAGGCAAGAGAATTTGGACTTCCTGAACCACGCGGTATTTTGCTTTTAGGTATTCCAGGTTGTGGTAAGTCGCTTACAGCTAAGGCTATCAGCTCAATGTGGCAGCTTCCTCTTTTAAAGCTTGATGTTGGTAAAGTTTTTTCTAGTCTGGTTGGTAGTTCCGAAGAAAACGTGCGCCGTGCAATTCAGACAGCAGAAAGCATTGCACCAAGTATTTTGTGGCTTGACGAGATGGAAAAAGGCTTTAGCGGACTTGGTTCAAGCGGTCAGACAGATGGCGGAACTACAGCCCGTGTATTTGGAACATTCCTAACATGGCTTCAGGAAAAGAAAACTCCGGTTTTTGTAGTTGCCACATGTAACAATGTAAGCACACTTCCACCGGAACTTTTGCGTAAAGGACGTTTTGACGAAATCTTCTTTGTTGATTTGCCTTCTAAAGAAGAACGCAAAGAAATCTTTAAGATTCATCTGGAAAAACGCAAGAGAAAGGCTGAAAACTTTAACATTGGAAAACTTGCCGACGACGCCATTGGATTCAGTGGTTCAGAAATTGAAGAAATTATTGTGTCTTCTTTGTATGACGCTTTTGATAATGATGAAGACATCAATCAGACTTATATTGAAAACACAATAAAAGGAATGGTTCCGTTAAGCCAGACTATGGAAGATCAGATTAAAACAACACGCGAGTGGGCAAAAACAAGAGCCAAAAAAGCCAGCAGCATCGAGTGGGAAACCGAAAGCGAGCAGGTAAGAAAACTTGAAATGTAGAAATTACATTTAATGACAGGAAAATAAAATGAAGAAACTATGTTTATTTGTATTTTGTTTGTTACTTATTTTTGCAGCCGGATGCCAATTAGATACCTCAGAAATTGATCGCGAAACTGAACTTGAATATATTA
>JAEEGL012438491.1_pt1 | contig 11198 bp, 9 predicted proteins | sample 9134231 | NCBI WGS metagenome assembly JAEEGL01 (sample SAMN16246548, study PRJNA631951) | gut metagenome | biome: gut microbiome; feature: rumen; material: fiber-attached | host: Bos | place: Iran: Karaj | collected 2018-10
TATTTTTTTGGTAAATTTGGTCAAAAAAGGCCATGATATACGGATACATCAGAGTGAGCACAGACAAGCAAACGGTAGAGAACCAACGCTTTGAGATCAAGCGTTTTTGCGCACAGGAGTTGATGAACATCGACGGATGGATAGAAGAGAGCGTCAGCGGCACACGCAACTATCGCGACCGACGACTCGGCACGTTGCTCGGACGAGTGAAAAGCGGCGATTTCATCGTCTGCTCCGAACTGTCGCGATTGGGGCGTTCGCTCTTCATGATCATGGAGATACTGAGTCTGTGCATGAAGAAGGAATGCCGCGTGTGGACCGTGAAGGACGGATATCGTCTGGGCGACGACATACAGAGCAAGGTGCTCGCCTTTGCCTTCGGACTGTCGGCAGAGATCGAGCGCAACCTCATCTCGCAGCGCACCAAAGAGGCATTGGCGCGCAAGAAGGCCGAAGGCGTGCGGCTGGGACGCATCAGAGGCAGCAAGAACCTACGCCACAAGATGACGGGCAAGGAGCAGCTGGCGCGCGACCTCTTTGAAAAAGGTGTGAGTGTGTGCGCCGCAGCACGACAGCTGAAGGTGGGGCGCAACACGCTATACCGCTGGATGGCGGAGGAACGGAAACGGATGAGGCAAGAGAAATGACAATTGCAAGAAAAAAATGAAAAAATGTCAAGTGTTACACAATATATCATTTATCTTTGACGTTTATGAAATAGTATAGTTGATTAGTTAACGTAGTTTGAGCGGAGTGGCTTGGGAAAGTCGCTCCGCTTTTTCTTGCGATAATTTCGCGTGATTATTTGCTTGAATCAGAAAAATATCGTACTTTTGCGGCGAGAAATGGAAAAAAGTGATGAAATCGAAAAGTGAGATTTTGAGTTTGCTTACTTCATACAAGGCCTCTGCTGCCAAAAGGTATGGAGTAACCCGAATCGGAATTTTCGGTTCTGTGGCCAGAGGCGAGCAAACAGAAAACAGCGATGTGGATGTTTGTGTCGGCCTGAAAGAGCCCAAACTGTTCACCCTTGTGCATATCCGAGAAGAACTGAAAGAGCTCTTCGGGCGTCCCGTTGATGTGGTGCGTCTGCGCGACGATATGGATCAGCTCCTTTTGCGTAATATAAACCGTGATGGCGTTTATGTATAGCGAAGAAACATATTCCTTATTGGACAAGACCATCGCCACTGTTACTAGGATTATCAGTCAGTCCGAGCCTGTGTCGTGTGTCAATGACTATTTGGAGACGCCTTGGGGTATGGAGAGGCTTGAAAGCACCAGTATGTTGCTTATTGTGATGGGTGAGAGCCTGAAAGGGTTGGACAAATTAACCGACGGAGCATTGCTTTCGCGCTATCCAAACATAGACTGGAAGGGAGCCAAAGGCCTGCGTGATGTTATCGCACACAACTATTTTGATCTAGACGCAGAGGTCATTTTCGAGGTGGTGAAGAATGAACTGCCTCCAATGCTTTCTACACTTCAAAAGATGAAGTCGGACATAAGACAAGGATAATTCCGCCAAAATACCTGTAAACATTTTTTGCTAAATATCGCCCCGTTTGACAACGGGGCTTTTTTGTGTGCCATTCTATCGACCGTTTGAGTGGTGAAGCAATATTCTGTAAATGAGAACTTAAAGCCATAGAAGGCAAAATTCAAATAACAACATAAAAATTTATTTATTAACTAACAAACAAAACTATGAAAAGAAAACTATTTCTTTTATTGTGCGCACTGCTGACGATGATCGGCGTGCAAGCGCAGACCGCACCGAAAGCGGGTGCAATTCCCGTTTCCGGTGAAGAGTATTATCTCTACAACATTGAAAGCGGTCTTTACATGAACCATGGCTCATCATGGGGCACGCATGTGACCGTTGATGGTGCGGGTGATGTAATCAAAGTGGGTGGAAGTGAAGATGCTTACACTCTGCACATGGCCACGATTGATGCATCAAAGTATGTTACTGAGGATGGTTGGTCTGATAATGAGAACGCGGGCAAGTTCAAATTTGCTGCGGCTAGCAAGGACGGTTACACAAATGTGTATCAGATTCAGATTGCTAGCAATACTGCCAACGGTTATTATTGGGGAGAAGCTCTTGGACAATACGGCAATGAGTGTTGGGTGAACACCTTGTCAGAACATCCGGACGCTTCCTTGTGGTTGTTTATCCCCAAATCGACTCGCCAGAATACGGAAAGCGCCGCAAAATCGAACCCCATTGATGTAACCTATATGTTGACGAATCCGGATTTTGATGCTCGTGCGCTGGAGTGGAACCAAACATCAAATGATTACGGATGGACTGGCGATCTTGGTAAAAACAATTGGGCAAACGAAAACCAGGTGACTTACTATTCCGGCCAATTCAACGAGTATTGGGTAGGGGCACCTGCTGCCGTCGGCGATATGAAGCGCAGTCAGTCAAAAGTATTCCCTTCCGGTAAATATAACCTGAGCGTGACAGCAAATGCAGAACTGCAATCTTTCGCTGGCGTAGAGCAAACGGGTACCTATATTTACGCCGGTGCCAATCAGACCACGATTGGCCTTTGGGGCACATATACCGTATCATTCATAAGTGATGGTGAAACCCCGGTTGAGTTTGGTGTCAAGACTGTGAGCGCCACTGCTAACTGGGTTAGCTTCGACAAATTCCGTCTCGCCTATCTTGGTGAAGATCTCTCAGATTACGTAACCGCTTACCACGAGGCCAGAGATGCGGCGAATGCTGTTGATCAGTCTGCTCCGATGTTGGGAACAGCTCTTACTGCCTTACAGACGGCCATCTCCACTTACGGCTCAGGAGTAGACGAGGAGAGTAAGTCTGCTCTCCTGGAGGCAACCAGTGCTCTCGGCACAGCCGCGTTGAACGCAAATACCAGCATTGCTGCTTATGCCGGTGTATCGGCAGCTGTCAGTGCAGCAAATGCCATCAAGACGAACCACAATTTCGCATCGACAGAAGCAATAGCAACATTCACATCTGCTATTTCTAATATTTCCGACAAGTATGATGCCCGCACGCTTGCCAATGAAGAGGCAAGCAATGCCGCCGTGACATTGGGTACCGCAATCAGCGGATGGCACGGCAATGCTAACGGTGCTGCTTCAAAGTATCTGAATAACGGTTTTGGCCTGAATGACTTTGATGCTGCGCTCTACGTGAACACCTGGTCCATAGAAGGTGAGACTGACGGTTCCAACTTCAAGGTGCCCTTCTATGAGTATTGGGTTGCTGACGCCAACAGCCTCACCGAGAAGACCTGGGTAGGTGAAGTTACCGTCCCCACCGGCCAGTATCAGATTTCTGCTCTGGTGCGCGTTCGTGCCAAGAACGGTGTCGCCCCTGCGGACGCCAAGGGCATTTCGATGCAGGTGACCGACGGAGACGCCGTTGATGTGACCGAAGGCACACAGGTTGGAGAAAGCCAGTTCCAGTTGAAGGAGTATGAGGCGATTGGCCTGGTAAAGGACGGCAAGCTCAAATTCAACATGATCATTGCTGCTGACAACAATATCAGCTGGCTCAGTTTCAAGAACGTGAAGTATACAAAACTCCGCGACCTGACTCCCGAGGAGGCTGCAATTGCTCCTGAGGATCTGTCTTTGGAGGCAACCAAGACTGTATTCAGAGCTAAGACAGTAACCCTCACTCCGACTTCTTCTACGGAAGGCGCTTCCATCGCAGGTTACACCACTTGGGAATCTGACAATACCGATGTTGCTACCGTTGATGCCAACGGTGTTGTGACCGGCGTCGGATACGGTACGGCAAACATCACCGTAACTTCTACGCTGAATACTTCTGCCACAGCCACTTGTGCTGTCACTGTTGACGCTCCCACTCTTGCAGAGCTGGAGAATCTCGACTTCACTGAGGGTCCCGTTGTGGAGGCTCACATCCGCACTTACGCTAAAGACAAGAAGGGCACTGACGTGGCTCAGATGCAGCCTGTTTCCGGTTGGGCAATGGGGGTTGCCAACGGTGACGCAAAGGCCGCCGGTGTGATGGCTTACGGCTCTTCTTACGGTATGGGATCTGATGACGCATCCTTCTACGCTCCTGCAACCAATCCTCAAGGCGAAGCTTCCGGTGACGCTCTGGGTATGGTCGGTGTATGGACGGGTTCCGTGCAGTATGTTCAGTATGTGAAGTTGGATCCGGGTGCTTACACCATCTATGTTCCCGTTTACCGCAACGGCGGCGCAAGCGCATTGACCAAGAACCTTATTGGTGTTATCCTCGACGACAACACCGAGTATCTGGCCAAGACCACAGTCTATGCTGCCAACGAGTGGACCACGGAGAGGATTAAATTTACTCTAGCAAGTGAGACTTATGCTAAGCTCTCCGCAGGTTTGAATGCTCCGAATACCGGTTCTGCTAACAGCCAGCGCCTCTGGATTGACGGCTTTACCATTGCATACGAGCCCTTGGCAGACGCCGATGACTACGCAGCTCTTAATGCCGCCATTGAGACTGCAGAGGGCTACACGCTCGGCTTCGAGGATGGCGAATATGCACCTTATAATAATATAGACGCTCAGATGGCACTTGTTAATGCAAAGGCCGTTGACCAGAGTGCCCCCAATGCAAAGTTCGATATCGAAACGATCACCAACGACGTGTTGACCAGCTGGACCGCTAACTCCGGCGATGTAGAGGCTGTTTACAACGGCAACTTCGCAGAAGGTCAGGGCTCTGCTCCTGAGGAGATTGAGCAGTACGGTTGGAACCGCACCAACGTTTGGGGCCAGTTCAGAGATGATGTCTACGGTTCAACCACCGGTTACTACAACCAGCCGGGCTCTCTGCAGTATGGTAATGCCGGTTACTACACGATGCCTCTGAAGGCCAACATGGTTTATCGTCTGCAGTTCCAGTATGGTGCTTGGGATGGAGCTCCTCAGCCTACTGTTTCTGTGCTGAATGAGGAAAAGGGTATGGCTGCGCAGGTCTTTGACGCAACGAGTGTGAGCTACAAGGAAGGCTTGACTTCGGTTGATATGCTGTTTGTCACAGCTGATGCAGGCAACTACATTTTGACTTTGGCTAATAGCGGTAATATAGTCTTCACCGGCGCTAGCATCACCAAGGCTGCTTCTCAGACTCTGACCATCACCGACGGCGAAGAGCTGCCCAAGTTCGCTCCCGGCACTTATCCCAGCGCAACTTACAGCCGCTCGCTGACTCTCGGTAACAAGTGGGGCACCATCTGCCTGCCCTTCAACCTGAAGAGCGACGAGAACATCCAGTTCTACACCGTATCCTCTATCGGCTCCGGCGTTCTGAATGTGGAGACGACCGACGCAGTTGCAGCCGGCGTTCCCGCCATCTTCAAGAAGTTGACAAGCGAGAACTCCATTTCTGTGACCACAAACGAGGCCACCGTTGTCAGCGCTCCTGCTGAGGCTGAGAGTGGTACAAATGCGAAGCTGGTAGGCACCTTTACGGGTACCACCATCGAAGGTGAATCTGCTGGTAACTACTTCTACGTTAAGACTGACCAGTTCTGGAGAGGTAACGGGAATTTCAGCATTCCTGCATACCGCGCTTACATCGAAGATCTTTCTGCCACGAATCCCGGTGCCCGTCTGGTAATCAATGTCGACGGTGAAGATCCCACTGCCATCAACGTCATCGAGGCTGCTGAGGCTGAGGAAGGCACACTGAAGGACGGCAAGTATCTCATCAACGGCAAGGTCGTTCTCGTGAAGAACGGCGTGAAGTATAGTGCTAACGGACAGAAGTTGAACTAAAATAACCAATCCTCTCCACTCTCCCAAACGGGGGAGTTGGAGGGGATTAAAGATATTGAACTATGAAAAAAGTATATATTGAACCCAAGTGCAAGTTGCTTGCACTCAGCGAAGAGGAGAGCCTCATGGCAGGCTCTGAGATTTCTGGCGGCGGAAACGGCACCCCCGGTGACACCGGTGAGTCACGCGAAGTCATCCAGGCTCCCGACCCTTGGGAAGAATGGTAATTTTCAAATTGACAATTGATAATAGACTTCGCCTGCGGCTCGTCCGCAAGGCAGATAATTGATAATTAGAAATTAGTAAATCAAGGAAAGGCGGGGCGACAGCAATGTCGCTCCGCTTTTTTTGTGCCCACACAGAAATCCTTTTTTATCCCGAAAACATCTAAAAACTCTAAAAGACCCGAAATTCTTGTCTGCAGATTTTAAAAGAAAACATAGAAAACCCTTTTTCCATGTTGTCGACTGCGTCTTTGCTGCTGTGCCCGCACGATTTTCCTTGTAAGCCAGCTCCCAGATAAAATCCTGCAGCCACACCATCAGTCTCTATGAGACACAACATGTAAAAAGAAAAACATAAAAGAACCGCTTCATCCATTGACCATTGACCATTGACCATTGAGCGATACATGCTAACCTCTAACCGAATAGCTGTTTTTAATGTTTTTCTCTTGCCAGTATGTAAGACTCCGCAAGGAGGCTGTGATGTGAGTTATAGATTTTTATCTGGGAACATTGTGAGTAAGCGAGAGCAGAACCAAGCTCGCTTGAGCTCTGCCGAGCGGGAGCAATGTCTGTGCATTGCACGAACATGCTCACAAGGAAAAATCTGTGGCTCGCATCGCAAAGGGCTGAAAGCACTTACATACTGTCAAGAGGGTTTTCTTTGTTTTTTTATTATCTGCAAACGAGGTTTCCGCGTTTTCCGCGATTTCAGCGAGAATTTTTAGTATAATCCGTGTTTTTCGATGTTAAAAAAGAAATTTGCAAAAGCAGATTCTTCGCCAAAAATTTGGTGATGATGAACTTTTATCGTACTTTTGCGGTGAGAAATCGGAAAAAACAACCATGAGCAACAAAGCACTGAGAAAGAAGATTGCGGACTATTTCAAGACAAAACCAGTCTTGAAGGCATGGTTGTTCGGCTCGTTTGCGCGTGGTGAGGAGACCCCTCACAGTGATGTCGACATTCTTGTTGCTTATGATAATGACGCACATGTCTCGCTGCTTACTATCGGTGGGATTTATATGGATCTGAAGGAGTTGCTGCAACGTGAGGTTGACTTGGTGGAGGAGGGCACCCTTCTGCCATTTGCCGAAGAAAGTGCCAACAAAGATAAAGTTTTGATTTATGAGAGACGCTGATAAGGATGTCGTCAGACTCCGCCACATGCTGAATGCTTGCGACATTCTTGTTGAGAATAGGAGCCGTGACACTTTGGAAGAGCTTGAAAGCAATCCGGTGAAGTTCTACGGTTATGTGAAACTTGTAGAGATTATCGGTGAAGCGACATACAATCTGACCAAAGAGTTTCGGGCTTCACATCCGGAAACGCCTTGGAAGATGATTGAAGGTATGAGACATGTTCTCGTTCATGATTACTATCGCATCAGTGCTTCCAAACTTTGGGATACGGTTTTGAGTGATATTCCTCAGTTGCAGGAACAGTTGCGGCGACTTCTTTCTTCGTTGGAGTAATTTTTGCGGTAGTATCCACTTCTCGGCTAGATAACCCATTTTATGCGAACGGCGCAAGCCTGAGCAATTTTATGCAGAACGTAGTGATGCAATTTTCGAGATGGGGCGCTCCAAGGGAGCAACGGGATGAAGTGGCGGCAGACATCGGAGAACATTGTGAATGAGCGAGTGCAGAGCCAAGCTCGTTTGAGCTATGCCGAGCGGGAGCAATGTCTATGCATTGCATGAACTTGTTTTCCAGGGTCTGCAGACACTACAGACCGAGAGGACGAAAGTCCGAGAGCCCCATCTATTTTCCTCAGAATGTCAGCAGACAATGGTTTTTTCTGTTTTCTATTGTTTTTATTGTTTTTTTTGAAACACACCCGACGATGTTTCTGCGCTTTCAGCGTTTTCTGCGAGAATTTTGGGCATATGAAGAAAATTATTCCGAAAATGTGAATTTTCTCTCTGAAAATAGTCCGAAAATGTGATTTTTTGTGTATATTTGCTGCCGAAAATGTGATATACGACCATGAAACTGCTTAAAAGAAAGGTTGATAAGTTCCTTTCCGACTGGAAGAATAACCCCGAGCACAAGCCGCTCATCATAAAGGGCGCGCGACAGGTAGGTAAGACGGAGTCCGTCAGAGCGTTTGGCAGAGACAACTATGAATCTGTCATTGAAATCAACTTCGTGCTCCAAAAGAAGTTCAGGAGTATCTTCGACAACGGCTATGAAGCGGATAACGTCATTAAGAACATCACGCTGCTGGAGCCGACATGGAATTTCATTCCGCATAAGACGCTGCTCTTTTTTGACGAGTTGCAGAAGTGTCCCGACTGCGCCACTTCGCTCAAATCCTTTTGCGAAGACGGTCGCTACGACGTCATCTGCTCCGGTTCGCTGATGGGCATCTACTACGAGGAGATAGAGAGCAATGCCGTTGGATACAAAGAGGACTACGAGATGCAGTCCATGGACTTCGAGGAGTTTCTGTGGGCAAAGGGATATTCGCCCGAACAGATCGAGGACCTCTATCGGCACATGAAGACGCTGACACCGTTTTCGCAGATTGAGTTGGACACGATGACAGATGTCTTTCGTGACTACATGAGCCTCGGAGGAATGCCGGAAGTGGTAAGAAAGTATATCGACAACGGACATTTCGGAGGAACGCTGCAGCTGCAGCGTCAGCTGTTGAAGGACTACGAGGAGGATATCACGAAATATGCCCGTGAAACCGACAAGTCTAAGATTATGGCTGTCTACAGCCACATATCCGCTTTTCTGGCCAAGGAAAACAAGAAATACTGCATCACAAAGATTGCCAAAGGAGCCAGGAACCGTGAGTATGTGGGCGCTGTGGAATGGCTCAAGGAGGCCGGTGTCATCAACGTATGTTATTGTCTGGACAATGTTGAGTTGCCGTTGAAGGGCAACTACGATGCGGGCACCTACAAGATATACTATCACGACACGGGACTGCTGATTGCCTCGCTCGATGAGGAGGCACAGGAGGATCTCCGCGCCAACAAAAATTTCGGCACCTACAAGGGCGCCATATACGAGAATGTTGTGGGCGAAATGCTTCGTAAATCCGGATATGATCAGCTGTATTTTTATAAGCACGACGCGCCGTCGCTGGAGATGGATTTCTTTGTCCGGGACGCAGACTCCCTGGTGCCGGTGGAGGTGAAGGCCAAAGACGGCGCCACCGCTTCGTTGAACAATCTCATAAAATGGTCCTCATATCCCGACGTGAAATACGGTGTGAAGCTGGGCTATAAGAACATCGGCTGGAACGGTCTGTTCTACACCTTCCCGTATTTCCTTACTTTTTTGCTGAAACGCTTCCTGAAGGAAAGATAATTTTCTATTTTAACATCTAAAGACACTAAAAAAACGGAAACATCGTCTGCAGATGTTAAAAGAAGAACCAAGAAAACAAGAGAAAACAGAAAAAAACCGTGAGTAGACAACGCGAGCTGTCATTTTCAGGATTTTGAGCCCCTTGATAAGGGGCGGCATGAAAGCAGGGATGCAAACATAGTTGAGCCCGCACCCCATCTCGAAAATTGCCTTATTCCATTCGGCATAAAATTGCTCAGGCTTGCGCCGTTCGCATAAAATAATAAATCTTCAGTGTTGTGCAGCAATAGTGTTTGGCTATTCTCAGTTCTGAACACACGGCATTACCTCGTCTTGGATAGCATAATCATTTTATGCTGAAAACGCTCGTTTGAAGCAATTTTAAGCGTTTCTGTCCCCCGATAACGGGGGAACCGAAGGGGGTGTAAAGACCATTGAAGCAAAGCTTGAGCTATTTTCCAATGCTGTGGTCGACCATTAGGGTCGTCGGATGACATGAGGCCGGATGTCTGAAAGCTTGCTTTCAAGCAAACGGCATTGTGTCAGCCGAAGAAGTGAACAAAGTGAACGAACACAGCATATTTTCCTTAGAATGGCAGCAGACAATGGCAGCAAACGAAATTTCCGTGATTTCTGTGTTTTCTGTGAGAAATTTTGAAACACACCCGGCTATGCAAACGAAGAGCCGCCAGGATAGCTCCCGGCGGCACATTCTTAATTTTTCATTTTTAATCTTACATTTGAAACCCGTCACCGGATTTCAATCTCCTCCTTGAGGTCGATTTCGGCGCCGTCGGCGTCGTAGAATTCATACTGCAGCATCGCGAGCTTCTGCGAGGGAATCACCTTCACGCCCAGGCCGTACTTCATCTGCCACTTGCGGTAGATGCTCCACAGACCCTGCTTGATGTAGGCGTCCACGTAGGGGTGTACGTGCAGCGTGAAGCGCTTGATGCCGAACTTGTTCACCAGCAGCCCGATCTTGCCGTCGAGCACCTTGGTGAAGAGCAGGCTCGACTTGATGGTGCCGTGACCGTGACAGGTGGGGCAGGTCTCCTCCACGTTGACTTCCTGCACGGGACGTATGCGCTGTCTCGTGATCTGCATCAGTCCGAACTTCGTCAGCGGCAGGATGTTGTGCTTGGCGCGGTCGCCTTTCATGTCCTCGCACATGCGCTGGTAGAGGGCTTCGCGGTCTTCCGACTTCTTCATGTCGATGAAGTCCACGATGATGATGCCGCCCATGTCGCGCAGACGCAGCTGGCGGGCCAGCTCGTCGGCGGCGCCCAGGTTCACGTCGAGGGCGTTGGCTTCCTGATCGTTCTCTTTGTTCTGCGCACGGTTGCCGCTGTTCACGTCCACCACGTGGAGGGCCTCCGTATGTTCGATGATGAGATAGGCGCCGTGTTTGTAGCTCACGGTGCGGCCGAACGAGGATTTGATCTGTCGTGTGATGTCGAAGTTGTCGAAGATGGGCAGCTTGCCCTTGTAGAGCTTCACGCACTCGGTGCGCTCGGGGGCGATGAGCGTCACGTAGTCGCGTATCTCCTCGTAGGTGCGTTCTTCGTTCACCCAGATGTTCTCGAAGGAGGGGTTGAAGAGGTCTCTCAGCAGGCCTACGGCGCGTCCGCTCTCCTCATAGACGAGGGTGGGGAAGTCCTTGGCCTTCTGTGCCTTCTTCAGGGTGTCTTCCCAGCGCTTGACCAGTATCTTCATCTCCTGATCCAGCTCGGAGGCTTTCTTGCCTTCGGCCACTGTGCGCACGATGACGCCGCAGTTCTCGGGCTTGATGCTGGAGACGATGGATTTCAGCCTGTTGCGCTCGGCCGACGATTTGATTTTTGTGGAGACGTTGACCTTATCCTCGAAGGGA
>JAEEGL012489239.1_pt1 | contig 11198 bp, 8 predicted proteins | sample 9134231 | NCBI WGS metagenome assembly JAEEGL01 (sample SAMN16246548, study PRJNA631951) | gut metagenome | biome: gut microbiome; feature: rumen; material: fiber-attached | host: Bos | place: Iran: Karaj | collected 2018-10
AGGACGAGGCCAGGCAGCAACAGCAACAGGGTGATGAAGATGGCATAGAGCGAAGGGTGATAAACGGTTGCACCTTCTGAAAGTCGAAACTGCGCTTGTGAAAGCACGTCGCATTCGACCCACCTCAGAAAGAGGTAAGAGAAAAGCCCAAAATAAATGGCACAATAGATGGGCAATCGTTGGGCGATTACTCGGACAAAGGGACTTGCGTACTTCATAACGCTTCGCTTCGTGGCTAAGGGCTAAGGGCTAAAGGCTAAAGTCCAAGGGCTAAAGTCCAAGGAAATCTTTTGCCTTTAGCCTTTTGCCGTATTACTCTTCTTCCACACGACGAAGAACACAAGCCGAGCGAGCTGGAAGGTAAAGTTTCAACCACCCCTTTCCGCTACGAGCGAGGTCACGGTCGTAGTTGGTGAAGTGACGCAGGGAGTCGTCGTTTAGTCCATTGCCACCATAACGCACATTGTCTGTGTTGAGCACATAGTCGTAAGCACCCTCCTTCACCATGAAACCATAACCGTCATAACTACGGAAAGGACTGAAGTTGAAGAAGAAGAGCAAGTCGCCACGCTGGAAGGCAAGCACTTGGTCGCCATCGTTGTGCCAGATCTCAGTAACGTTTGTGCGCTGGAATCCTGGTTTACGATGAAGCTCACGCAACATGTGGCGGTCGAAGTCACCAAGATAGTGGTAACAGAGTTCCTGATTATCGACGAGGTTCCACTGACGACGGGCATACTTGTGGCTCCATCCGTTGCCTTCACGTGGGAAGTCAATCCACTCGGGATGACCAAACTCATTACCCATAAAGTTGAGGTAACCGCCGTTGATGGTGGCAGCCGTCAGGCGGCGAATCATCTTGTGGAGTGCTATACCACGATCTGCACGGAAATTGGTGTCACCCTTCTTGAAGTGCCAATACATATCGGAATCAACAAGACGGAAGATGATGGTTTTGTCGCCCACGAGTGCTTGGTCATGACTTTCGCAATAGGAGATGGTCTTCTCATCAGCACGACGATTCTTCACTTCCCAGAACATGCTGGAAGGTTTCCAATCCTCGTCCTTGAGTTCCTTGATGGTCTTAATCCAATAGTCAGGAATGTTCATTGCCATACGATAGTCAAAGCCATAACCTCCGTCCTTGAAGGGCGCAGCCAAACCTGGCATACCGCTCACCTCCTCGGCAATGGTGATAGCGTTATGATTGACTTGATGAATGACCTCGTTGGCAAGGGTGAGGTAGCAGATGGCATTGTCATCCTCGTGGCCGTTATAGTAATCCGCATAGCTCATGAAAGCTTCGCCAAGACCGTGACTATAGTATAGCATAGAGGTTACGCCGTCGAAGCGGAAGCCATCGAAATGGTATTCTTCGAGCCAGAACTTGCAGTTGGAAAGCAGGAAGTGTAGCACCTGGTTCTTGCCATAGTCGAAGCACAAGCTGTCCCAAGCGGGATGCTCATGACGGTCGCCAGGATAGAAGTACTGATTGGGGTCGCCACAGAAATTGCCCAAGCCCTCAATCTCGTTCTTGACAGCATGACTATGCACAATGTCCATGATGACAGCCACACCAGCCTGATGGGCAGCATCAATGAGTTCCTTCAGTTCCTCTGGGGTACCGAAGCGCGAAGAAGCTGCGAAGAAGCTGCTGACATGATAGCCGAAGCTGCCATAATAGGGGTGCTCCTGAATGGCCATAATCTGGATGCAGTTGTATCCGGCACGAATGACACGAGGCAAGACGTTTTCCTTAAACTCGCGATAGGTGCCAACCTTCTCCGCATCTTGCGCCATACCGATATGACATTCGTAGATGAGCAGGGGATTGGTGTCGGGACGGAACTTTTTGACCTGCCACTTGTAGGGAGTTTCGGGAGCCCACACCTGAGCGCTGAAGATTTTCGTCTCATCGTCCTGCACAACACGTCTGGCCCAAGCCGGAATGCGCTCGCCCTGACCTCCGTTCCAATGGACGCTCAGTTTGTAGAGATCGCCATGCTTCATGGCTTCCTTGGGCAAACGGATTTCCCAGTTTTCTGTGTGCTTAATACGCTTCAAGGCATACTTTGAGCGTTCTTTCCATTTATTGAAATCGCCAATAAGGAAGATTTCCGTAGCATTGGGAGCCCACTCGCGGAATACCCAACTTCCGTCAATCTCACGATGAAGTCCGAAGTAGAGGTGACCATCAGCAAAATCGCTGAGTGTGATGCGTCCCTCTTGTGTCAGTTCATTGATCTTGTTGAGTGCCATCTGGTGGCGTCCCTCAATGGCGGGAGCAAACTCTGCCAGATAAGCATCATTGCGAAGCAAACGAAGTGTCTGGGGTTCTTCAGCCTCAGCTTTCTTCGTCTTCTTCGTGTCCTTTGCACCAGTTTTGGTGCTCTTCGTCTTCTTCGTTTCCTTCGTGCTCTTTTTAGCAGTTGCCCGAGAAACTGAGGACTTCTCCTTGCTTGGCGTAGCCTTTTTTGTTGTTGCCATATTTTAGTAGTAGTTAGTTATTCTTGTTCTATGTCGTGGAAGAAAGTCGTCTTGCGAACTTGTCCTCCTTCGCGAACGATGAAAGCACCGTCCTTCATATCCTGATGGAACTCGCCTTCATAGCGCACGCCATTCTTGTCTTCAAGTACTCCGTGACCTTCTTTCATGCCTTCCTTGAAAGTTCCTTTGAATTTGTCGCCATCCACTTCGCGCAACACGCCCTCACCATCCATCAATCCGTTCTTCCACATACCCTCATAGGTATTGCCGTTGCTCCAAGTATATTTGCCGCGACCCTCTTGTTTGTTGGCTTTCCACTGTCCGAAGTAAGTTGCTCCGTTTTTCCAAGTGAAGGTGCCCATACCGTCTTGTTCGCCATGCAGATAGTGGCCTGTGTATTTGTCGCCATTGGCAAAGGTGGAGATACCCTCGCCCGTGCGCTCGCCTCCTGCATAAGCACCTTCGAAGCGGTCGCCGTTGGCATACTGATAGATGCCGCGACCATGCTGAAGTCCGTTCACCCAGTCGCCTGTATAGGTGTCGCCCGAAGCGTAAGTGTAGGTGCCGCGACCATGCATCTGATTGTTGCGCCATTCGCCGTCATAAACATTGCCGTCAGCCCAATCAAACTTGCCTTTGCCCTGCTTCATGTCGGCCTGCCAGGTTCCTGTGTAATAAGCTCCGTTGGCATAGACGTATGTGCCCACGCCTTCACGCTTATCTTCTTTCCAGTTGCCAGTATATTTATCACCATTATAGTAGTACATCGTACCCACGCCTTGCTGATAATCGCGATACCAGAGACCTACATATTTGTTGTTATTCTTGAAGTAATAGGTACCGTTACCATGCTGATGATCCTGAAGCCAGTCGCCTTCATACTTCTCACCATCGGTAAATTGGAACACGCCATATCCCTCGCGTTTTCCCTTGACATACTTACCTTGATGGACATCACCATTACGGAAGGTGGTTGTTCCCGTTCCGTAGGGTTTGCCTCGGAACAGTTCACCTTGATAAACAGCTCCATCTGGGAAGGTGTATGTGCCGATAGTAATGCTTTGGGCAGAAGTGCTATCGACAATTGACAGTTGACTACTTACAATTAAGCTCAGTATAATTAGAATCTTTCTCATATCTTTATTTTCTCGATTTAAGGAACTCTTCCGCCCTAGCCAGGTCCTCTGGAGTGTCGATGCCAATAGTTTCGACAGAGGTTTCCCCTACACGGATTACGTAGCCGTTATCGAGCCAGCGAAGCTGTTCCAGACTTTCGGCTTTCTCCAATGTAGATTGGGGCAGTTGAGTGATCTCGCGCAATGTTTCCGCACGATAGGCATAAAGCCCAATATGTTTATAAAAGGTATGTTGCTTGAGCCATTCTGCCTCAGGTATTCCACGCAGATAGGGAATCACGCTGCGGCTGAAATAGAGCGCACGATGGTCATCGCTCATCACCACCTTGGGCGAGTTGGGATTCTTCAGTGCTTCCAGCCCATCTTCTGCTACAAAGGGTTTCACCAAAGTAGCTATCTGCGTCGAAGAGTCCTCGAAACAAGATTGCAAGGTTTGTATCTGAGAAGGTTGAATAAAGGGCTCATCACCTTGCACATTGATGATGACGTCATACTCCTCCCCTATCTTCTGATAAGCCTCGAAACAACGATCTGTCCCACTCTTGTGGTCGGTGCGTGTCATCACAACACGTCCACCAAAACCTTCCACCACCGAATAGATGCGCTCATCGTCAGTGGCCACCACCACATCGTCGAGCACCTTACGCACTTGTTCATACACTCGTTGTATGACAGGTTTCCCTCCCAGCATGGCTAAAGGCTTTGCGGGGAAGCGTGTCGATGCGTATCTTGCAGGTATGATGGCGATAAATTTCATTAGTTAAGAGTTACGAGTTACAAATTTTGAATTATCAATAATTCATCAAATCATTCAACACAGCGCCGGCAGGTTCTTCACCAACCATCTCAATGATTTCCTCTCCACCATCTCCGTCGTCAAGCAAGCCGCCTCCGCAGAGGTCGAAGCCAGGTGGGAAGTGGAAAGTTTCATTGGGTTTATAGGGAAGCCGTTCATCGGCAAATACTTTTTGCAGGAACAGGGCACAGATGGGTAACGATGCGGCAGCACCTTGTCCGTATGCCATACTGTTGAAATGAATATCGCGCTCTTCGCCACCTACCCAGGCACCGAAGCAGAGCGAGGGGGTGTAGCCCACAAACCAACCATCAGAGTTGTCGTTGGTGGTTCCCGTCTTGCCGCCCATCTGAGCATGTATACCGTAGCGGAAACGCATACGGCTACCAGTACCACCGTTCATAACGCCTTGCATCAGGTCCACCATCTTAAAGGCCGCCGATTCGCTCAGCACCTCGCGGGTGTCGTTCTCGTCTTTCTCATTCTTGCGCACTTGCAGACGACTAATTTCAGTCAGCACATTGCCATCAGCATCTGTAATTTTAGTCACAAACACGGGTTGACAACGTGTACCACCCTTTGGGAAGGTGGTATAGGCCGTCACCATCTCCATGACACTCACTTCACAAGGTCCCAGCGAGAGGGCCAACGAGGGCATGATGTTGCGGCTTTTGATTCCGAACTTATGGAGATATTTCACAAAAAGCACAGGGTTTAGCGCGTTCAGCAAGTAGGCCGAAATCCAGTTATTACTCTGAGCCAAGCCCCACTTCAGGGTCACCATCTCGCCATAGTGTGCACGACTGCCGTTTCGGGGCGTCCAGTTGCCATAGGTGCGTTGTTCGTTGGGAGCCAAGTCACAAGGTGTCCATCCGTTGTCCATCGCCATCGCATAGAGATAAGGTTTAATGGTAGAACCCACCTGACGGCGGCCTTGACTGACCATATCATACTGGAAATGTCCATAATCCAAACCACCCACATAGGCTTTCACATAGCCGCGATTGACGTCCATACACATGAATCCCGAACGTAGGAAACTCTTGTAATACTTGATGCTGTCCATCGGACTCATCAGCGTGTCGATGTCGCCTTTGGGCGAATAGACGGTCATCTCTATAGGTGTGTTGAAAGCCTTCTCTATTTCGCTTTCCGAATAGCCTTCAGCCTTCATCCGAATGTATCTACCGCTTTGCTTCATGCCTCTCTGCAGCAGTCGTGCCACATCTTTCTCCGACACGCTTGCACCATAGGGAGCCTTCTTCGAGCCCTTGCGTTCCTTGTCGAACGCAGGTTGCAGCGTACCTATAACATGTTCGCGCATAGCCTCCTCTGCATAGATTTGCATGCGGCTGTCGATGGTGGTATATATCTTCAATCCATCTTGATAGAGGTCATAGGCCAAACCGGTCTTCTTGTTGATGTTTTTGTTACACCAACCATAAAGAGGATCGTTGGCCCAAGCCAGCGAATCTTCATAGAACTTTTGGTCTTGCCACGAAGCATAGTTGCTACGTTCAGGCTTCTTGGCCGTCAGTATCATGCGCAGATATTCACGCAGATAAGTTGCATGTCCGTCCTTGTGATCCTGACGGTGAAAGTTGAGTTCCAAGGGCAAAGCCTTGCACGAATCGGCCTGCGCCTGACTCAGCCATCCGGCCTTTGTCATTTGGTCGAGCACCACATCGCGGCGGCCCTGCGACTTTTCCGGACGGCGCACAGGATTGAATAGCGAAGGATTCTTGCACATACCCACCAAAACGGCACATTCGTTTGTAGTGAGATCTTTGGGCTCCTTGTTGAAATAGGTGCGCGCAGCCGTCTTGATACCAACCGCATTGTGCAGGAAATCAAAATAGTTGAGATACATCGTCAGGATTTCCTCCTTCGTGTAGTATCGCTCCAGTTTCACGGCTATCACCCACTCAATGGGTTTCTGCATCGCACGCTCCCAGATACTGCCAGCCTTGGCGCTATAGAGTTGCTTGGCCAACTGCTGCGTGATGGTGCTACCACCACCTGCTTGTTTCTGCCTGAGCAACACGCGCTTCACCATTGCACGCACCACAGCACGAAAATCTATGCCACTATGCTCATAGAAACGTTCGTCTTCTGTGGCCACAAGAGCCTGTATCAATTGGGGGGGCAGTTCGTCATAACTTACGAAGATGCGATTGGCACGACTATAGCTCCAGGTACCCAGGAGAACACCATCGTCAGAGAAGACCTGACTGGCATACTTGTCCACAGGATTCTCCAGTTCCTGCAGGTCGGGCATATATCCCACCTTGCCATTCTCGATGAGTGCAAACAGCGCAACCACACCGACAACGACGGCTATGAAAAACGCCCAAAGGCATATCATCAGTTTCTTTCGCATCCTACATTATTATTTAGAATGTGCAAAGATACAAAATAATGTTGAAAGATAAAAGATGAAAGTTGAAAAAATGCTTTTTGCAGCAAGTAAAGAAGTAAAACTATTGGTTATGTGGATAAAAAGTGGTACATTTGCGCGCAAATTCTCATACCTAACGCAATAAGTATGGAAAAACGCAGTTTGGTCACCATTGCCGACCACAGCAGAGAGAAAATTGAATACCTCATTCAGATGGCGCAGGAATTTGAGCGCCACCCCAATCGTCGCCTACTCGAAGGGCGCGTCGTAGCCACCCTGTTTTTTGAGCCCAGCACTCGCACCCGACTCTCCTTTGAGACAGCAGCCAACCGACTTGGAGCACGAGTCATAGGATTTGCCGACCCCAAAGTGACCAGCGGCACCAAGGGCGAAACCCTCAAGGATACCATTATGATGGTTTCCAACTATGCCGATATCATCGTCATGCGCCACTACCTTGAAGGTGCTGCACGCTATGCTTCGGAAATCGCCCCTGTGCCCATTGTCAACGCAGGAGACGGTGCCAACCAGCATCCCTCGCAGACGATGCTCGACCTCTACACTATCTACCAGACACAGGGCACGCTCGACAACCTCGACATCTACCTCGTGGGTGACCTCAAGTACGGACGCACTGTCCACTCCATGCTGACGGCAATGCACCACTTCCACCCCACCTTTCACTTCATTGCCCCAGAGGAATTGGCAATGCCAGAGATGTACAAACAGTTCTGTCGCGACCACGACATCCGCTACGTAGAGCACACCGACTTCAATGCCGATGTCATCAGCGGGGCCGACATACTCTATATGACCCGAGTACAGCGCGAGCGCTTCACCGATCTCATGGAATACGAGCGTGTCAAGGACCGCTATCTGCTCAAGTTGGACATGCTCTCCAAAGCACGCCCCAATATGAAGATTCTCCACCCCCTGCCTCGTGTCAACGAGATTGAATACAGCATCGACGAAAATCCTCACGCCTACTACTTCGAGCAGGCGCGCAACGGGCTCTATGCCCGTCAGGCCCTCCTCTGCGACGCCTTAGGCATTACCCTCGAAGACATCAAGAACGATAAAACTATCATTGAATGAAGAAGCAACTCCTTGTTGCCGCCATTGAGAACGGCACTGTCATAGACCATATTCCAGCAGAGAAACTCTTCTCCATCGTCAATCTGCTCCACCTCGAACAACTGACATCTGCCGTCACAATCGGCTACAACCTCGAGAGTCAAGAATTGGGCAAGAAGAGCATCATCAAGATGGCCGACAAGTTCTTTACTGACGAGGAACTCAACCAACTGGCAGTCATCTGCCCCAACCTCACACTCTGCATCATTCGCGACTACGAAATCGTAGAGAAACGCACCGTCAGCCTGCCCGACGAACTGCGCGGCATCGTGCGCTGTCCTAATCCCAAGTGCATTACCAACAACGAACCCATGCGCACGCTCTTCCACGCTCACGACCACGATGCACTGAAGTGCCACTATTGCAACACCGTTGTCCACCTTGACGACGTGCAGCTTGTGGTAAAAAACTGATAGAGAAACCAATAAATAGGTATTAAGTATAATTAATTACGTTTTTTATGGACGAAAAAGTATTCCAACTCATTGAGGCCGAGCGCCAGCGCCAGACACAGGGCATCGAGCTCATCGCCTCTGAAAACTATGTAAGCGACCAAGTGATGAAGGCTATGGGCTCCATCCTCACCAACAAGTACGCTGAGGGTTATCCCGGCAAGCGCTACTATGGTGGTTGCCAGGTGGTTGACCAGGTAGAGCAACTCGCCATCGACCGCGTGTGCCAACTCTTCGGAGCCGAATACGCCAACGTGCAGCCCCACTCAGGCGCACAGGCTAACGCCGCCGTATTCCTTGCCGTCCTCAATCCCGGCGACACCTTCATGGGACTTAACCTCGATCACGGAGGCCACCTTTCACACGGTTCGCACGTCAACACCAGCGGCATACTCTACAACCCCATCGGCTACAACCTGAACAAGGAAACAGGTCGCGTCGACTACGATGAGATGGAACGTCTCGCCCTCGAGCACAAGCCCAAACTCATCGTCGGTGGCGGTTCTGCCTACAGCCGCGAGTGGGACTACAAGCGCATGCGCGACATTGCCGACAAGGTTGGCGCTCTGCTCATGATCGATATGGCCCACCCCGCAGGACTCATTGCTGCTGGACTGCTCGACAATCCCCTCAAATATGCCCACATCGTCACCTCTACCACCCACAAGACCCTGCGCGGTCCTCGTGGCGGTATCATTCTCATGGGCAAGGACTTCCCCAATCCTTGGGGCAAGACCACCCCGAAGGGTGAGGTAAAGATGATGTCAGCTCTGCTCAACAGTGCCGTATTCCCCGGCATTCAGGGTGGCCCACTGGAACACGTCATCGCAGCCAAGGCCGTAGCCTTTGGCGAAGCACTCCAGCCCGAATTCAAGACCTGGGCACAGCAAGTGCAGAAGAACGCCAAAGTGCTGGCCGACGAGCTCATCAAGCGCGGCTTCGACATTGTCAGTGGCGGCACCGACAACCACTCTATGCTCGTCGACCTCCGCTCCAAATATCCCGACCTCACAGGTAAGGTAGCCGAGCGCGCCCTCGTAGACGCCGACATCACCGTCAACAAGAACATGGTGCCCTTCGATTCCCGTTCTGCCTTCCAAACCAGCGGCATCCGTCTTGGCACACCTGCCATCACCACACGCGGCGCCAAAGAGGACCTCATGGTGAAGATTGCCGAACTCATCGAGCGCGTGCTCAACGACCCCGAGAACCCCGCCAACATTGCCGCCGTTCGCTCCGAGGTCAACGGCCTCATGTCCAGCTATCCCCTCTTCGCCTGGTAACACCGCGAAAGAAAAATTACATATTTAATAAGGTCAGTTCGCAAACTTGCAGAACTGACCTTATTTAGTATCCCTGAAGGTTAAGTTAATATATCGCCAAAGGTTAAGTTAACCTGTTTAGAAGGGTTAGTATCGTGCCACTCGAAGCGATAGTAATGTTCCACCTATCGAGATACTAATCTTCCACCCATCACCATAGTAATCTTCCGTGCCTCACGTTACTATTCCGCTTGTCCTTCGGCCTGGGCAAGTGAGTCGCGGAGGGCGGCGGCAGCAGCTTCGGCTTCGGCTTTGGCGCGCTCAAGTGAAGAACGGAGCATATCGGCCTGATCTACATAATAGCCTTCGGGATGGTTGGCAATATAGCGACTGAGTGCGTCGATGGTACGGGCTTGCTTTGCTTCTGCCCAATCGAGGGAATCGATGCGCGATTGTGCGACCTTGATGTAAGGACTCGTGGGGTGCTCGCGTACAAAGCGCAGGAGGTCGTCACGTGTGCCGCTGGCAACGAGCACGAGCCACTGGCTTTGTTGATTCTTGGCTTCTTCGTAGCGCGCACGTACTTCTTCTATACGTTTGCTCTTGGGGAAACGGACGATGAAGTCTTCGTAGAAATCGGGGTTGGAACAGTCTTGCAGGAGTTCGTAGGCACGCTCCTCTCGCTGCTGTTCTGCCCTGTAGTCGTAGAAATAAAGACCGCCGATGAGCAAGAGCAACAGTATGACCACAGCAATGAGCCAACGGGAGGCATGAGAGGTTCCCGTAGGACTCACACCCACAGGACTCTCTCCCGAAGGACTCTCCCCCGAAGTACTCTCCCCCAACCCCTCTCTGTCAGCGAGGGGAGCAGATACATTTTCCTCTGGAATACTCTCACCTTGTTCCTCAGCGAGAGGGGCAGATGCAATTTCCTCGGGATTCTCCTCAGGGGAGAGGGGGGATTCATCCTCAACCGTGAGACCTTCGACAGTAAAGGGGACTTCCTCCAGTTTCTTCAGTTCCCGTTCTGCTTCTTGTTGCGCCCACTCGGGGTCGATGGGTGCTCCGCACTCCGGACATGCCTTTGCCAACGAGGAAATGTGATGGCGGCACTCGGGACATTTTATCATGGTCATAATCTAATCGGACAATTTTTACAAATTACAATTTCACGATTTGTTACGCAAAATTAGCAATTATTTGTGAATTGTGAATTGTGAATTGTGAATAAATTTGTATCTTTGTCAAAAATAAACGTAAATACTATGAAAAAATTCTTTCTCTGCCTGCTTACCTCCGTACTCCTGACGGGAGCGGCTTTGGCAGCCCCCAAGACTGAGACTTTCTCCATTGGTGACAAGACATTTCTCTTGAACGGCAAGCCCTTCGTGGTGAAGGCTGCCGAAGTGCATTACCCCCGCATCCCGCGCCCCTATTGGGAGCATCGCATACAGATGTGCAAGTCGCTGGGCATGAATGCCGTCTGCATTTACATCTTCTGGAACATCCACGAACAGCAGGAGGGCCAGTTCG
>JAEEGL013024093.1_pt1 | contig 11198 bp, 6 predicted proteins | sample 9134231 | NCBI WGS metagenome assembly JAEEGL01 (sample SAMN16246548, study PRJNA631951) | gut metagenome | biome: gut microbiome; feature: rumen; material: fiber-attached | host: Bos | place: Iran: Karaj | collected 2018-10
ACACGTCAATTTCCATGGATACCACAATCTGAATTTCCTTATAACGCCAAAAGGCGACACCCCTCACATGGAGGTGCCGCCTTTTTTGTTTGCATTCTTTATTCAGCTTTTACAGAATTGGTGAAAGCTCCGATTATAAGTACGAGACATCCCGCAAGGAAAGCCGCCATTGCAACCACTGTCACGTAGAACACCTGCCATCCCACGGTGTTCACTGAGTCGTAGGAAAAGAGACCTGCAATGAGAAGGATCCTCTCAGACAGTACATTTCCAAAGGCTGCCGCAAAGCAGGCTATGCCAAGAAGTACAGTAACTGTTCCCGCAATGTCAGCATTTCCGAATTTGTAGGGAAGATAGACCGATGCCAGTGCAAGAAGAGCTCCGATAAACGCAAGACCTCCAATCGTTCCCATATTACCAAGTGAATAGGTAACCGTCATGCTGCTGCAGATCGCTGCTGCCACAAGTCCTACAATTCCAAGAATTGCAGCAGCTATGTTAAAGTATGAGCCAATGCTCAGTTTCTTCATAAATTCAGCCATCATCATGCCTCCTTCTTTTTCTTTGAGAGAACAAACAATACTGCGAACAGTGCCGTAAGAAGAGCTGTACATCCTATAGCAGCGTAATAAGCTGTTCTCCACCATGTGTTGAGTTTGACAACATGGGTTGTTGCGTTATAGCGGTTCATCAGGTTACTTGATGCTATAGCATAGAGTACGTTGTGTGCCGACTCTCTCACTGCCAGCTGTGCCCTTGCATCACCTGTAAATACCTTGGCACTTATTGCTGAGCCGTCTGCCTGGTTTGCAAATCTCGGGCTGTCAAGAGTGGTATCGGAATAGAATCCGGACATACCTCTTGTATCGTAACATGTAGCACCTGATGTAAGAACTGCTCCGTAGAGGTCAAAGTCATCGTAGATATCTGTTACCGCATATCCTTTAAAGCCCCACTCCTTCTTGAGTATCTCTGTCATGAGACCTGTGCTTACAGTACATTCAACAGGACCGATCTTGGAGAAGGAGATCATGAGACCTCTCATACCTGCATCGTAACCCTTTGTGTCATACTTGGTTGCCTCAAAGGCAATCTGATAAGCGCGAAGTTCTACTTCTCTTGCTCTCTGCTCTGTCATGAAGGGAGCTACTCCTGCCCTGTTGGTCTCCTGGTCGTTGAACGCATAGTGCTTGGGTGCAGCGATGAGACCATACTCAAGAGCTCCGATTGCAAATTCCATCGCTGTATATCCTGAGAGGATGGGATCCTCTGAATAGTACTCTCCGTTACGTCCGTTGTATGCGTGACGGTGTGTGTTAAGTCCGGGTCCCCAAAGGATCGGGATACCTGTAAAGAGCGACTCGATTCCTATGAACTCACCCAGCTCTTTAGCCAGATCAGGATTAAATGATGCTGCTGTCAGAGGGCTTGATCCAAATACCTCAGGATGCCAGTTGCCATTGGGGTCATCACTCTTGATATTCCATGGAGCCTCTGTGTCCTTGGATGCATTCAGGTTGACTGCGACACCGTTTCCGGCATTCTCTGTCATGTAGGTCTCAACTGTTCCGATTGAAGTTGCTCCGGGGATACTGGGGCCGCCAAAGGTTGCGAGATACTGTGCCTCCTCAAGGCTCATCTCAGAGAGAAGTTCTTCCCACTTCTCGTCCTCAAAATCAAGTCCTGCCATCTCGTAGAACATCAGATCTCCCTCTTTGTCCCACACGATGTCTGAAGTGTCCTCATCTGTAGCGATCTTATAATACTTACCGTTAAGATAGTCGATAAGCTCCTGATTCTTGAGCTCCATATCAGAATATATCTCAGGATATGTTCCGTTCCAGTCGGCACGTGAGAGGTATGTGACCTCGCCCTCCTGGAAGTAGTTCCAGTCTGCATAAGGAAGCTGATTGGAGATTTTTGTGCCTGTCTTTGAATATGAAAATGCAGTTCTGGAAAGAAGATCCTCTGTTATATCAGTTGCAAATGCATAGGAAGCATTTGATTCTCCGACAAGTGCTGATGCATCAACTCCCTGCGCCGCCATTATGTTGTTAAGGGCATCATGTGCACCGTTGCCGAATGCGAAGTAATATGTTCCGGGATCAACAATATATGTACCGAAGGTTCCGTCTCCGTTGTCAAAAGAGCTGTCATAGGTTGCAATGTACTGAAGATCAACCTCAACTGAAACGGTCTGTGACTCACCGGGCTGAAGGACCTCTGTCTTGCCATAGCCAAGGAGCTGAATGGCACTCTTTTCAATTCCGCCTCTTTCATAAGGAGCCTGTCCGTAGATCTGCACGCTCTTTTTACCTGCGACACTTCCTGTGTTGGTGACCTTTACATTAAAGGTGGCTGTAGCTGTTGTAACATCACCATCCTTCTTTACATCAAATACAGGTTCTCCATCGTACTCCATGTCGAAAGTTGTATATGAGAGACCGTAACCAAATCCGTATGCAACCTCTTTGTCATAATCCCAGTTTGAAGAAGCATACGCTCCTGCGCTGCCTGTGGCATTTCCTTCACCGAGGACTGCATCGAAATATCTTGACTCGTAGTAGCGATAACCAACATAGATGCCCTCAGCTTCAATTATGTAGTTAGAGCTGTTCTCTCTGGTGATGAGATCTGCATTCTTATAAGAGAAGTTGCCCATGTTCTGCATTGCGGGCGCTGACATGTTGTAGGTTGCAAAGATATCTGCAAGACCACCTGAAGGTGAAGTCTTTCCACACAGGATATCAGCAACACCCAGCATTCCGTAGGATCCGGGAGCGCCGATCCAGAGGATGGCATCGATCTCGGGATCATCCTTGAGCTCACCGATCTCAACAGCTGACGCGCTGTTCACAAGAACGATGACTTTGTCGGAACACTCTTTTGCGAGAGCTATTACATCCTTCTCATTGGTAGTGAGCGCAAGGGGCTCCTCTGCTCCAAGACCTGATACTATTCCACCGGGAAGATAGTCTTCACTCTCGGCACTGGGACGGCCGATCACTACGATCGAAGCGTCGCCGTACTGGGCAAAGCTGTCCTTATATGAAGAATTGACTGACTCAATCTCTTTTAAAGAAGGTTCACCGGGATCGTACTCCTCTGAAGGGCCGGCATTCTCTGTGTGGAGATAGGTCTCGTTGAGTTTGGTGTAGATAGAGGTCATGGTGGGGTTAACCTTGTAGCCTGCTCCGTCAAACTCAAACTCATCGCCGCTCCAGCCGTCTGTTGTGTAGCCTCTCTCCACCTGTCCTGTAGCCCAGTTCTGGGAAAGAGAAGTTGTAATGTGATTTGCAAAATCCGTGATATTGTTCTGAAGTGCCTCATCCAGGTTGATGAATCCGCCAAAGGCCTTGACACCAAAGCTGGATCCAAGGATAGGCACCTGTGATCTGATACCGAAGAGTGTCACCCCAGCTCCTGATGAGAGGGGAAGAACTCCGTTGTTCTTTAAAAGAACTGTTCCCTCAGCGGCCTGCTGCCTGTTGAGATCGATTGCTGCCTGGATCAGAGCATGTGAATTGCCTGTTCCGTCTTCGTTTAAAAGTTCTGCGGGCGGTGTGAACCTGTTGTACACCGCATCCTGGTCATCTGTTACCATCATCTCGGACTGTGTTCCCAGCGCCGTGTCGATGGTAGATGAAAATGACTCAAGGGTATTACCCACGATTACTGAGATGGACAGCAGAAAAGTCATTAGAGCTGCCAGTCCTCTGAAAATGTTCGTCTTTTTCACTTTAAAAAACCCTCCTTTTTACTTGTACTCTTCCATTGCTTTTTCAAGGGTCATGCCCCCGGCAATTGCTTCTTTACGCTTTCTGTTGACTTCCTGAATCTGTCGCATTTTATCCCCCGTAAGAATGTACCCCTTCATTGCGATCAGTGTGGCTATCCATGCCACCATGGGAATCACGCAGAACAGTATGATAACAACAGCATTCATCCCTGACGAATAGGGAGTCTCTGCAGTTGGAAGAGACGAAATACCAATTACGCTCACTGCTATGCCGACGATCGTAGCTGAGAGCGATGAGACCAGCTTGTCCACCAGGGAAAAGAGCGTTCCCATGATCCCGGGAATATATTTCCCCGATCTGTAGGTCTCATAGTCCGAGCAGTCAGCAACCATAGGGATCGGCATGTCTGCAGTTGAGTAGTAGGCTCCGTAGCCCACACCGAAAAATATGATGAACAGTATCGTATACAGATTTATTGATAAGTGCCCGTCTGCAAACAGTGACAGGTTTCTTCCGGGAACCCCTTCCTTCCAGAGAAGGAGAAGAACCAGTACTCCGACATAGCAGATCAATGCAAGAGACACATATTTAAGAAGTGATGCCCTCTGCCCCTTTTTCTGGCTGGTCCTTACAGTCAGCAGGAAGAAAGGAACCGAGCAGACATATCCGAGTATCATCATTGGAAGATACAGTGAGTCGTAGCTGCCCATCATTGAGCCATAGAGCATACACAGTACTGTGGTGTTTGTAGCAATAGAAAGGGCCAGCTTACAGCCCGCTCCTGCTATCATGAGTCTCTTCATGGGGCTGTTATTTCTGATGATCTCAAGGTACTCTGATATCTTTACCTTTTCCTGCCTGTTTCCACCGATACCAAAGTACTCAGGTCTGTCTTTTTCCCAGATACCGATTATGGCAAGGATAGTAAGAACTATGGAAACCGTGATACCTATGGGAGTGAGGATCCTGTAAAAGCTAGGGCTTGAGTAATCAGCCACATTTGCCCTGATTATCGGAGCAAGGAACTGCATGACCCCCATTCCTGCAAGTGAACCTACTGTATTAAAGATCGTAAACAGCGGCCTCTGATTCGGATCTGATGTAAGAACCGTCTGCCCGGCTCTGGTGCAGGAGGTCTGGAAGGTATATCCGATTACCCAGACTGCGTACAGAAGAACAAAGGCGATGTATCGAAGCGCCATCATGCTCTGAGGTATCAGAGGCGTAAGCATATACATAACGATTATGGCCGTCGCCATGATGGCATTTCCAATGACCATGAATGGCCTGAATTTACCGAACTTTCCGTTGGTTCTGTCCATCAGTGCTCCGATTATGGGGTCTGTAAAGGCATCAAATACTCTCATGCCCGTAACCATAATGGATGCAAAGAGGACTCCCAGACTTAATACGTTGGAACCAAAGGTTGCTATGTAGGAAAGAACCAGAACATAGTAAACATTTGTGGCTCCGTTATTTAAAGGAAACAAAACCAGCTGGTAGGTTTTGGCTCTGTTTATTCCGTCATTTTTAGCTGCGACGTTTGACATTTCTTTTTCCTCGCTAAATCTCTTTTCAATAAACCTGCTAAAATTTCAGATGCTGTCTGTCATCATGATTCCACTGTTTTCAGTCGGAATTGGTCCAGTTGGCACCCTTATCTCCTGTATCCTTAAGCCTGTAGGAAGGATTTTCTTTCTCCACCCTCTTAAACTCTGCGGTATCGGAGCATGCTCCGCTGACTGCTTTGAATGTATGGGATGCGCCGGGATTTGTGTCAAGCTTTACCTTGAACTCAAATACATGGCTGCCATGCTTTGTCTCAACCTTCCTGCCATCCCTGAACAGAGTAACTTCATTCTGGTTGGAGTAGATTTTTACGGTGATGTGATCCTGCGTTCTCTCCTTATATCGCTTGGAAGTGATATGAACGAAAGGCTCACTGCTCCACCATGCCTTATACAGGTAAAAAGCATCCTTCTTTGTCTTTCTGTCAAAGGTTATGAGACCCTTGTGATTCATCCCCGGCTCTCCGCCCTGGTTTCTTGCATCTGCAGCAAAGTCAAACATGTTCCAGACGTGGGTAGCCCACATAAAGGGATTTCTTTCAAAGCACCTCAGCATGTACTCGTGGTAAACGGCCTGGTACTCCTCACTGTGGTCGCCTCTTTTGGGCCTTTTGGAGTGAAGGTTTGGCATTCCCTCGCACCCGTATTCAGAGTAGCCAAGGCACCTGTTCGGATATACCAGATGAAAGAACCTCATCCAGATATCATTGAGGAATAGTCCCGGTACATACCATCCAAGATAGAGGTTCCAGCTCACTGTATCCGTAATGTGCGCAACTTTGTTGAAAGGTCCGCACACTGCATAGCAGGCAAGGGTTGTAAACCTTGTACTGTCCATCCTGTGGCAGAGATCATTTAAGAGCCTGTGGTTGTCCATCATGTCTTTTTTATCTCTGGTTGAAATAGTTATCTCATTGGATATGCCCCAGCAGACAATGGACGGATGATTGTAGTTCTGAACTATCAGCTCTTTCATCTGGCTGACAGTATTGTCCCTTCCCTTCGGCATATGCTCCGAGATGTAAGGGATCTCAGCCCATACCACCATGCCCCTCTCATCGCACAGATCGTAAAAGTACTGGCTGTGCTGGTAGTGCGCAAGTCTTATGGTGTTGGCTCCCATCTCGCAGATCAGGTCCATATCCTCTTTGTGCATCTCATTAGTTATTGCATTTCCAAGGCCTTTTCTGTCCTGGTGCCTTGAGACTCCGTGAAGCTGATAGCTCTTGCCATTAAGGTAAAAGCCCGTGTTTGAATGATAGTGGAAGTCGCGAACTCCAAACCTTGTTGTTACAGTATCCAGCTCTTTTCCATCCTTTATAAGTCTGGAAGTCAGAGTGTAGAGATACGGATCATTTATTCCGTCCCACAAATGGACGTTTTCCATTATGAGTTTTGAGCTGTCATTATATTTTATTGTTTCTGTTTCGCCATGGCTCTCAGCGTCTTTTCCTGCGATCAGCAGCTTTTTGTCATTTGCAGCCACTGTGCCGTCTGCTGATGTTATGGTGTACTCTATGTATGTACCGGGCTCCGCCACACCGAAGCTCTTTATTTCTACTTCGCCTTTTTTGTATCCCTCTACGGGCTTTGCAGTAACCTGTACACCAATTCCGCCGTAATAGTCCAGATCGAAATGACTCTTATTTACTACAAGAAGTGTCACATCCCTGTATATCCCGCCATAGAATGTAAAGTCCGCTTTCTGTGGATATACCCTGTCGTTGGGGCTGTTGTCCACAGTGAGTCTGAGCAGGTTCCCTTTGCTTTTGAGTCTGTCCGTAATGTCTTTTCTGAAGGTGGAATACCCGCCTTCGTGCCTTGTGACTTCTTCATCGTTTATGTATACAACACACTCGGAATTGACACCGTCGAACTGCAGATACACCCTCTCATCATTTTCATCATAGGAAGGAGCATCAAAAGTCTTTTCGTAGGTTGCACAGGTTCTGAGATAATCGTTGCCGCCATCCTGTCCGTCAACCGCGTTCCATGTGTGCGGAATATTTACTGTCTCATCATATTTACCGGCTATCTGAAAGTGCCAGTTTTCATTCATGTTAAAAGAACTTCTCATTTAACCAATCCTCTTTGTCTGTGATCAGTTGTTTCTTACATAATCAGAATACAAAATATACAAATACACTTTCAATCAAGGTGGAATAATCGACACTTTTTACAGCATAATCTGCATCCGTTTATTCGGGCGCAAAAAAATCCGAAAGGCTGCATAAACCTTTCGGATTATATCTGAATACTTATGTCAGATTTACCCATTAAAAACTTACGTGCTAAGCGGCAGGATGATGTTCAGATGGAACACATCTTCCTCTGCATGCACCTTCATGGCTCCGCCAAACTTATCAACGATCATCCTGATGCTCTTTAGGCCAAACCCATGGCCTTCATCAGAACTGTTGCTGACAGGAAGCTCATCTGAGAATGTAAGCTCACCTTCAAAATAATTCCAGACATGGATTATCACTGAATCGCCAAACTGCTTAAGCGATACGTCGACCAGTCTCTTCTCCCTGTCACTTACCATTGATGCTCCCGCCCTTGCATTGTCTATGGCATTGGCAAAAAGAAAATACAAAGACATGCTGTCAAAGCTCCCCAGCGTATCGGTATAGCTCACACAGTTCAGTCTCACATCCTGCTGTCTGCACAGTCTGTCCATATTCCTAAGGAGCACATCAATGACTTCATTACCGGTCTTAACAAGTGGCGAGAAGCCGTCTATCGACTCCCTCATAGGCGAAAGATCAGGTATATCAAGATGATATTTATCCGCATAACTTTCTATGCGGTGAAGCATGTGCTTGAGATCATGAACCTTGATGCTGTTGAGTTCCACCATTGCTTTCCACTGCTCATACTGTTTCTCGGAGGCGGAAAGAAGTTCTCTGACCACAAGAGACTCAGCCTTCTCCTGCTGCCATTTGTTCAGGTAGAACTGTATTCCCAGTGCGAAGATGCAGCATATGATCGCATATACCGACGTTGCGATCACATAGTAGGTATCACCGTCCTGTGTCCTGACGAGACGATTAACCCCGATGCAGATCAGTACTATGCTTATGGAGATGGTTTCGAGGCGTATGCTGCTCTTTTCAGGCACGTATTCTCTGGCAAGCAGCACGTAGGTCAGAAGATAGACGAGGGCAAAAGTCACAACCTCAGTAAATATGCGGTATCCGAAGCTGATATTACAGATGCTCCTTATCATTGGAATTACCGTAAGGATCGCCACAAGCTTGTTGGCTATATGCTGGGCCGCAACTCCCGCCACACAGGATGAGAAGATGGAAAAGACATCTCCCTCAAAACAAAACATCATCCCTGCCACTGAGACGGCAATGATGACAAGAAGTACAAGAAATCTGGCAAGGGGTCTGTCTGCGGCTTCAAGGCTTATCCTGGAAGCAATGAGCATCGAAAGCAGAACCGCAGCACAAAGCCTCCCCACAAAAAAGCTTCTTTTCTTATATACATGTAAAAATAGAAGTTCCGCTGCCAGAACTTCTATAAGATATCCAACTGTTTCATATTGCGCTATCATAAGAGAATTCAAATTCCTGACCTCCTGTCAGACTGGTCACCACAGGTATCTGTCATCCAAGATATGAATTGAGCTTTTCCATAAAGCTCTTTTTCTTGGACCGGCCTATCCTGAGCATCTCATTGCCAACGGCTATCTCATCTCCGTAAAGCCCCCTTATGTAGGAGAGATTCACAAGAACTGATGCGCTGCACCTTGCAAAGTTATGTGGTGCAAGCTCCTCCTCTCTCTCACTGAGCCCGCCGTAGGAATCGATCACTTCGTCCGGGGTATGGAACATAAGGTCATGGCCCATTACCTCTATATACATGATATCACCTGATGAGAGTATTCTGGTTCCCTTTTTATCTTTCACCTTGACAGGAACGCCGTCCCTCTCACTAAGGATTCTTACAGCCTTGTCCAGCTTGACACACAGGTTGTTGTAGTTGATGGGCTTTAGGCAATAGTCCAGGGCATCAACGCTGTACCCTTCAGGAGCAAACTGGGGCATGTTCGTCACAAAAATGAGAAGCACGGTGCTGTCAAGGGCACGGAGCTTTTTTGCCGCATCCATTCCGTTTAAAAAACCTTCTCCCAGCTCCACGTCCATAAAGACAATGTCCACAGCCTTCCTGTAATCATCAAGAAAGCTCTCTGCCTTGCCATAGGTCTTTATAACAAAAGAATACCCCTTCTCGGCGCCATACTTTCCAAGGCACTCAGAGAGATAATCGGAATAGCTGATATCGTCTTCTACTATAGCCACACGAAACTGTTTCACTTACCTACCTCACTGCATAAACGTAATAATGATAGGATCAAGAGTCCGACGGGGCGGTCAGGCTTTTGACCCTATCACTATTATATCCTATTAATCTTTGGTATTCACAGATCATTTTCAGATGATCAGTCAAGGTATTTCTTAAGTGTAGCTCTTACAGCACCCTTTCCTGCAATGAGCTGCTCGAAGTAATCAAGGATGAGGTCTGAAAGTCCAACCTCCTCAAGATCAACTCCGAAGATGGTCTTATCCTTGAGGAGAGGAAGGAGCTTTTGTCTGTGCTCATCTGCCTTTCCTGTATCACCAAGGGCTATGCCCTGAACAAATCCCCTTGCCTTCTCAAGAAGTGGATCGGGACTTGGCTCAAAGGAAACACCCTCATCGTTCACTGCCATGAGATAGCGCAGCCATCCGGCATGAACAAGCGGAATGAACTTAAGAGATGCCACGTCCAGTGAATCTGAAGCATTGTACGCCTTGATGGTCTCGCCGAATCTGATAGCCAACTTCTGAGATGTGTCTGTTGCAATTCTCTGAGGTGTGTCAGGCATGAACACGTTGGGGATTCTAACGCCCACTACAGTGTCGATGAATTCCTGGGGCTTTATGACACCGGGATCTGTCACAACGGGAAGTCCCTCGTCGTAGCCGATCTTTTTAACAAGAGCTACAAGCTCTTTATCCTTCATCTCATCGGAGATCTTCTCATAGCCCAGGATGCAGCCGTAAACCGCAAGAGCTGTGTGAAGCGGATTGAGGCAGGTGCAGACCTTCATTCTCTCAACCTTGTCAACGGTCTCTTTTTCTGTGAAGATCACGCCAACCTTCTCAAGCTCAGGTCTTCCGTTGGGGAACTTGTCCTCGATAACAAGGTACTCGCTCTCCTCTGCGTTTACAAAGGGCGCAACCCAGGTCTTCATGGAAGTAACAACAGGCTCAAGATCCTCAACTCCGTCTTTCTTAAGGATCTCATTGACTGAATCATCGGGTCTTGGTGTGATCTTGTCGATCATTGACCAGGGGAAGCTCACCTTAGTCTCATCCTCAATGTATTTAACGAAGCCCTCTTCTGCCTTGCCGTTTTCTGCCCACTTTTTGGCAAAAGAGTCAACTGCTGCAAAGAGCTTGTCTCCGTTGTGTGAGCAGTTGTCGGTGCTGACCATGGCGATCTTCTTCTCGCCGTTTTTATATCTCTCATACAAAAGAGCTGAAACCTTGCCGATATAGCTCTTTGGCTTTTCGGGGCCGTTTGCGAAGTCCTCTGCAACTGCAGGAAGTGTCTCACCTGCCGCGTTCACAAGGCTGTAGCCCTTCTCTGTGATGGTAAATGTTGCCATCTGAAGAGAGTCTTTTGTAAAGATCTCCTTGAGCCTTCCAAACTCATCATCCCTTGCGGAATCAAGGATGCAGGACTCTGCAATACTTGCTATAACCGACTTCTCAACACTGCCGTCAGCCTTAAGTGTAACCAGTATTGAAAGATTATCATGGGGCCTGTACATCTTCTCGATGATCTCATAATCAAAACCTTCCACAACCGTAAGGCCTGTGCCATCAAAGCCCTG
>JAEEGL013107523.1_pt1 | contig 11198 bp, 10 predicted proteins | sample 9134231 | NCBI WGS metagenome assembly JAEEGL01 (sample SAMN16246548, study PRJNA631951) | gut metagenome | biome: gut microbiome; feature: rumen; material: fiber-attached | host: Bos | place: Iran: Karaj | collected 2018-10
ATATACTGTCATATGAGGATACAGAGCGTAGTTCTGGAATACCATCGCGATATCACGATCCTTAGGCTCTACATCGTTCATTACTTTGCCGCCGATTTTAAGTGTACCTGAAGAGATATCTTCAAGACCTGCGATCATACGCAGTGTTGTTGATTTTCCGCATCCTGAAGGACCAACGAAAATGATGAATTCCTTATCTTCAACATCAAGGTTAAAGTCCTTAACAGCTACGAAACCGTTAGGATACTGTTTTGTAATATGCTCTAACTGTAAGCTTGCCATTTTTATAATCCTCCCATTCAAATAAAAGAAATAGTAGTCTGGATTTTTTCAATCCTTACTCAGTATATCGTTTACTCTGTTTTTTGTGTATGGAGCGATTTACCAAAATTAATCACAGGTCTTAGACAATATGTCCATTGGTAATTTTATTATCTGGTTTTTATGTCAATCTGACGAATAAACCGAAAACTTTTACGTCAGATTGACAAGATTACATTAGAACGTTTGTTCAATAACAGTATTCATCTGCTTTTCATATAGTTATAATTCTAAAAAGCCTGTAAAAAAGACCCATCGGCATTGTCAACGGGTCCACAGCTTATTACTTATCGTCTTCGTCCATTCCATCATCCTGAATGATCCTGGCAACTTCATCATACTCAGCATCATCAGCACCCTGAATAGCTCTTGCAGCTGCAAGAAGTTCCTCTTCTGTAGAGAGCTCTTCTTCTTTGACTTCAGGCTCAAATCTCTTGAAAAGAGGGCTGTACAAAAGCGCACATAAAAATCCCGGAAGTGTAAGTCCAAAAAGGATGTATATCGGGAATATACGATATATAAGATCCGGAACAAGCACAGGGAGCATAAATGCTACGCCTGTTATGACCATCATTCCAAGTGTTCTTGGAAGTCCCAGGATCGACATAAGAAAAGAGTTCTTAAGCGTATTACCAATTGTATTGGAGAATCTTGAAAGAACAGGAAATACATATAAATAAATGATAAACACGATCACTGCTACAACGCCTGTCATAATGAGCATAACCTTAGGAAAGGTATCAGAACCCATATAAATCTTGTAGTCCAAAACAAGAAGGAATGCTGCAACTTCAAAGATCAGCCATATAACTGACGCCTGCTTAAAGTTAAGCTTGAAGGATTTCCAGAAATCCTTAACAATATAAGCTTCGTCGCCTCTTACCATTTTAAGAAGAACGAAATGCATTCCGGTAATAGCACTACCCATCGGAATAGATAAAACAATGAACATCAGTATTGCCGGAAGATTAACGATTCCCTCTGTAGTATAGATCTGAAGTGCTACATAGCCTGAAAAAAGGCCCGGAACACAAAACAGAAGTGTTGAAACATTTAAGATCATAAGGTCTGCAACCTTATTAAGAATTCTCATTAAAGGACTGTCTAAATCAAATAACTTACTCATAACCCACCATTTCCTGTACTTAAAATCTTATCCTGATTCACATATACCAAATATATAAATATATTTTGAGTATATACATCAAAAAAACCAATCACAACTTTAGTTCCATAGGGAGATATCTGATGCCGTCTTCGAACTGCTCGATCTTGGCTTCTTTAAATCCCTCGTGTTTATAAAAAGGCACTGCAAAGCGCGATGCGTTAACACTCATCTTAAAACGTCTTCCTTTTTTCCTCACATACTTGGAAGCGCATTCGATAAGCTTGTGCCCTATCCCTTTACCATGGAGATCACCATCAACAAAAAGAAGAGAAATATGCCTGTTTTCGCGCAAAAGGAGCATTCCAACCATTGAGTTTTGATCAAATGCGGTTATAAGCTCATAGTTGCCAATGGCATACTGCTGATACAGTTCGGGACCAAAGAGAAATTTTTTGAAATTCTCTCTCCCCTCACTGCTATAATCAGCAGCATTAAACATTTCAAACGTCCTCCATGCCAGCTCCATAGCATCGTCCCAGTCACTGGCATATCCCTTTCTGATAGTTAGCTCCATGATAACTCCCAAGAGTCAAAGCTATACAAACTGCCTAAGACCCTTATCAAAATCTGCTTATGTCAGTTCAAATGTTTTGGTCAATAAATGCAAGATAATCATTGTAGACCTTTTGTCTTTCTGGCTCATTGTGCATCTCGTGACGCATATGATCGTAGAGCTTCAAAGAGACATTTAAGCCTATCTCATTTTTGTAGATACTATAAAGTTCCTCTACACCCTTACCGTAGTTTCCTACAGGATCTTCTTTTCCTGCTGCAAGAAGGATCGGCAGATCATGAGGAATCATCTGCATCCTCTTCTTATCACCTATAAGCAAAAGAAGTTTTGCCATGGTCTCGAATCCATTAATGGTAAAAGTAAACGTACACCATGGATTTTTGCAATAAGCTGCAACATTCTCTTCGTTATAGGAAAGCCAGTCTGAAGGAGTCTTTGGATTTTCTATCTTTGAGAGATAGGATTTAAAAGAGATATCATTCAGCATTTTTGCAACATGCTTATCACCAAGGAATAGTTTCTGGCATCTTGCTACAAAAAGGCCGCCCTTTGCAACGCTCGCAGGCTGATTGGCTGTTCCTGAAAGGATCGCCACATCAACGTCTTTTCCAAATCTTGCAAGGTATTCTCTTGTGATAAAAGAGCCAAAGCTGTGACCAAGTATCACATACTTAAGGTCTTTATATCTCTCTTTCATCATAAGAGTAAGCTGATGTGAATCCTCAGGAAGAACTTTCTGAGGATCCTGCTTACAAAAGTACCCATACATTCCGCCTTCTGAAACGCTTTCGCCGTGTCCTAAGTGATCTTCACCGCACACGACAAAACCACGCTGTGCAAAAAACTGGGCGAATTCTTCGTATCTGTCAATGTATTCCTGCATGCCATGAACTATCTGAAAGATAGCACGAGGCTCTCCTTCAGGTATCCATATACTTGCATGGATCTTATCAGTACCATCAGCTGACTGAAAGAACATACTTTCTTTTTTTACTGTATTTCCCATGTAACCCCCACATTAGAAAAATAGTCTGTATTAGCAGATCTCAGCGCCTGAAGGCATCTTCTTTTCAGGAACCATGAGTGAAAGATTGCCCTCTGCATCCTCTGCACAAAGAAGCATACCCTCTGAAGTAACTCCTGCAAGCTTAGCAGGCTTAAGGTTTACAAGGACCATAACCTTCTTGCCAACCATATCTTCGGGTTCATAGTACTTATGAATTCCTGATACGATCTGAAGTGTTCTTGATCCAACCTTAACCTGTGAGCAAAGAAGCTTCTTGGACTTCGGTACTGCTTCACACTTTATAACTTCGCCAACCTGGAACTGCATAGCTGCAAAATCGTTATATTCGATCTCAGCCTTAGGCTCGATATCGATAGCTTCTTCGTCAGAAGATCCGGCATCACCGCCGCGAAGTTTTTTAAGGTTTTCGCGGATCTTGTCAGCATCCTGAGATCTTCCTGCTTTATCAAGGTTAGCTGCTGCTGTTTCCTGGCTTTCAAAGAACTCAGCCTTCTGTTTCTCTGTAATTTCTGCTGTCTGCTTAAGAACTGACTCAAGATCTTTTCTTGCAAAAAGCATTACAGGCTCAGCTGATACTTTGTTTCCGTTTGGATATGTTCCAAATGTTGAAAGTGTTTCAAATCCTCTGAGCTGATCGTTGAAATTCTTAGCTGTCTGCTCAGCTGTTTCAGGCATGAACGGAGCAAGAAGTGATACACCGATCATGATTGATTCTGTAAGGTTATAGAGAACTGTAGCAAGACGGTCTTTCTTGGAATCGTCCTTGGCAAGTACCCACGGCTCTGTCTCGTCGATGTACTTGTTGCATCTCTTGAAGAGGTTGAATATCTCTGTAAGAGAATCAGCAACTCTAAGTTCATCCATCTTCTCTTCTACAACTTTATATGTTCCTGTTACAACGCTCTTAAGATCGTCATCTACAGGCTCAGTTACACCCTTATCTTCAACTACTCCGTCAAAATACTTATTGCTCATTGCAATAGTACGGCTTACAAGGTTACCAAGTGTATTAGCAAGGTCAGAGTTGAAACGCTCTACCATAAGTTCCCATGTGATAGTTCCGTCGTTATCGAAAGGCATCTCATGAAGAACAAAGTAACGTACTGCATCAACACCGAAAAGATCTACAAGATCATCAGCATAGATAACGTTTCCTTTGGACTTGGACATCTTTTCACCGCCCTGAAGGAGCCACGGGTGACCGAAGATCTGCTTTGGAAGCGGGAGATCAAGAGCCATAAGGAAGATTGGCCAGTAAATTGTATGGAATCTTAAAATGTCTTTTCCTATAAGGTGAAGATCTGCAGGCCAGTACTTCTTGAATTCTTCTGTACTGTTGCCATCGCAGTCATAGCCAATACCTGTTATATAGTTTGCAAGAGCATCAAGCCATACGTATACAACGTGCTTGTCATCAAAATCTACAGGAATTCCCCACTTAAAGCTTGTTCTGGATACGCAAAGATCCTGAACACCTGGAAGGAGGAAATTGTTCATCATCTCGTTCTTACGGGACTCAGGCTGAATAAACTCAGGATGCTCGTTGATGTAATCGATAAGTCTCTGAGTGTAGTTGCTCATCTTGAAGAAGTAAGCTTCCTCTTCTGAGTCGTGTACATCGCCGCCGCATACAGGGCACTTGCCGTCGTTGAGCTGGGAATCTGTATAGAATGCCTCACACTCTGTACAGTATTTGCCCTTATATGAACCCTTGTAGATATCACCCTGGTCATAGAATTTCTTGAAGATCTTCTGAACCTGCTTAACGTGATCATCATCTGTTGTACGGATGAATCTGTCATAAGATGTTCCAACCTTGTTCCAGATATCCTTGATAACGCCTGATACCTGATCTACGAATTCCTTAGGGCTGTCGCAGCCTGCTTCAATAGCTCTTGACTCTATCTTCTGGCCGTGTTCATCAGAACCTGTCTGGAAGTGAACATCATAGCCGTCAGCTCTCTTATAACGAACGATAGCATCAGCAAGGATTGCTTCATATGTGTTACCTATATGAGGCTTACCTGATGTATAGGCAATAGCCGTAGTGAGATAATATTTGCCTTTGTTTTGCATGTAAAACTCCTTTATCTATATCATTATAATATTCTTTAGTTAACGATCTAAAAATCTTTTTATGCAAGTAACCAAATACTTTAATATATCATTTGATAAAAACAACAGATTTATTTCCTGCTTCGTTAACTATTTATGCCTTTTAAATTCATTTACAATGGCTATTAATAAGTCAAAATCTCGCAGCCGTCTTCTGTAACAAGAACCTGTACTTCCCACTGAGCTGAAGGCTTGTGGTCAGCTGTGTATACTGTCCAGTCATTTTCTTCATCAACAAAGATACGATTAGTTCCCATGTTTACCATCGGCTCAATGGTAAATGTCATACCAGGTACCATGAGCATCTCTGTTCCGGGTCTTGATACGAAGCTTACGAATGGATCTTCGTGGAATTCGATGCCACATCCATGTCCGCCTATTTCTCTTACAACTGTGTATCCGTTATCAAGTGCATGCTGATGTACGGCATTGCCCATATCGCCAAGGAATGTCCATGGCTTAACCATCTTGATACCGATCTCTACACACTCTTTGGTAACTTCAACGAGTTTTTTCTTCTCAGGAGATACGTCTCCTATGCAGAACATTCTGGATGAATCAGAATAATATCCGTTAAGAATTGTAGAACAGTCTACGTTTATGATATCGCCGTCTTTTAATATATCGTGTGGTGAAGGGATTCCGTGACATACCTGATCATTGATGGAGGTACATACGCTCTTGGGGAAACCTTCATAATTAAGAGGAGCCGGGATGCCGCCCATTTCCCTTGTTGTTTCTGCTACTATATGATCTATCTCTTCAGTTGACATGCCTGCGTGAATCTCTTTGGCCACGCGGTCAAGACAAGCTATGTTGATCTTGGCGCTTGCTTTAATGCCTTCTACCTGTTCTTTGGTCTTGATGATACTGCGGGGTGGAACCTCATGCCCTTTAAGTTCAAACCCAATAATGCGTTCATCAAACTGCTCGTGGCACTTTTTGTACTTCTTGCCGCTACCACACCAGCAGGGTTCGTTACTACCGATCTTTGTGTACATTTTACCTTCTTTCCGGCCTCACAGCGCGAATGATGCGCCTGGACCTATGCTGATGCAAACCTTATCAGATACAATGTCTGCATCTTACATTTTTCGATTATATATCACGCTATAGTATATCCTTTACAGGCGAAATATGCAATTGTGGAAATTCGTGGGGGTGGTGGCGGGGGGACGGGCACGAAAGGTACTGCGTGCTTCGTGCGGTCTCGCAACATTAGAGCCTTCGCTGAATGAGAGCCAAGATTGCCTATTTGCAACCAATTCGTTGAATTACGAAATGCATAATAAATGTGCGCTTCTATTTCAAGGTCGCGAATATATGTAACTATCTGGAGTATAATTAGCATATGAATATAAACACTTTATCTGATTATTTAAAAAGAACATATGGATGCAAGGTTTACAAATTGTCGCTTCAGTCCGGTTGTACTTGTCCTAATCGAGATGGGACTGTGGGAAGTGGTGGATGCACTTTTTGCTCTGAAGGGGGATCTGGAGATTTTGCGGCCTTTTTTCTAACAAAAGATGAAAATGGTAATGCCATTAGCATAGAAGAGAATATTGATAGGCAGATTGGAGCTGCAAAGGAAAAGGTTGCAGCTAAGCTTAAGGGGAAGGCTCATAAGTATATAGCTTATTTTCAATCGTTTACTAATACTTATGGGGATCCTAAGGTTTTGGAAAAGATTTATAGACAGGCTTTGTCACATCCTGAGATTGTTGCTTTATCCATTGGCACAAGGCCGGACTGTCTGCCTGATGAGATAATTTCGATACTGGAATCGCTTCGAAACGAGTATGGGAAGGATATCTGGATCGAGCTTGGGCTTCAGACTATTAATGAAGACACGGCCCGGCACTTTAGAAGGGGATATGAGCTGCCTGTATTTGAAGATGCTTATAGAAGGTTAAAAGAAAAAGGCTTTACTGTCGTAGTTCATGTGATACTGGGGCTTCCGGTAGAAAATGAAGAGGATATGCTGGCAACTGTAAGATATCTGGCAGAATTATCACCGAGGCTTGATGGTATAAAGCTTCAGCTTTTACATGTGCTTAAGGGAACTGATCTTGCAAAAGAATTTGAAGAGACTGGTTTTCATGTTTTTACGCTTGAGGAATACTGCGATTTAATGGTCAAATGCTTGAAGCTTCTTCCTAAAGATATCGTAGTTCACAGGATAACAGGAGACGGACCAAAAAGGCTGCTGATTGCGCCCTTGTGGTCCGCCAATAAAAAGCTGGTTCTTAATACACTTAATAAAGCTATTGCTGAAGCGTGATCATCAGTCAGATACATCAATATCTGCCGCAATCTGGAATGTGCATTCAGGGAAGGTTTCTTTGAGATCTTTATTTATGATCTCAAGTGCCTTCTCAGGTTCGATGGCAAAGCTAAGTACTACGTCAAATCTAACTTCTTTTGTTTCAAAATCAACATAAAAGCCATGCATCTGAACGGTAAAGTCATAAGCAAGGACTTTTTCTGAAATGGCATTACGAAGTTTTGAAGCTTCGTTATCTCCTGTATTGTAGGAGTATACTCCTACGCCGACAAGATATACCCCGGTCTCTTTCATGACCTTTTTTTCCAAACGTCTTGTAAGCTCATCGAGCTTATCAACTGTCATGGTATCGGGGACTTCGATGTGGACTGTGGCCTGGTTATTGTCAGGGCCGTAATTGTACATGATGAGGTCGTACGCGCCTCTTACTTCAGGCTCCTGCTTGATGAGATTCTTGATCTTCTGTGTCATCTCCTTATCTGCTCTTACGCCGAGGATCTCGTCCAGTGTGTCTTTCATCATTTCGATACCTGACTTAATGATGATAACTGAGATGAGAGCTCCGACATACGCTTCTAAAGATACTCCTGTGAAAAGAAATATGACTGCGGAAGCAAGTACTGAAGTGGATAATAAAGCATCAAATGATGCATCTTTACCAGATGCTATAAGGGATCCTGAATTAACCTTTTCACCCTGAGATTTAACGTACTTTCCTAAAATGAGCTTAACAATGATAGCTGATACGATGATCACAAGTGATACTGTACTATAATCAGCCTTCTCGGGATGTATTATCTTCTTTACAGACTCTACAAGCGAGGTCAAACCTGCATAAAGAACAATACCTGATACGATCATGGCGCTAAGGTACTCTATTCTTCCGTATCCAAAGGGGTGCTTCTTGTTAGGGAGCTTACCTGCAAGCTTGGTTCCAATGATCGTAATTATGGATGAAAGCGCATCTGAAAGGTTGTTAACCGCATCCAGAGTTACTGCTATAGAATTAGATACTATACCGACAAATGCTTTGAAAGAAGCAAGGAATACATTTGCGATGATACCTATGATACTGGTTCTTATAATAACTTTATCTCTACTATTTTCCATAAAAAGCCTTTCTAAAAAAATGTCCGCAATAAATATATCAAAACAATTATATCATGTAATATAGTAAAAAATTCCCAGTTGTTTTGAAGAGATAATATAGTGTATCTGAAAGATTTCGTCAAAATCTTCGAACAGCACCATTACTCTTACCAAAACAACTGGGAAGTTATATTTAATCAAGCTTTGAAAAAATATCATTAGCCTTTTTTATCTGAAGGAAATAGCTGATATAATATGCAGCCGCTCCGATCACATAAGGGATAGTGACTGAGATGAACATATCCTTGTAAGCAGAAGGCGCCATATCCGTAAAGTTACCGGCAATCCATATCAGAGCAAAAATGACTCCTATCAGGAAGATATACTGTCCTATCACAACGGGAATAAAAGGAAAGCGCTGGAGATAATAATGCATTGCCAGAACAAATGTAGCCAGTACGCATACTCCAAGGCATGTAAATATATTTTCAGTATAAAACCGATCCGTAAATCCGATCATCTTCTCAAAAAGGAGCTTTCCGCATACGATCAATGTAAAGCTTACACATACAACAGATAAAAAATTATGTCTGTCTATTATCTTCATAGTCATTTACCCCTTCTTTCCCTGGAGCATGTTAAGAGCCTTGTAGAATTCAGCTCTGTAGCCTCTGTTCATTACAAGGCACTCATCATTTTTAAGGTATATCAGGGTTCTCATATTCAGGTCACCCTGAAGCTTTTTTATCTTATAAAGGTTTACGATCGAGGACTTGCTGATCCTAACAAAGCCTGCGTTTGAATAATCATCTATTATTCCCTGCAGGGTCTCTTTGACTTCTATACAGGTATCCTTTGTATATCCAAAGGTCTTCCTGTCTACGGTCTCGAAGTAAAACATGTCAGAAAGCGGGACAGTAACCCTTTTTTCATCCAACGTCCCTTCTATATATTTAAGAGCAGATCGCAATCTATCAAGGACTCCAATCGTCTCATCATCAACTTCATCATAGTGAAGTTCCAAATAATTCTCGGTTAAAAATTCTTCCTTTGTCTTAATCAGTTTCATCTCAAACCCAATACCACGTTTTTGTAATAGTTTCATTGTTACATCCTGTCCGGAATCCCTTACCCTTTAATTACGAAAACGCCGGTAACTATCGTAGTCTTTACAGAATGAACATAATGCAGAGGAAGAGGTAAGACAGCTTAATGTTTCTGTTTGTAAGAAGATATGCGCCGCCAAATACAAATCCACCAATTGCTGTATAGATACCCATACCAAGAGATTCCTTTGTGAACCAGTGTCCAAGGCCCCAGGTAAGTGCTACCAGAATTCCTCCATATGGAATCTTATCATTTTTGAACCATTTTTCAAATGCATACTGTCCGAATACGATGATAAGAAGTACCATAGCAACTTCAACCAAATAATACATATACTGGAATGGGAAAAGAATACCATGATGCATAAACTCTCTTACAACCTTACTGCCGTCCCAGTCGATCCATGTAGAGATCAGACAAAAAACTGTTCCTGTAATAAGAAGTCCCCACTGAAGCACTGACATTTCTTTTGCTCCCTTAACAAGACTGTTTTCTTTGAAATTCTTGTAGAGATCTACTTCTGACTTTTTAGCTGCTTCTCTTACAACATACCAGATTCCAAAGATCCATACGCCGCATGTTAAAAACCAGTGCAGTACTGTCTGAAATTTTGTGTAATCCTTGAAATCTGAGTAGCCATATAAATTAAACTCAATAACGTAAGCAAGTAAAAGTTCAAATCCGATAAATGCAAATATCTCAAGTCCGTAACTAAGGAAATCAAGTCCCTGGAAAAATCTGTTTTTGTTTTTTGTAAGTGTAAGTGTCTTCATTTGTGTGCTCCTTTTTATGTTTGTTTATGAGATGTATTTCTAAGTCGTTCGTTTGCAAGATGTGTTTTTTATGTCGCTCACATCTGATAGACATAGGTTATCTCAGAAGGAGCATGCCTACAATATTTTGGGTGCTAAGTTGCAATCAGGGATGTTTAAGTTGCAAATAATACTCTGATCTCCCTATTAACACGGTCTTTTCAGTCTGATAAAAAAGCTATTTGCATACAAAAAACGCCGGTACCCACTACTATAGATACCGACGCAATCTTATTTTTACTATAGGATGTAGTAAGTACATGTCCAGAAATATGGAGTTCTAGAAGAAACTCCTATGCACTTCCATGTACTAATTACAGGACGCTCAATTAGTATAACTTTGCACCTGCAGGAATGTGGTTATCAACCATGAGAAGGTGGAGCTTCTCTTCTCCTTCTTCTGTGTGTACAGCTGAAAGGAGCATTCCGTTAGACTCAATTCCCATCATTGCACGAGGAGGAAGATTTGTAATAGCGATAAGTGTCTTACCTACAAGTTCTTCCGGCTCATAATATGCATGAATACCTGAAAGGATTGTTCTATCTTTTCCTGTTCCGTCATCAAGTGTGAACTGAAGGAGCTTCTTGCTCTTAGCTACAGCTTCACAAGCCTTAACCTTAACTGCTCTGAAGTCTGACTTTGAGAATGTCTCGAAATCAACATCTTCTTCGAACATAGGCTCTACATTAACCTTTGAGAAATCGATCTTGTTGTTAGGTGTAAAGAAACCTGTTGACTCCTCAGCAGCTTCTGCAGC
>JAEEGL014076681.1_pt1 | contig 11198 bp, 11 predicted proteins | sample 9134231 | NCBI WGS metagenome assembly JAEEGL01 (sample SAMN16246548, study PRJNA631951) | gut metagenome | biome: gut microbiome; feature: rumen; material: fiber-attached | host: Bos | place: Iran: Karaj | collected 2018-10
AATTTATAGGGAATTTCCGAAGCAACCAAAAACAGTTTCCGAAGTGTTAAAATCTAAAAGTGACTATAATACAATGATTTAAGTTCGATTAGTTTTCGTTATTCATGGTAGTTTAGAGGCCTCTAAATACAATTAAAGAAAGCACCGTCTCCAATGCTCGTCACGGAATTGGGGATGGTCACGGAAGTCAGGCCGGTGCAATTAAAGAAAGCACCGTCTCCAATGCTCGTCACGGAATTGGGGATGGTCACGGAAGTCAGGCCGCTGCAACTACTGAAAGCAGAGATACCGATTCTGGTCACGGAATTGGGGATAACGGTGTTCTTGCATCCGGCAACCAGCGTGTTGGATGCGGTCTCAATGATGGCATTACAGTCATTTCTGGAATCATATGTTGTGTTTCCGATTTCCACTTTGATGGAGGTAAGGCCGCTGCAATTTTGGAAAGCATAGTATCCAATGCTCGTCACGGAATTGGGGATGGTTACAGAGGTTAGGTCACTGCAATCATAGAAAGCATCGTTTCTGATGCTCGTCACGGAATACTCCATTCCTCCATAATTCACGGTGGAAGGGATTGATACATCTCCAGAATATTTACTATTACCATATGTTACTATAGCACAGTTTCCATCTTTGTTGTAATAGATGCCGCCCACCTCGAAGTCATAGGCATTGGCAACGATGCTTATCAGAAGGCTCACGAGGAGCAGGAGATATTTAATGGTTTTCAGTCGCATATTATTTCTTTTTTTGCAAAGATACGAATCTCTCCCGGATGAAGGATGATGACGGGAAGAGTATTGTATGAAATATAGGGTTTTTATGATGAATTTTCCTACACCTTGATGTATTGTCGTTATATATCTGCAAAGATAAACATTTTCCTTAATTGTTGAGCACAAAAAAAAGATTCTTAGAAAGAAATTATTTAAGTAAGGTGAGGAGTCTGTCTGTCCATGCTGCAAGGGGAGATGGACAACTGAGCAGACCGCCATTGTATTGCAGATTCAGCATAGAGAAACGGATACGATGTTTCGGTGCGTATTTCTTGTTGTACTCCGACAGGCTATTGCCGCTGATATTGCTCTCAGCCTTTACCTCAACAGGAACGATATCTTCTCCCCATTGGATGACAAACTCCACCTCTGCCTTCCCATCGGAAGTCCAATAGCAAGGCTGTTGGTCATCCATTAATGGCATGAGGGATTGTAACACGGTATTCTCTGCCATGGCACCTTTGAACTCAGTGTAGTTGGCTGTAGGATCGGTGATAACCGTAGCCGGCAGGTGTGCCAGCCTCCTCAGTAACCCGCTATCACAGGCATATACCTTGAAAGCATCGGTTTCCTGATAGGCAGAGAGTGGCATCCCTGGTTTACTGATATTGTAAACACGGTAAATCATTCCTGCATCCTCCAGCCACAGCAGGGCATCCTCATAGTCTTTACTGCGGGCTCCGCTTCTAACAACTCGGAAGATGAACTTCCGATTCTCCTTAGACAATTGTGCCGGAAGAGAATGCCAGACGGCATGGATACGGGGTATCTCACGAGGCTCGGCATACTTGGCGAAATCAAGTTCGTAGAGGTCGAGGATATCCTGAAGGGTAGATTCTACAACACCCACCCCTTTGTCACTGAGCAGTGCGACGACAGGCTCTGGCATTCCGCCAGACACCTGATAGCGACGGTATTCCGTACGGAGCTTGTTTAAGATGATCTCTGGCAGATGACCTATCTCATCCAACGAGTCGATATACTCAAAGGTTTGGGGTTCACTGGCACGAAGAAATTCTCTGAAAGTGATGGGATACATCTTCATAACCTTCACCTTACCTACAGGAACAGTCATATTACGTCTCTTAACTGCCACTCCGAGTAAAGAACCTGCCGCAATGATATGATATTGGGGGGCATCCTCGCAGAAGTATTTCAGACTGTTAAGGGCCTCCTCGCACTCCTGTATCTCATCGAAAATCATCAGTGTCCTGCCGGGCACGATGGGTTTTTCACAATAAAGTGTTAGTTCTTTGATCAGCCGATCAGGGGATTTAGTAATCTGGAAGACAGACTTCAGCTCCGGCTGCCGGTCAAAATCAAATTTCACACAGTAGTCAAAACATTCTTCACCAAAGGCTTCCATGGCCCATGTCTTACCAATCTGACGGGCACCTTTCAGTAAGATGGGCTTCCTGTCGGGAGCATCTTTCCACTGCTTAAAATCATTGATAATATCTCTTTCTATCCTCATACGTTTACACAAAATAGTTCTTATTTATGTTGTTTACTACACTTTTCGGAACTTTCTTGTGCAAAGATAGTGTTTTTTTGGAAAATAATACTCGCGACATGAACATTTTTTAAAAAAAACGAATTAATTCAAAATAAATAATGCATAATGCATAATAGGAAAGAAACTAATTAATGCATAATGAATAATGCATAATGCATAATAGAAAAGAAACTAATTAATGCATAATGAATAATGCATAATGCATAATAGGAAGGAAACTAATTAATGCATAATGAATAATGCATAATGCATAATAGAAAAGAAACTAATTAATGCATAATAGAAAGGAAACGAATTATGATAAAAAGCACAAATTATGACCACAAAATTAAATAAAAACTCGTTGTTCTGTCTGATGATAAATATGAGGGCGTGTCAGAATGGCTTCTTCATTCTGACACGCCCTCAACGGAACTGATGGATAGAGATTCTATTTCTTTTATTCCAAATCGAAATCCTTCATGGTGAACACTTCGTTTTGTGGCAGTTTTCTGCCAGAAGCCTTATCGAGATATTCAGGCTGCCAGGTGCGGACGTGGATCTTCGGCTGTTTCTCGTTGGTGAAATCCCACACCATGAAGACATAACCCTCGTCGCTGTAACGGGTGGAGTTCCAACGCTGGCGCACGGTGACACCATAGACATCGCGCTTGGTGGGATGGTGGACGATGGTGATGTCATTGAACGACACGTTGATATACTGGTTGGTACGGAAGGCATTAGCGAGATTGTTCAGATACTCGCGCTTGGTCTTCACAGAGTATTTCACCACCCGGTCGCTGGGCATCACCTCGCTCTTCTTCACCTTGATGACCGAGCCGGTGATGATGAGGGCATCGTCGGAGAACACCTGGTTGAGGAACTTCAGGTCTTTCTGATTGTAGGATGTGCGGAACTGCTCCACATAGTCGATGATCTGCATGCGACGGTTGATGTCGGTAATCTCGTTCTTCTTGCCCCCACCCTTCATGATGTCCATCATCAGGTTGGTATAGAGTTCGGGATTGATGGTGTAGTAGAAACTGACAATCTGCCCGTTCTTGTTGAAGTTGATGACGGCCTCCTGATAGTTCTCCTCAGCCGATGGGTCGATCTTTAGCAGGGGGATGCCACGCACCTGGAAGCCGTTGCTGGTGGTGAGACACTTCTCGACAATTTCCTCCTCGGGACAACGGAAGTTATCGTTGTTCCAGAGGCGTGTCAGACTCTCCTTGGCACTCGACGACATATTCAGTTTCGTGAGTGAGAGTTTCTTTTCTCCGCGTGCCACTGCCATATTGATCTCGGTCAGCAAGTCGGAAACACTGGCTTCCATCTTCTGCCGCAGGTTGTTGTTCGCCATGCCGTCGTTGATGACCAGTCTGACAGCCTTGGCAGCAAAGGCCGAAGCGCTTGTCATGAGGAGCAGGCATAATAAGATAGAAATAGACTTTTTCATATTCTTGTGTTTTTTATTGTTTTTTACTTCATTTTAAACCAAATGGCACCGCAGTTCTTATAGTTTCTGGTGCTGTCAGACTTGCCCGTGGCGATGTTAGTACGGTTGTCGGTGCCGGGCGAGAGCAGGGCGCGGATGTTGCCGTCGGTATCGAAGACTACCAGATAGCAGTCGGAGATGTCGGTGCCGCTGACATAGCGTCCCATCTCGGTGATGATGCCATTTTTCTTCATCGGCATCATGATGCCTTCAAGATCGAAGAAATCCTTGGCGGCGAGAATCTTCTCCAGTTCTTTGCGATGTCTGTCGGGCAGCGGAGCCGCCTCTATCTGCGGAAACGGAGAATTCTTCTTTGGTGTGGTAGTTTCTTTCTTCGGAGGCGCAGCCTCTTTCCTCGGGGTAGCAGCACCCGTCTTTGAGGGGAATATTTCTTTCAGGGTCTCCTTAGGAACAGACATCGTTCGCGCTTTCTGCTGTGGCACGGGCGCAGACTGGACCGAAGGCTTGGGCTTTGTGTCTGGAGCGGGCTTTGGAACCGCTTGGGGTACGGCCTTTTCCGTGGTATCCTTTCCTGGTGCAGGTTTTGCAGGCACATCCTTCTTTGGCATCTCCTTCTTTGGAACTTCCTTCTTCGGCATATCCTTCTTCTGTACTTTCTTCTTCGGAGGTGGCAGCTGGGTTATGTTGCGTTGCTCGTCAGGCTGGTGTTGTCCGGTCAGTTTATTTTTGTTGTAAGGGTCGTCCTTGGTGACCAGATTGTCGTGAATCTTGAACCCGTTTTTGTTGAGTACCTCCATCACCTTGGCCTTATGCACATAGGCGAATACCCGGTACATGTTGTAGCGTTTCACCACGATGGTGTCGGCAAGCAGAGAGAGATCGGTAATCTGCGTACGCTCCACGACCTTGCGACTGTGGTTGGAGGCCCACTCTGCCAGGCCGGACTGCAGTTCCTGCAAAGCCACCTCGTAGGCCACCTCGGGCGTAGAGAGCGTCACATCGCCATAGAGGTAGAGGTGGCTCATTTTCTTGATATTATTGATGAGACTGGTTCGTTCTGATTGTGCCCATAGGGGCATGGTCATTGCGAGAACCATAAGTCCGAGCATAATCTTTTTCATAGATGGTATTTTGCTTTTTTCTTAGAGTTGTCTTTACCAAACAAATTGCGGATGTTGTGCATGGGCAGATAGCAGTTCAGCTGTGCCTCGATAGTGGCTGAGGGATTGCTGATGGCCGCGAACGGAATGTCGAGCGTGAGCATGTGGTTGTAGTTCTCGACAGTATTGACTGCTATCACTGTTGCCTTGACCGATGTGGGCGTCAGTGTCTGCACCCCGAAATACAGTTCGCAGTGCTCGTCACGGCAGAAGGCAATCCACTGGCTGAGGTCCAGATGGAAATCTTTCTGCTCGTAGCCGTAGAGCCGTTCGATGATGTGCAGCTTGCGCTGCTGAGCAATGTCCTGACAGAGCATCAGGTTGGCTACGCTCTCGACAGGGTGATCCTCGCTGAGCAACGGAAAAAGCCTGCCCTTGGCATCCTCTACATAGTAGCGGTTGGCATTCAGTTTCTGGTTCAGGTAGTAGCCACCCTCCAGCAGATAACAATTCTCGATGCCGGTGGCTTTCATCAGCTGTTTGTCAGCAGGCGTGTCCTGCTTGACAGCACCAATAGCCTTCCGGCTCTCGCCCTCGAAGAGTTGCTGTGCCTCGATGAAGTTCATGCCACGCAACAGCTCAAACTCTGCCGGGAAGGTGAGCGAGAGCAGCGTCTTACCCTCGCGCTGCCAGGTGGCCGTGTATTTCATCAGCTCGCACGAAAGATTGAACTGATCGGTGGGCAACAGCTGGCGGACGGTGGCGACAGTGCCTTTCGTAAACTTCACCTCGTCGTCGCGCAGCATCATGGCTGCCGTCTTGGTGGCGGGTGGGAACTGTAGTTGCAGCATGTAACGCTCGATGAACTCCATGACCACACGGTTGCCGATTTTCTTCATCGGTTCAGGAAACAAAGACAACCCGATGTGGTCGGCGATGGCATTCTCGTCGATATGCACGACGATGGCGTTGCCATTCGGCGAGAAGCTGTTGTATCCCGGCTTCATGCTGTCTGTGGGGATGCTGAGCACAGTGGCCAGCCGCTTGAGCTCGGCGGTGCGGAAAGTCACCTTTGCCGACGCAGAGGACTGATACATGCAGAAGACCAGTGCCCAGAGAATGTATTTGATAGATTTCATAATGATTCGGAGAATGTTAGTTTTCTTCTATTCCATTGACCACCTTTACGATGGGCTGGTTGTCCTGGTCGCGCCAGATGCCATTGTAAGGTTTGTCTTGAGAGAATGTTCCTTCGAAGATAAAATGACCGCCCACGATGACCAGCTTGCCTGTGACCAGCGTGTCAGCATTGTAGGTGCCGGTGAACACGCTCCCTTTACGGTCGGTAAACGAAGCAGAGGCGTCTTTTTTCATGCCTTTCTTGAAACGGCCCTCATAATGACGCCCGTCAGGGTAAACCGCCTTGCCCTTGCCGTCGGGTTTGCCGTCGAGCCACTGTCCGCTGTAGAGATACTGTTCGCCGTTGCGATCGGTGCAGGTCTGATTGGCAACGGTCTCATGTCTGTCGCGTGTCAGATAGCCTATAGCCGTAATAAACAACAGAAGGGCGAGCGCGCTCAGTAGAATGAGAGCCACTTTCTTCAGCTGACGGAAATCACGGGGGGTAGAAACAGGTGCGGAGACTGCCCGTGTGGTGTCGTCGGTCGCAGGGTTCCATTGACCATCCAGGATAGACAAGAACTCGCTGATAGTGGCAGGTCGCTGGCTTCTCACGGGTTGCATGCCCTGGACGATGGCGAGCCATGTCTGCTCGGAGATAGTGTCGGAACGGCGGCCCAGACCACGCTCCAGCACGGTGTAGGCATCGGGCGGTGTTGTTCCTGTGAGCAGGAAAAAGAGCGTAGCCGAAAGACCATAGACATCGGTATACGGTGAGAACTCATGGACCGATTCCTGATACTGTTCGATAGGGGCAAATCCGTTGCTCACTCCAACGGGCGTTGAGGTGGTCTCGTCGCCGTTCTTCTCGTAACGCTTGGCAACACCAAAGTCGATGAGCACCGCCTCGCCATGTTCGTTGAGCAGGATATTGGCCGGCTTAACGTCGAGATGGCAGAGATGCTGTTCGTGCATATAACTGAGAGCACTGGCAATCTGACGGATATAGACAAGTGCCTGCTGCTCGGAGAGTGCGCCTTGCTCAAGCACCAACTGTTTCAAAGATCCGCCTTTGAGATACTGCATGACATAATACACCGTACCGTTTTCCTCGAACACATCTTTCACCTTATTAATATGCGGGTGGTTGAGTTTCGACATGTTTTGCGCCTCTTTGACGAACTGCTTTTTCAGGGCAGCCATCTGTCGGGCATTCTGATCAGGAGTCTCGACGCTGGCGGTATCTTCGTTACGGGTGCAACTGTCTTTTACGAAAAACTCCTTGACAGCCACAGGAACCTCCACATCGAATTTGCCGATGTTTCCTTCGAGTGTCTCACGCGAGAGGGCAAGATAGGTGATACCGAATCCGCCCTGGCCAAGTAGCTCGGTAATGGTGTACTTACCATTTCTCAGATGAGAATTCTTCTTCAGTTGCATGTTCATGGATTGATATCTCTTGTTTTAGGGATATACCGGATGAAGCCCGGAGTTGGGGTGCTGTCTTTGGGCGCAGCAACCTTTTGCCTCTCTACTTTTCTAGCAGGCTTGGCAACCTCCTTCCCGGTCTTTTTGGCGGTTGACTTTTCAGTCTTTTTGACGATTGTCTTTTCTGCTTTTTTGACGGTCGTCTTCTCTGCATTCTTGACGGTTGTCTTTTCTGAAACCTGCTTCTGATCGGCTTTCACAGACGCAGCTTTCGTCTCTACCTTTATCTTTGTTGTAGATTTCACCTCCTTCTTTTTCTTTGTGGCAGTCTTCTTCACATGGGTGCTCTTCTGATGCACCTTGGGAGGCTGGAAATCCTCTTTCTGGGCATGCAGTGTCAGTGGCAAGAAGAATAGCGCCACAAGGAGAGGGATGATGAATCTATACATGTTGTAAAGGTTTAGATGTAAATGTGAGCACTGTAGCACCCATCAGCAGGGTTGCACCATCCTCGAGAATCACCTCATCGTCGTCGACCACATCCACTCCGTTGACCCGTGTCAGATTTTTGTTCTTGTAATTGGTCAACCTGGCGCGATAACCACCGGAAGGCTCTTCATCAATCATGATAAGCGCATGGTGACGGCTGATGAGACGGTCGTCGGTCTGTATCTGAATGTCGGCTACCGAGGTGGTGGCCTTCCGTCCCACGATGTTTCTGCCTGGACTCAGCTGGAAAGCCTGACCGTTGGAAATCAGCATGGGAAGGGAGGCGGGTTCCACCTGACGGTCTGGAAGGCGGGTGATGCTGCCGTCGATCTCTTCTTTGTGGAACGTTACGCTCAGACTGGCATGGCATCCCGGGCAAGAGAAATTTTTGACAGCCTCGTTCTTTGAGTTCTTCACTTCAAGAATCACACCGCATTGAGGACATTTCACCCTTTTTACTTCCATATCAACAAAATATTAGATGGAAAAATACTCTACACCTTCGTCAGCAACAGGTGCGTCGTTAACATTCGACTCGAAACCAGTCTCGCCACCTACAGAAGGATCGGTCTCTGGCTCCATAGGCTGTGACTGGGCAAAAGAAGAGCCTGTAGAGATGACTTCCTTCGTGTGCAGATCGACGATCTCGCCCTCATCAGGGTTGCCGTTGTGGTTCAAATCTGCCATGGCGATATCAGCAACACCATCCTGATCCATATCGATGACAGCCACATCCTCGTCGTGCATCCTGACATGAGCCATATCTGCAACTTGTCCGTTAGGCAGGGTGACTGTCTTCGTGCCAATAATCTGAACATCGTCGTCAGAGGCCGGCTGGGCACTGTCCTTCACGTTGTCTTGTGTATGATAGGGCTGTCCGTCTTCAGTGATGGATTCCTTGACATTCGGGTCATCGGTTACTAGTGTAGCCTCTTCTATTTCCGTGTCTTTTACGGTATCCTGAGCCAAAACGTTGTCAGACTCTTTGATGGTATCGGTCGTTGCGTCTTCGATGCCTTCTTCTGTGTAAATCTGGGCGTTCAGTGCGAACTCCTCGCGCTCCTCGTCAGTCAGGTTGTTCCACTCTTCTTCTGTGTAAGTGGTGCAAACCTTGCCGTCCCATACGAACAGACCGCCAGGACCCTGGGCTTCGCGGGCAGCCTGGAAGGTGTCGGCGAAACTCTTCTCATCATCATCGTTTCCAGAATTCTCATTCTTATCGTCTAGCTCTTCCCCTTTAGAATCTTTCTCCTCATTTTCGTCAGGTTTTGCTGTCTCTTCCTTCTCATCAGCGGACTTTGCTGTATGCTTTGCTTTAGGAGCCTCTTTGGGAGCACTTTTGGCTACTGTTTCCTTCAGCTCATCCTCCTGTACGGCTGTTTCTTCTTTAACTTCTTCCTGAGTCTCAGCCTCGGCAGCCTTCTCGCCACGCTTCACTGCCAAATAAGTATTTGCGCCGATAGACGATGCAGCTCCGAAGAAGATTCCGGTTATGCCACCAATCGTAAATGATTTCCAACTTACGTTACTCTTGTTTCTGTTAGGTGTGTTATTACCTACATTCTGTGCACCATTGGTCATGATTGTTTCATCAAACTTTGTCATAGTTGTAAAATTTTAAATGGTTATTAATTTTGTTTCTGGTGCAAATATCAGAATTTTTTTTTGAATGATCAGCATCTTTTTATTCATACTCCACGAAATGGAGGGTTTAATGTACAAAATTATTTTTTGAACTTGATTTTGCAATAAGGACAGTTGTCGTTCTTTGCCAGATTCTCATAAAAAAGATAGTTGCCAAGATAGCGTCCGCAATGGGGACAAACACATTTTGTCTGGAAATCCTTCACAATTTTCTCTTGCTTTTTCACCATGCTGCTTGACTGACGGAATGCCTTGACGAAGAAAGCCACTGATAACAATAATGCCAATAGATAGATACCTATATATAAATGATTCGTTGAACTTCTGCCTAGGATGACTCCAAAAACAATGGCCGCCATGGAGATGATGCCCACTCCCGAGCGCAATGCCCCAAACCGGCGCTCACTGATTTTGAGTTGCTGATTGGCTAAAGAGTATTCATCCCACAAGTCCTTCAACGGACGAATATCAACTGAAGGAGGGATGGCAGATTCGACGGCTTCCCATGGCAACATGTATCCTTCCTCGCCCAACTCAACCCGATCCGTTTTAGTAACGGTTTTGCTGCTAATCAGAATACCATTCACGCGGGTGACATTCTGTGGGTTCAGGTTCTTCAGCTGCCATTTGTCATTATCGTGAACCACCAGACAACAATGCTGACGACTCACACTAAGAGGCACACTATTCGCCTCTCCATATTGTATCACATCCTGCCCAACAGTCAACTTGAGCTGAGCGGTCTTTTCGTCGCGTCCTATTAGAATCTCCATATTGAGTACTCTTTATTATATCCTATTTATCAGCACTAATTCCTTTACCTTCTTCAACGCTTCTTTGGAAATGGTTATCTGAAAAGCAAAGTGATCGTAATCTGACAATATCAAATGCTGTTTCAAAACATGTATCTGGTATATATAATTCATGTTGATGATAAAGCGCTTACCTATACGCATAAAGATTGTAGCATTTTCGCCCAGTTGTTCAGCAAGGTTTCGCTCCATCTCACCCAAATTCATACAAACAGATGCTTTTAACTTGTTCACAGTCATGATATTTGTATAATTACCATCTGCCTCAAAATAGACTATCTTTGAAATGTCTAAACGAATGAGTTCATCGCGCGTATTAAAATACAATAAGTGTGATTTCATAATTCAGCAACTTCAAATGAAAAGGTTATTCGTGTTACAACATGATAAACGTTTTGAAAACGCCCTGATCTTAATCGCTCATTTAACCGATTTATGTTGCAAAGATAGTAAATAATCTTAAAATTGCAAAAAGAAAGGGGGAGAAATGTGTGCTTGCTGAAGAAAAGCGAATGAGAGTATCAGGTCTGGTCCGGCCAACGGAAAGCCAGGAGGGTGAAGAGACGGGCTGGTCCAACAACATGCCGGCAACATTCCGTCGCAGAATGTTGCCGGCTACATATATGACCGGGGGCAGAATGGCCGCCCAATCATATCTCGACCTTATATGAGAGAAGTTTCTTAATAGTTGTCGCCGTAGCGCTCGTGAACGATGTCGTCGAGAGAGCGGCCACGGGTGTTGGGCATGCCGATAAGACCTACCACGAGCGAGATGATGAGCAGGGCTACCATACAGTAGGCGGCAATGGTGAAGCCCTCGCCGTTCTCGCCATAGATATAGGTGAACACGAGTCCCCAGGCTGCCGACAGGCC
>JAEEGL014185301.1_pt1 | contig 11198 bp, 8 predicted proteins | sample 9134231 | NCBI WGS metagenome assembly JAEEGL01 (sample SAMN16246548, study PRJNA631951) | gut metagenome | biome: gut microbiome; feature: rumen; material: fiber-attached | host: Bos | place: Iran: Karaj | collected 2018-10
ACCTGAGCCGAAAGACATATTCCGCGATCATTTCGGACGAAAACCACGTGGTCTCAAAACGCACCGCGATCCAGCTCGCGTTCGGACTGCGACTCTCGCGCGAAGAGGCCGACCTTCTGCTGCATGCCGCCGGCTACCACCTGTCCCGAAGCGTGGTGGAAGACATGATCTTCGACGCCTGCCTGGAGGCGAAGATACACAATCTCGAAGACGTCAACCGCTTCCTGGTCGCCTACGAATGCCGCCCGTTCGTCCCGCAGTAATAATGTCACTTCCTTAGACACACGTTGTGAAACATGATACAATAAACCCTATGAAAACAACAGTGATATCTGTTCTCGGGACGCAGAAGGACGCGCATGGCGGCGCAGGTCCGGCGCGTTGGGACACATGGCGGCCGACCATCGGCCTCGTCCAGCAGGAGAGCCTGCCGATCGACGAACTGCATCTTATCTTCAACAAGGAATTCACCTCCCTCGCTGAACGGGTCAAGGCCGACATCAAGAGCGTCTCGCCAGAGACGAAGGTCGTTTTCGACATCATCCAGCTCAAGGATCCATGGGACTTCGAAGAGGTTTACGGCAAGCTCTACGACTACTCGAAGCAGCCCTGTTTCCATCAGGCGAAGACCCAATACTACATCCACATGTCCACCGGTTCGCATGTGGAGCAGATATGCCTCTTCCTTCTCGCGGAGTCGCGGCATCTGAACGCGAAACTTGTGCAGACTACGCCCAAGGAGGGTCATGTCCGCCATTCGCGCGACCCCAAGGGCACGATAAACATCATCGATCTCGACCTCTCCCGCTACGACAAGCTCGCCAAGCGTTTCGAGCTGGAACGGCAGGACGACCTTTCGTTCCTCAAGCAGGGAATAGACACCAAGAACCCTTCGTTCAACAAACTCATCGAGACGATCGAGCGCGTGGCGGTCAAGTCGTCCGACCCGCTTCTCCTTACCGGACCTACCGGTGCGGGCAAGACGCAGCTTGCGCGTCTGATACACAAGCTCAAATCGCAGAACGGGAAGGTCGCGGGAAGATTCGTCAGCGTAAACTGCGCTACGCTCGCCGGCGATCTTGCAAGCGCGGCCCTTTTCGGATACAAGAAAGGCGCCTTCACCGGAGCGGGTTCGGATCACCCCGGCTTCCTCAAGGAGGCAGATGGCGGCATCCTCTTCCTCGATGAGGTAGGCGAACTGCCGCTCGAGACGCAGGCGAGGCTTCTCAAGGCGATCGAAGAGAAGACCTACCGTCCGATCGGCGCGTCTACCGACGAGCAAAGCGACTTCCAGCTGATCTGCGGAACGAACAGCAAGCTTTCCGACGCGGTAGCGGAAGGAAAGTTCCGCCGAGATCTTCTGGCGCGCATCGACCTTTGGAGTTTCGACCTTCCGGGACTTGTCGACCGCCGCGAGGATATCGAACCAAATCTCGACTACGAACTCCTGATGGCGTCCAAGCGTACAGGCAAGCACATCGCCTTCAACAAGGAAGCCCGCGAACGGTTTCTCGCCTTCGCCCTCGCCCCCTCGACACGATGGGAGGGCAACTTCCGCGACCTGAACGCCATGGTCACGCGGATGGCGACGCTTGCCGACGGTGGACGCATCTCCCTTGCGGACGTGGAAGAGGAGATCGCACGGCATGCCGATGCGCAGTGCACCACTAGCGCCCGTCCGGACTTGGGCGGGTCTGACAAGTCTGCCACCGACCTCACGCAATATCTGGGGAAAGGCTACGGCGACCGCTTCGACGCCTTCGACCTCGCGCAGCTTTCATATGTCATAGGCGTATGCCGCGAATCCTCTACGATGGCGGAAGCCGCCAAGAGCCTGTTCGCCGTGTCGCGCAAGGCGAAGAAGAGCGCCAACGACTCCGACCGCCTCTCCAAATACCTCGCGAAGTTCGACCTCAAGTTCAAGTCGTTGAAGGCTTGAGGCCGGTTCGTCCAGTCACCTGGGCTTGGCGTAGCCGCGGCCGAAGACCCGGTCCGCGAAATCCATCGTCCACTTCCAGTCGTAGGGCGAAAGCCCGTGGCATTCCGTGCGCCGTACGTATCCGAAAGGCGGACGAACCGCCACATCGTCGTATGGAGGCGGCATTTCCATCAAGCCCAGTCCCTTTCCGGTGAGGAACTCCCACACGGGCGAAGCGGCCTTTGCCGCAAGGAATTCGCCGGTCGGGTCGAACCAGCGCTTGTGGTAGCATTCCAGCAGCAACGCGCGCGGCGCCACGCAGGCAAGAAGCATGTGCTGATCGAACGGCTGGCTCTTGGGGTCGTCCTTGTACTTCCAGACACCCGAGCAGTACCAGTGCGACAGGGAGAGACGCTGTCCGGCCAGCGTCTCGCCATAGTTGCGCTTCATCAGCTGCACGCCGACCGCCCCGGTCTGGTTGGGGACGCACACCGCGAACCTTTCGTCGAACGCGGCGGCGAGCAAGGCCGCCTTCCCGAGACGCGACGAACCTGTGACCACGTTGCGCTTCGCGTCGATCTCGGCGATGCGTCCGGCAAGGTCGAGACCGCGGCTGAGTCCCCACGCCCACACGATCATCGCGCCGGGATTGTCCGTCTTCTTCGGGTCGCGCGGTCCCCAAAGCTCGCATACGCCGTTGAACGGATCGGCCGGCTTCTCCTTCATGTCCGACGTTATCTGCGTATACTGCGCCGACATGAACGCATACCCGCGCGCCGTCATCTCGCCGAACGGCAGGATGTAGTGGTTCGTGCGCCCTTCCTTCGCCAGGAAATCGTTGCCCTTGTAGTTGAGGTGCAGGATTACCGGACACGGCTTCGGCGCATACTTCGGGATATGCACCAGCCAATCGATCACAGGACCTGTCTTGTCCGCGCGGAACCACATCCGATAGCGGCGTTCGATGGTGAAACGGTCTTCCGTGAGTTTCTCGGACAGCATTTCCGTCACCAGCGTCTCGGGCGGCGGCGGCATCCGTCCATAGACCTCCTGCTCGAAGATGGCAAGCATCTCCTTGCGGCGGGCAGGCCACTGCGACGCATCCTTCACCTTGCGTCCGTCCACGAACGTCAGCGGATCTTCAAGCTTGTAGGTGCCTTCCCCTGCCTTCGATTCGTCGTAGTTGAATTCAACGAACTCGGTCCTTTCCTTGTTGGAGTAGAACCGCTTGGCGTCGCCTTCCGGCGTGCCAGGGATTGAATCTATATGCGTTACGCGGCGCCTTACGAACTCGCGCTCCTCGTCAGTCACCCAGGGGGCCAGTCCTGCCGCGGCACAGGCCGTCACCATCGCGCACAACACAATCACAGTATGTTTCATCGCCATATTCTCTCCTTGTTGCCTTTTACCTTAAGACCTGTTACCTCACCTTGTCGCAATCGGACTTGAACGCGCGGATACCGGCGGCCATAGCGCCCCAGTCGCTCGTGCCGGCGAACCAGTCCACCCCGCGCGCCTTCCAGCGCGGGAAGTCGCCTGCCGCCGTGCCGAGCCATTTGCCGGCCTTCTTGATCTTGGCGGCGACCTCGTCGATAACCTTGTTCAGCTCGGGATCGTCCATGCGGTTCAATATGCCCATGGAACCTGAAAGGTCGCACGGCCCGATGCAGAACGAATCGACGCCCGGCACCTTCAGTATCGCGTCGAGATTCTTGACGGCATCGATGTGCTCTATCTGGCAGATCACGAGCGGCCACTTTTCGGAATACGCGGCGTAATCGAAGAAATCCTCGGCCCCGTACCGCACGGCGCGCCTGACGCCGCATCCCCGGATGCCGGTTGGCGGATAGCGGCAGGCCGCAACGGCGGCTTCCGCAAGCTCAGGCGTGTTGACCATGGGCACGATGATGCCATCCGGCGCGATGTCGAGATACGGCTTGATGAGCATGGGCTCGTCCGCCCGAACGCGCACAAGCCCCGCGCAACCGGTGCCGCGCAGGGCGATAAGGTGCCGCTGCACGTCCTGTATCGTATGTGGACCGTGCTCCGCGTCGATCCAGCAGAAGTCCATGCCGCAGTCGCCAGCGAGCTCGCTCACGATGAGGTCGCTCATGGTCACCACGCATCCGACGGACGTCCTGCCCGCCTTCAGGTTGTCAAACAGCCTGTTCCTGATTTCCATATCATCTTCCTTTCAATCCAGTCCGGGCAGATGTCCACTGCCCGTCGCTGCACAAAGTATTATAGCATCTTCCCGCCCGCACATGCATTTACAAACTTCATAAATCCATCAGCAGGGATTTTATCATTGCACTAAGACGCCGGAAATGCGATAATTACCGCGGTTGACCTCTCCGGCGCCATGCCGGCAGGTTCCAGCAAGCCATGTGGGCTTGCCCTGCCGGTCCTGCGAAGGAGACGTCCCGCAACAAATGATGCGTCACACAAATACGGCATTTATACTGTTCCTTCCATGGACTGCGGCAGCGCTTTCCATCACGCAGATATGTGAAATCGAACGGCCTCCCGAACCTGCATCGTTAAGTTCGCTTTCGTTCGTGTCCAACGGCACGTACTGGTCGTCAACCGACTGGAACCCCACGCTCTACGAGCTGACGCTGGACATGCCTGCCGGCGGCAGACCGGCCAATCTCAAGATCACCGCGAAGTGCAGTCTTCAAGACGCCAAGGACGTTGAAGGCATAGCCCGCGACCCACTGCGCGGAACCGTATGGGCGGCAGACGAAGTCAATATGGAAGTCTGCGAATACGATCCCGCCACAGGCCGGCGCATCGGTACGCTGGACATCCCGCCCGTATTCAAGAAATCCCGTACCACCTACGGTTTGGAATCGCTTTCAATAAGGGCGGACGGCCTGGAGCTGTGGCTTGCCAACGAAGAAACGCTCGTGTGCGATGGTTCGGTATCCACGTCGGAGACGGGCGCCACCGTGCGGATCGCAAGGTTCACGCGCAAGGACGGCAAAGACGCATGGCGTGCGGCAGGGCAATGGGCCTACAAGTGCGACGCCTTGGCCGGCGCGGCCCCCCTGAACGGCTGCCGATCGGGTCTTACCGACCTATGCGTTCTCGAGGACGGCACACTCCTGGCGCTTGAGCGCGAATATAGCTTCAAACCGCTGCCCGCCTTGCGTTGCCGCATCTACGCCATAGACCGCAAGGGCGCGACCGATATCACCGCGCGCGAATCCCTCGCGCCGGGCACGCCGCCCTTCTCGCCCGTGGCAAAAACCATGCTCTATGAAGTCAATTCAGGACTTTCGATGTACGAGGGAATCGCCCCTGGGCCCGTGGAAGGCGACGGTTCGCGCATCATCCTGCTAGTCTCGGACGGCGACAAGATGATGTTGAAGCGCATCATGGTCCTGCGGCTCGCGAAGTGACGCCTCCGCCCGGCGCTACTTCATCGCCAGCGGCACCACCCATGACATCGCACGGTTCCTGTCCTGCAGTATATCCTGCGCGACCGACTGTACATCATCTGCCGTGACGGCCTCGATCTTCTCGATCATCTCGATGGCGGGTACGATGCGCCCAAACGTGTGCACACCCAGTCCAAAATAGAAAAGCCGCGTGCGGGGCTGCTCGAAACCAAGGCGGAAATTGCCCAGCAGATAGTCTTTCGTGCGCCTCAACTCGGCCTTGGAAGGCTTCTTCTGCCGGATACGGTCGATCTCGACTTCTATCGCCTTCACCGCCTTCGCCGCACGCGATGCATCCAGCCCGGCCGTCACGCACCATCCACCGGCGTCGGAGAAGAACTGCAGCTGCGAACGTATGTCATAGCTCAATCCACGCCGTTCGCGCACCGACTGGAAAAGGCGCGAACTCATCGTGCGGCCCATCAGCGTATCGCACACCCCCGCCGCATGCTGCCGTTCGTCCATCACGCCGAACATGCGGTAGCCCATCGCCAGCTGCACCTGCTGGATGTCCCGCCCCACGCGCATCTCCGGGATCACGGGTATCGACAGGTCCACCGGTTCGAATGCAGGCGGCTTTCGCGCCGGGCGGCGCCCCAGACGCTCCACGATGAGTCTACGCGCGAAGCCATGGTCGAAGCACCCGGCCACCACGGCCACGGTGGCGGAAGGCACGTAATGCCTGTGCATGTAGCGGCGCAGATAGGCGGGCGTCATCTTGGACAATGTCGCTTGACCGCCCGCGATGGGAAGTCCAAGCGCATTGCCGGGGAAGAGCTGTCTGGAAAGGTTTTCCGAGGCGACCGAGTCCGGCTCGTCTTCGTACATCTTGATCTCTTCAAGTATCACATGGCGCTCGCGCTCGAACTCGACGGCGGGGATCGCCGAATGCAGATACATATCGCAAAGTATGTCGATGGCCGTTTCCATGCTTTGCGCCGGCAGATAGGCGTAGAAACACGTTCCTTCCTCGGACGTCCACGCGTTGAAGTTCCCGCCACGTCCCTCGATCGCCTGCGAAATCGCAAGCGCCGAACGCTTCTTCGTTCCCTTGAAGAGCATGTGCTCTATGAAATGCGAGGCGCCCGCGTCGGTCTCGGATTCATGCCGCGAACCGCTTGCGATGAAGAGCCCGAAACTCACGCTCTCGGCATGGCTGTCGTGGGCATAGACTATCCGCAGCCCGTTTGGAAGAGTCTCCAGTTCCGCTTCAGGCAGCATCGCCGTTTCCCTTTTCCCCGCGGGCCGCGGCGTTCATCGCCGCGAGAGTGGTCCGTCCGTCATAGAGCGCCTTGCCCACTATGGCCGCACGCAGGTTGGCGCGGGCGAGCGCGATGAGATTCGCTACGTCCTGCGGCGACGACACGCCGCCGGATGCCGTGATCTGGCACGAGGGCGCGGCGTCGCAGATAGCCGCCATCTGCTCCAGATTGGGTCCCCCAAGCATTCCATCCGTGGCGGTATCCGTGTAGATGATGGTCTTTACGCCGGCGGCGGCGACCGTGCGGGCCAGATCCGTCGCGCGCACATCGGTCGTGGTGACCCACCCGCGCGTCTGCACCATGCCGCCGCGCGCATCTATGCCCACCGCTATCCGCTCGCCGTAGCGGGCGACCGCATCTGCAAGGAAGGAAGGATCCTCTAGCGCGGCCGAACCGATTATGGCCCTCGCCGCACCGGCGTCAAGAACCGCCTTGAGCGCTTCGGGGGTACGCAAGCCCCCGCCGACTTCGACCGGGCCGCCGAACGCGGAGATGATCTGCCCGATGACCGCCGCATGCCGCGGAGTGCCGGCGAACGCTCCGTCGAGGTCCACCACATGCAATTCCTCGCCGCCCTGGTCGCGCCAATCGCGCGCCTGCGCGGCCGGATCGGCATTGTAGGTGGTGACATCGTCCGCGCGCCCCTGGCGCAGACGCACGCACACGCCGCCCTTCAAGTCTATGGCTGGTAAGATCGTCATTTTATCTTGAATTCCATCTTCAACGCGCCGGTGGGGCAGGCTTCTGCGCACAAGAGGCAGTCCCTGCAGCCGGCGACGGCCTCCGGATTGTCGAACTCGGGCTTGATCACCGTCTTGAAACCGCGGCCGACAAGTCCGAGCAGCCCCTTCTTCGCCTTCTCTTCGCATGTCCGCACGCACAGGTTGCAGAGGATGCACTTGCGCTGGTTGCGCTCGATCGAGATGAGGCGGGATTCCACGAATCCGGTGTGGAACTCGCCGCGGAAACGGCCGCAATCCGCCTTGCATTCGTTCGCGTAGCGGATCAGCTTGCAGTCGAAGTAGTCGTGGCAACCGCACTCCAGGCAACGTTTCGCCTCGGCACGCGCGGCCTCCTCGGAGAATCCGAGGTTGACTTCCTTGAAATCGTTCCGGCGCTCCGCCGCCGGGCGCTGCGGCATCGCGGCACGCGCGATGCGTTCACGGTCGGCGAAGTCTTTTTCGGAAAGGTTGCGCTCGGATATGATCGGCTTGACAGGATGGTACGCGACGCCGTTGAGATACGCGTTGACGGCCAGCGCGGCCTCGTTGGCCTGCGCGATCGCGCCGATGGCGATGCCGGCGCCCTTGTTCACCGTATCGCCGCACGCGAACACGCCCGGAAGCGATGTCGCGAACGTGGCTTCATCGGCGGCTATGGTGCCCTTCTGCGTCTGCGGCAGATCCGCGAATCCCTCTGGATCGTTGCGCTGGCCGATGGCGGCGATCACGCTGTCCAGCTCTATCTCCTCCAGTTTGCCCGGCACGGGCACCGGTTTGCGGCGGCCGCGTTCGTCGGGCTCGCCAAGCTCCATCACCTGAAGTCTCATGCCGCAGACGCGCCCATCCCTGCCCAGGATTTCATCCGGGGCATACAGGAACTTGAACTTGACGCCCTCCTCCTCGGCTTCGGTTATCTCGATATCCTCGGCGGGCATCTCCTTGCGCGTGCGGCGGTAGACCACGAAGACCTCCTTCGCGCCCAGGCGCACCGCGGTACGGCACGCATCCATGGCCGTATTGCCGCCGCCGACGATCGCGACACGTTCGCCGATCTGCGGCCTGCCGCCAGTAGACACGGCCCGCAGGAAATCGATGCCGCCCCATACGCCATCTAGCTCTTCGCCCTTGACGCGCATGGGTGACGACTTCCAGGCGCCGTTCGCGACGATCACGGCATCGAACCATGTGCGGAACTTCGCGAAGTCGGCTTCACGCCCGATCTTGAAATCGTTCACGAAAGTGACGCCAAGCGCCGCTATGGCGGCCGTCTCGGCCTTGAGGACATCCTTCGGCAGCCGGTACGCGGGAATCCCGTAGCGCAGCATGCCACCCATCTCGGGCATCTGGTCGTAGACGGTGACGTCATGCCCCCACTGCGCAAGCTTGAACGCGGCGGTAAGCCCGGCGGGGCCGCCGCCTATGATACCGACCTTCTTGCCGGTCGGCGAGGCCACCTTGATGGGATGCGCATTGCCGTCCATGCGCACGCGGTCGGCCGCGAAATACTTGAGCTGCGCGATGGAGATCGGCGACTCCACCAGCCGGCGGCGACATGCTCTTTCGCATGGATGGGGACAGACCCTGCCGATCGAAGCCGGGATCGGGAACGTATCCATCACCGTGGACACCGCATCGGCATAACGCCCTTCCGCGATCTCCTTGACGTACTTCTGGCAATCGGTGTGCGCGGGACAATTCAACTTGCATGGTCCCAGACAGTCGCCGTCATGGTCGCCCATCAGAAGATCGAGCGCGAGCTTGCGCACCTTGAGCGACTTCTCGCTCCTGGTGAAGACCTCCATCCCCTCGCCGACCTTCGCCGAACAGGCGCGAAGCATCTTGGGGCAGTTCTTGACCTCGACCACGCAGACGCCGCAGGCGCCATAAGGGCCAAGCTCCTGCATGTAGCAAAGATTGGGTATTTCGATGCCGGCGGCCTTGGCAGCCTCCAGTATCGTCGTTCCGGCGGGTACGCACACGTCAACGCCGTCTATCTTGAGATTTACCGACTCTTGGTTCATTGGCGGATATTTTACCACAGAACGGCGAACGGGGAAAGGGAAAAGGGGACTTATAACTTTTTGACTATTTCGATGAAACGCCAATTAAAAATATGTTAAAATATCAGCCGTGAAAACCAAATACGCGTACATGGCTTTTTCGGCCATACTAGCAGCAGCTTCCGCCGCGGGGCAGACGAACGTCCCCCCCGCGGAAATCGGCACCCCGGCCTCCAAACTGAAGGCCAACGCGGGCGCCGACCTTCGTGTCCGCCAGGAAATCATGCACAACGTGCCCGGCCTTCCAGGCGCACCGGGCGCGATGTTGCCCAAAGAGCGCAAGGAGGCGATAAACCAGTTCCGGTTCCGGCCGCGCGTGTGGGGCCGCCTCGACTACGAGAACTTCGGCCTATATACGCGTCTGGCGAATGAAACACGCGAATATGTCGTCAAGAACGGCAAGCGCCACAAGGACCAGAACTACACCTTCCCTGATGAAGTCATAATCGACAACCTCTACTTCGAGGGACGCCAACTCTTCGACGGATTCCTGGACTTCCGTATCGGCAGGCAGGATTTGTTCGACGGCAAGCATTCCGTATTTGGGTTGGACCACATCCTTCAGGACGGTGCGCCGTACGTAGGTTCGCGTTCGTGCTATGCCGACATGGCGCGGTTCACGTTGCATCCGACCGAAGACTCAAAGCTGGACCTCTTCGGACTATACGACAATGGCCGCAACATACTTCGCTGGGGCAACCATAATTCGGATAACCGGCCGATGAACGCGATCCATCCGGCGGACTCGCCCGGAATGGACGAATGGGGCGGCGGCGCGATATGGTCGAGCGATCTTTTCGAAAAGCGCCTGCCCTATCAGCTCTACGTGGTGCACAAGCACACGGAATCCTACTGGTCGCCCAGGCGTGTGCGCATGTCCGAAAAGCAGATCACCACGTTCGGCGTGCGCGTGCAGCCGCAGATAACCGAATCGTTCTCGCTGGACCTCGATGGCGCCAAACAGGTCGGCTCCAAATCCAACGGCGGCAAGCAGGCGGGCGGCTGGATGGGCTACGCGGCGATGGACTTCCATCCGCAGATATCAAAGGAATGGCAGCCCTATGCACGGCTGTCGGCATATTACCTTTCCGGCGACAAGCATCGCACGGACGACGCGCACGACAACGACACCGCATGGGATCCCATGTGGGCGCGTTCGCCCAACGACTCGGAGATGTTCCAGTACGGCACGCTCTACGGGCTAGGCTACTGGAGCAACATGCTCTACACGAAGCTCACGCTGGGCGCCGACTTCGGGCCGCACCATGGCATATGCGCATACTCGGGTCCGATGTGGGCCGCGGTGCAGGACCATCTCGGCCATGCAGACGGTTCGGGCGGCTCGATGTACAAGGGCTGGAACTCGGCCGCGCGCTATGATTTCCCCATCTGGCTTGCGCCGAAGAACGCCACGGGCATCCGCCGCTTCGAGGTGTTCGGCCACATCATCGGCGAAATGTTCAATCCTGGTGACTACTACGACACCTCCAAGCCGGCGTACTTCCTGCGCTGGGAATTGATGTTCAAGTTCTAGCCCGAGGCGGAATCTTCGTCCGCCGCCGCGAGTAGCATGCCCAAGGCATGCTCCACGGCCGCGGCGCGTACTTCGTTGCGTCCGCCCGGAAAGACGATGTTTTCTGCCTTGACACCGGCTGGCGTAGCGATTCCGAACCATACGTAGCCTGCGGGATGTATCCCGTCGCCGCCCGGTCCCGCAAGGCCGGTGACCGACACCGCATAGTCGACCTTCAGCAGGGCGCGTGCCCCATTGGCCATCTGCACGGCGCATTCGC
>JAEEGL014498533.1_pt1 | contig 11198 bp, 6 predicted proteins | sample 9134231 | NCBI WGS metagenome assembly JAEEGL01 (sample SAMN16246548, study PRJNA631951) | gut metagenome | biome: gut microbiome; feature: rumen; material: fiber-attached | host: Bos | place: Iran: Karaj | collected 2018-10
AAAAGTGAAAGTCTTCTGCGCCATAGCAGCACCAGTTGTGAGAATCAAGCACATAAGTGCGATAATTGTTTTCTTCATAAACAAAGTCTATTTAATTAATTAAATGTTGTAAAAACTATGTTTTTTATACTCTAATATTATATACACACTCGGGCCAATTTACTAAACCCCAAATCGCGTTTTTTCTGAAAAGACATACAAATGTAGCATTTATTCTACCATTAAGAGCACGTGCCGATCGGTCGTTTTTAGAAAAATGTATTATATTTGTGCTATCAAATCTGAATCATTATGACAAAGAAAAAACAGAAGAAACAACAGGCAGGGTTGCAGTTCCCCTCGCCCGAACAGTATATGAAGCAGTGCGTTCGCTCGCTCGAGATAGGCAAGTGCAATATCACTGAAGTAATAGAGGAGTGTGGTGAAGGCCACTTTGTTGTCACAAGAAAGCATAATGGCGGATGCATCAATGCGCCCTTTTACCTGGTGGACATGCTTTGTCTTGGCGCGAAAGACTCTTTTTATCATCTCACGCTTGCTGAGGAAGAAATGGACAAGTTCCTTGACAATGGTCAGGTTCTCAGAGAATGTTCCTATGAGGAGGCTCATAACTGGATTTATGGTGCCATCAGTTGGGAAGAAGAGGCCGGAATTGAGCCTTACAAGTCGTTTGCCATCACACAGTATATGCTTGAAGAGGTCACCGATGATATTCCGTTGATTGAATATGGAGAAGATGGTATGCATTTCCTGATGGCCAACGATGATTTGGAGACCAGCCGCTCTATGCCATTGCTTGAGAAGAACCTTGGCGTTGGGAACCAAACATTCTCCGTCAAAACCGACAACGTTGACTTTGATCTTGATTCTGAAAAGATGATTGAACGACTGAAACATGCCCGCAAGAGTCCTCTCTTCAAGAAAAATGGACCCAGCACGCAGTACACCTATTGTAATCCTGAATATTCCAAGACGCTTCAATTCGAAGAATCCGATTGGCTCTTTCAGGTATTGCAAAACACAGACTATTCACTCTATCTGCCCGATGATGTGACCGACCGCATCCTTGCTTTGCCTCGTGAGGCTGTTCGCCACGATTTGGAGCATATTATAAAGTATCACATAGGCTTGACCTGCGATGGTGTTACCGATGAATACGACCCCGATGGTTATGCAGGTACTTTATCTAACAGCATCATCCTTTTGGGTAAGTTCGGCAATGAGGACAGTTTCCCAAGACTCAGGGGTTTGACTGCGATCTTGAAGGACTCATGCTCCATAGCCTACTTGACATCCAAGCTAAGGAATTATTGCCAGAAATTCGCGAGATGTTTGCCACCAGGTTTGTTGACCTCGGTGTTTGTGGCGATTTTGCTGAGGTGTCACAAAGAATCCTTAAACCTCGCTACAAAGATCATTACAATCATTATTTCACCGAAATTCACGAACACTTTGCCGATATGAAGGCAAGATGGGAGTGCTGAATTGTACATGAAATAGTAGCCGAATCAGCAAGCAAAGAAGTGAAGAATAGTGGTTTTAATAAGATACCATTTGTTACAGATATGCCAAACTACGATTTTCTTATACTCCAATATAATGAGTTTGAACACTTGACACGAGATCTTCTTCAAAAGAAAGAAAAGATTTTCGTTGAAAGTTTTACGCCAGGGAAAGATGGAGGCGTGGACTTGCGTTTTGCAAAAGTTAGAGAAGAGAATACCATAGTACAAGCAAAACGCGTTAAAGACTATATCTCGTTAAAAAGAACTTTACTAAAGGAAGTCTCCAAGGTAAAGACACTCAACCCAGAACGCTACATCATATCAACATCAGTCGGTTTAACTCCAGAAAACAAGACAGAGATACAGACTCTTTTTAATCCCTATATACAATCTACAGAGGATATTCTTGGTAGAGATGATTTAAACAATTTGCTTGGACAGAACCCCGATGTGGAAAAGCAATATTATAAACTGTGGATAGGTAGCACTGCTGTTCTTGAAGATATCTTGAACAAACGCATAAATAACTGGTCTGCAATAGAGTTAGAGACCATACGTCGTGAAGTTTCTACTTACGTGATGAATAAGAGTTTTAATGATGCACTGGAAATTCTGACAAAGAATAGGTATGTGATTATTTCTGGTATACCAGGTATAGGAAAGACCACTTTGGCGCGGATGCTTGTAAACTACCTTCTGAGTGAGGGTTATGAAGAGTTTGTTAAACTGACAGGAATTGGTGACGCAGCCCAGAAGTTGCAAAAAGGGAAAAAGCAAGTATTTTTCTTTGACGATTTCTTGGGTTCGACTTTTTTCCAGAACGATGAAAAAGGATTTGATCAGAAGCTAGTGGCTTTCATTGAAAAGGTAAAGTATGAAACAGACAAGATTTTTATTCTCTCAACCCGTGAATATATCCTAGCGGAAGCCAAACAAACATATGATGTGTTTTCCACCAAGAACTTAGAGTTGGCAAAATGTGTATTGGATTTATCGAACTACACAGAATCAATCCGTGCAGAAATACTATATAACCATTTAGCTATGGCAAGATTACCATTGCCATATGTAAGAGCGTTGATAGCCAAAAGAAGTTATTTAAGAATTATCCAGCACCATAATTTCAATCCACGCATTATTGAGACATTCTTAAATTCAGAGTTATATCTGAGGGTAGAACCAGATCAGTTCGTTGCCAAGTTCATAGATTTCTTTGATCGTCCATACGCCGTTTGGGAATTGGCATTCAGACAGATTAAGCCGATTGCTCAATACGCTCTGCTGGTTAGGATGTCTATGGGAGACAAACCTGTGTTGCTTTCTGATTGGTACTTGGCAACCAAGAAATTTGTACAAGGTACTGAAAAGGAATTGCATCTCACCATCAATAAACAGGTATGGAATGATGCACTGAAAATTATTGAAGGAACGTTTGTTTTTACTAAATTCCAAAAAGATGAGCACCTTGCCTGCTATCAAAGTCCTTCAGTTTTTGATTTCTTACAAGAATGGATAAAGAACTTGAGCGATATTCAAGAGTATATCATTCGTGAGTCATATTTCGCAGAGCAGCTTTATAAGGCTTTCTCAGATACAGGGTATCCAAGTTTTTTTGATTATGGTAGGGTAAAGATAAATGAGTCGGCTAAACCTGCTTTGGCGCAGGCATTTAAACGTCTTGCCTCAGAACTCCATTTTTGCTCTTTGAAGGATTATGGAACAACGCATGAAAAGGTACCGCAAGATATTACGGATTTCCTTCTGGGGTTTGAGCGTTCCTTCGGCGGGATATACAAGAGAAAACCAGATTTATTGAGAGATATTGCTTCACAAAATTTGCTGGAAGACACTAGGATACCACTATTTAAAAGGATGGATTATCTAGATAAGTTAGGTGAAGGCTCAAAACAAGAGTTAGATTTAGAACAACTAGCCAGTGTCGTTCTTGAACAATCTGAACATTTAGATGATTTTGTGAATTCGATGGACCTGCTACTTGAAACGGAAGCAGGCTCTTTAGCGTTAAAAAGTAATGACCTTTTGAAAAAAGTGGAGGAGGCTATCGAATGGGAAATAGAAGAAGCAGACTCAGAACAAGAATGTAATCATATTAGTGATAGCTTGTCTGCATTAGTGGAGCACATACCATCATTGAATGAAGCTGCATGGCAAGGAGCTATAGATGAAGTGATATCAAGATTTCCTCGTGAAGAAGACTACGATGAGGATTTTTCACGTGACTTAAGTTCAGCTACAAATGACAAGAACCAGTATGAGGAGATGTTTACGAGTTTGCTTGAATCATCAGGAGATCTATAAAGAGAATGATTAGGGAACACAATTGAAATTAGAGTGTTTATTATCTCAACGCATTTAGTATCCAGATATCATCATTGTGACCTCAAACTATTTTTTGGTTTATAATGACCGAAGTCATTTTCAATCCAAGAAAAAATGATGCCGTTTCAGAAAGATGCTACTATTCAGAAAAAATATCCAAAAGCACAACTCGCTGAGATTTGAATAATCAGTATGGATGAGCAGGTTGGCCTAATATGAGCGATTGCAAAAATGCAACTATTAATAATCAATAAAATCATATTTAAAATCGGTAAAAGCCCTGCTTATTCGTTTTTTGTCAAAATTTGAATGTTCGCATTTCAAAAATTACAAAATTTCTTCAATCAGCCTAACTTATAACCCTGCACAGTTGCATTATATAGGCAAAATATGCTTAAAATACATGCAAAACAAGAGTTCCATCCCAAACTCTCAATAAAAAATAGTACCTTTGCAAGCAAATATTCACATCGCGGATTAAAAATGGAATTGAATAGTCGGATATCAGAATGTACCGCTTACGATTTCAAGTTGATGCTTGAAGAGAAGAAACCCAAGAGTTGGTTGAAGAGTGTAAGCGCTTTTGCCAACGGCTTGGGCGGTTCTCTTTTCTTTGGCATAGACAATGATGGAGTTGTAAGAGGCCTTGACGAAGTGCAGCATGTTTGTGAAACCATTAGCAGCAAGATCCGCGATTATATGGATCCCCTCCCTGAGGTTGAAATGATTCCCCATAGGACGGACAATCTTGATGTGCTCCAGTTAAAAGTCAATTCAGGGAATTATACGCCATACTACTATGTCGGCGATGGGCAGCGCATAGCCTTTGTACGCAATGGTGATCAGAGCTTACCAGCAACGGCAGAACAAATGGTACGGTTGGTGTTGAAAGGTTCTAACAAAACCTATGATTCTCTTCATACGGACTATAAGGCTGAAGACCATTCTTTCACGATATTAGCGAATACTTTCAAAGATCGCACCAAACAAGAATGGGACAAGAAATACCTTTTGTCTTTTGGCCTTGTTACTGGTACAGGATGTCTTACGAATGCTGGTGCTCTGTTTGCTGACGACTGTCCACTCTGGCAATCTCGTTTGTATTGTACACGATGGGATGGAAAGGAAAAGGGTGATGCCATCAATGATGCAGAGTTTACAGGAAATGTCCTCATGCTGCTTCGAGAATCCATGAACTTTGTGAAATCTAACACCAAGAGAGGATGGGAAAAATTGCCTGATGGGCGTAAGAACAAACCCGAATATGCAGAACGTGCCGTTCTTGAAGCAATGGTAAATCACTTCATTCATCGAGACTATACGGTAATGGGCGGTGAAGTGCATCTTGACATTTATGAAGATCGTCTCATAGTTACGTCACCTGGTGGAATGTACAATGGTATGCTGATTCAGGACTTAGATATCGCTGACGTTTCTTCTGAAAGGCGTAATCCAATACTTGCGAATGTGATGGCTCAGCTTGACTATATGGAAAAGCGAGGCAGTGGACTCACACGCATCTACAACGAGACCAAAGCTTTGGATGGATATCGGGATGAACTGAAGCCAGTTTTCAAATCCACTCCGACTCAATTTCAGACTATCATCTTTGCCTCCATCGATATGACAGATGTCGGAGACGTGTCGGAGACGAAACTTACTGAGCGTCAACGGAAAATCCTCGATCTCATCAAAGAGTCTCCGACAATAAGTGGCCGGCAGATGTCGGAGATATTGTCGGTGAGCCAACGCACCATTGAACGTGACCTTTCTAATTTGAAAGAACTTGGTGTTTTAAAACGCGAAGGTAAGGATAATGATGGGGTCTGGGTAATAAATTAGCACGTAAAATAAGATTATTTAAAAAGAGTTTTTATGCAAAACCAACAATTGGGAGCTAGTTTACGAGGAAGGCTAAGAAATACTGATCTACCAGTTTCAAAGTGTTTATACCCTCTTTTCGAAGCAGTTGTTAATGCAATATATGCAATTGATGATCGTGTTAACTCCGATAAAGCATTTGCTATATCTGAAGGAATGATACGTGTGTCCCTAAATCGAGCAGCTAATAGTGATTTGTTTGGTGGAAAGGCTGAGATTTTATCTATCATGATTGAAGATAACGGCATTGGTTTCAACGATGAAAACTATGATTCGTTTTGTGAGTTAGATACTATGTATCACGCATCAAAAGGTTGTAAAGGCATTGGTAGATTATTGTGGCTGAAAAGTTTTTCGTCTGTTGAAATTGATAGTTGTTATATGGACAATGAAGGCGAAAAGAAAAGTAGACATTTCTCTTTTACCCCTAGTGGCATAATGACTCTTCCAAATGTTGATGTTGAGAACAGAGATGTAGGCACAAAGGTTATCCTAAGAGGTATTTCTAATGCATATAAAGCCGCTATCAGCAAACTAGGGCAGGAAACAATAGCTAAATCACTATTTGAACATTGCCTTTGGTTCTTTTTGAGAGATGGTTCAAGTCCAGACATAAGAATTATAGATGGGACAGATCCAGCAACGAATCTCAATGAAATATACGATAGCTATCTCTATAGCGACCAATCTAATAGTACAAACTTTACTATTGGTGAAGCAACATTTAATGTATTGCATATAAGATTGCAGCGTTCTGAAAGTAATAACTTAATTTCTTACTGTGCCGGCAACAGAATTGTGAAGGATGAAAAGATTAAGAATATTGCAGGTTTATATGATTCTGCGTTGGAGGCTTCTGATGGTTCTTTCTATTATAAGTGCTTTGTGACCTCTCCGTATTTTGATGAACATGTCTCTCCTGATCGCTTTGCATTTCTCATTCCAGAACAACGAGAAAATGAGAATCAGACAGAGGTAATAGAGCAAGTATATTTCGCTGATGTTAGAGATTATGTTTTGAATCAGGTAAAAGATTTCTTAAACCCATACCTTGAGGATAATAAATCTGCTGGGAGAGAGAGGCTTACTCAGTTTGTAGACGAAAAAGCCCCATACTATAAACCCCTATTGACAAGTCTTGGTGAAGATGAGAAGGTAATTAATCCTAAAGCTAACGACAAGTCTATTGATTCTTATTTACATACAAAACTTGTTGAGAAAGAACATAAGCTCATAGAAGAAGGTCATGATGTTCTGAAAATGAGAACTGGCGAAACGGATGAAGAATTTAATCTGAGAGTTGAAAAGTATTTTGATAATGCTCAGCAATTAAAGCAGACTGATCTTGCGAGATATGTTCTACATCGTAAGTACATTTTACAATTACTGGAGGAAGCTCTACAACCAGATAAAGATGGTAATTATTCTAGAGAAGAAAAAGTACATGAGATTATTATGCCAATGAGATCCACAAGTGATGATGCCAAATTCAACGATAATAACCTGTGGATTATTGATGAGCGGTTGGTATTCCATCATTATTTGGCATCAGACAAGACTTTCAAATCAATGGAAGTCACAGATTGTGAATCTGGCAGAAGACCAGATGTTCTATTGGAAAATATCTATGATAATCCATTGTTTGTGACAGAGAAAACCAACCCTCCTTATGCTACTCTAAGAATCATTGAGTTTAAGAGACCTATGAGAGATAATATTGAAGCTGAAGATAGTACAAAAAATCCTATAGATCAATGTATAGATTACGTGATAAAAATAAGAAATGGAAAATCTGTCACTAAGAATGGTAGGCCAATTACAATCTCAAATGATATTCCTGCATATTGTTATATAATATGTGACCTAACATCTTCAATGCAAGCTGTATGTGATAAGCATGACCTTAGAAGAACATACGATGGCCTGGGATATTTTGGATATAAAACTCAATTGCAGATATATTTTGAAGTTATTTCTTTTGACCAACTACTTAATTCAGCAAATGAACGCAATGCTGCGTTTTTTAACAGACTTGGTTTATCTCACAATTAATATTTTGAAAGTTATATGATAGAAGTCCCTATAAAATATGCTTTTCCTTTGTTTACCAAACACAATTCTACGGATTATCTAATAAAACATGAACAAATCCGAGTCTCTGATCTTTGGGCTTTTTGGAAATATATTATTGGGCGATACGTGAAGAAATATTCTGGAGAAAAAGATTTCTTGTTGACATTAATTGAACAAGCAAGATACTTTTACGAAGCAGCAGAGAATGCGCCTATAAAATCTCAACCGTTATTGTATTATTACTCCTTCTTAAACTTAGTGAAAGTAGTAATAAATGTAAACGCACTTTCAACGTATGGAACAAGTTTTACATATTATCATGGAGTTGATTCTTGTGGAATAAAAAAGAAAGACAAATTGCAGGACTTATATGTTGAGATTAAAAGTTTATTACTGCCCGCAGGAGTTACGCCTCGCCCTGGGAAATTGCCTGATTTATCTGTAGCTTATACTTTTATGACACAAATGGGTGATTCTGTTCCTTGTCCACCTCCATATAAACTGAATATAGTCAATATGCTAAGGGCCTGCGTTGGAATCCATCGTACCTATAGTGAGACCAATAATGAGAAGGAAATTTACATTAGGTTGGGAAATCCCCAATTATTCAGAGAAGGCAAGACTCTCCGTTGTAAATATGAAATAATGGAATGTGATTCTGTTATAGCTTCACAGTTAGTAACAGTCGGATATAATATTGTACAAGAAACAGACACGGATGGAATAACAAGTTACTATTGGATTGAAGAAATAATAATGATGGCATACAAAGAAACGAAATTAGATTACTACATGCTAGCGAAGAAATTAAGAGATAAGGGTATATGGTATTATACTGATGGTAGTTGTTATCGTACGTTTATTTCGACATCACCTTTACACATCTCAACAGAATCCATCATCTACAATCTAATGTTCTTCTTTGGGTCTATTACTCGTTATCACCCTTACATGTTTGATAAACTTTTAACAGAACAGCAGATGTGGCTGATTAGTGAATTTTTGAAAACTCAACCCAAACAATTTTTGTATGCAGTTACATCAAGAACAATAGAAAGCGCCGTTTTGAAACCAAATACGGCGAATATCATTTTCTAATGAACTATACAACAGCTATTAATGTACATATAACAAATAAGCAGAATTGAAAATCGTTTATAAGAGTTAAATACGTTAAATTTTGATCATTTCTAATCTCTATCGAACTCACGTCATCACTTTTCTACCGTTATATTTGCAAAACACTGATATAAAGCATTTTACAAATACTCGGGCTGTACAAATCTACGGAAATTAACATGGAATGCAATAAACTGCAACAATGGAATTGGTTTAATATATTTTGGTCCCGATACTCTAAGGACAAACCTTGAAGATGTTGTTATTGGTAATGGAGTAAAAGTTATTCCATCTTCATTTGTTAGAGGTTCAAGAATTAAAACTCTATGCATCCCAAATTCAGTCGAACGTATTGAGGCAGATGCGTTCTTTCAGTGCTGTGATTTGGAAAACTTGTTTTTTTCTGATTCACTATTATACATTGGAAAACATGCTTTTAAGAATTGTACAGCTTTAACCAATGTAATAATTCCCAATTCTGTCACAATCATCGATGAAGCCGCGTTTTTGGGCTGCACTGGACTAATAAGTATTATTATCTCCAATGCTGTTAATACAATTAAAGATAGCGCTTTTTCTGGTTGCTCGGGTTTAACAGAAGTTACCGTCCCTAATTCGGTAACATCATTTGGCAAATATGTTTTTGCTGGGTGCACAAGCTTGACGAGTTTTACAATTCCAGAATCATTTACAACATACAATCGCGCTTTTGTTGGATGTACTGCGTTAAAGAATTTGATAATTCCGAACAATATTAAACAAATTGTACTGGGTGATTTTCGTGGTTGCACAGGTCTGGAAAGTGTATCAATTTCAAATTCAGTGACTAGTATTGGTCCTGGCGCCTTTGAGAACTGCACAAGCTTGACTGAAATTACAATTCCTGATTCTGTAACAAGCATTGGTGATGAATATCATGGTTATGAAGGTCATTATACAGGTGCGTTTAGTGGATGTACAGGAATAAGAAAAGTTACTATCGGCAAGTCTTTATCTGGTGTTCATAGTGGGGCATTTTCTGGTTGTACTGGGATAACTGAATTGATTTGGAATTCTAAGAAGTCATGTTCTTTTACTAATATGCCGAAATCAAATATTATGCAAGTAAGAATCGGTGATGAGGTGAAAGAATTGCCTTCAGACTTTGTAAAAAATTCAAAAATTGAGTCTATTATAATTCCCGATTCGGTCATTACTATAGGTAAAAGTGCATTTGAAGATTGCTTGAATTTAAAAAGTGCTACCCTTAGCCAATCTGTTACATCATTACCCGAATCAATTTTTGCTAATTGTCGAAAACTCAAAAAAATAACTATTCCCTATTCAGTCACATCTATTGCTGACGATGCTTTCTATTATTGTGAGGACTTAACAGATGTGACGTGTTTGGCAAAAACCCCACCATCAATAAGTAACTATAATAGTTTTTATCCAGCGTATCAAATGGCCACACTTCATGTGCCAGAACGCTCAGTTAACGCATATAAGGCAACGGATTGGTGGAATTGTTTCCTTGATATAGTCGGTGATGCATCCGAAGAAAATCCCTCTGGTGATTCGGATTATATGAAATGTGATGTCAATGGTGATGGTGAAGTGAATATTTCTGACGTAAATGTAATTATTAAAGCTATACTCACACATTAGACTAATAGGTCCTTATACTGGATTAAGAATGCCTGTAGAGCCGATTGTAATGGCTTCGCAGGCATTATCTATTAGGTTAACTTTTTTGCATTCGAGATCAGAAGACGCAAGATTTTGCTCCTCTACAAATTATCGCTAGAACTTTTAGAGAAGTGCAGGTCATGGTTGAGATGAAGAATAGGCCGTAGGTGCCCGCATGCGTTGTTTAAGTGTTTACATAAGTCCCGATGTCAGCAAATTCAATCAATTCCCTGTCCCCACGACTATCCCCATAAGCATGCAGCTGGTAGGCTTCCCTGTCGGGCTCTACTTCCACGAGGCGGTTGACTTTTTCCTGGCCAAAGCAGTTTTTTGTCTTGAAGCGGCCTGTGATGCGTCCGTCGTCACCGACTTCGATTTCAGTCGCCAGTACTGTACTGACGCCCAACTGTTTGCACCAAGGCTTAACCCATTCGGGCAGGCTGGCCGAGATGACATAAACAGTGTCTCCACGGTCTATGTGCTCATGCAGCCGACTGATGACAGGCTCGTTGCGGATCGTGTCGAGCTCGGTCGCAAATTCCTCTCCCAAGGCTTGGAACCAGCTGTATTGCCATCCCTTGAAGAAATGGGCAAAGATGAGTTCTTTGGCCT
>JAEEGL014928845.1_pt1 | contig 11198 bp, 5 predicted proteins | sample 9134231 | NCBI WGS metagenome assembly JAEEGL01 (sample SAMN16246548, study PRJNA631951) | gut metagenome | biome: gut microbiome; feature: rumen; material: fiber-attached | host: Bos | place: Iran: Karaj | collected 2018-10
ATCTCTTTGTGAGCCATTTCACGACCACGAAAGACAATCATAATCTTGGCGCGGTCGCCGTCATCAAGGAAACCTTTGATTTTACGGACTTTGATATTTAGGTCATTGTCGCTGATTTTGAGGCCAATCTTCATCTGTTTCAGCTCGGATTGTTTTTCACGGGCTTTCTTACGATTTTTGGCTTCTTCTTTCATCTTTTGGTACTGATATTTACCCCAATCGATGATTTTGACAACAGGAGGGTTAGCGTTAGCGGCGATTTCCACTAAGTCTACTCCTTGTTCACGAGCAAGAACTTGAGCTTCCTTACTTGACATGATGCCAAGCTGCTCTCCATTTGAACCGATGACACGAACTTCAGGATAACGGATTTCTCCATTTATCTTCGTGTGTGATGATTTATTTATGGTGTTCCTTTCTCTTGAATTAACCTGATGGAGATTATACCAAAAAATAACAAAAAAGACAAGGGTTTAGAACCTTTTTCTATAAGATAAGGCTTCAGAGATATGAGCTTCGGTAATTCCGTCCGAACCTTCAAGGTCAGCAATCGTTTGAGCGACTTTGATTACTTTAAAATAGGCACGGGCGGAGAGATCGAGTTTTTCTGAGGCAGAATACAAAAATTGTTCAGCCGATTTAGATAGGCTAAGTAAGGTTGAAACCTGATGAGAAGAAAGGGAACTGTTGTAGAAACCTTCTTTCTTATAACGAGCGCGTTGGCGCTCAACCGCCTCTTTTATTGTATTTTTTACAACAGTATGCTCCTTGATTTCTGTAGGTGCAGTTTTTAGCAAATCTGCGTTGTCGACTTTTTGGACGTCGACGTGCATGTCGATACGATCAAAGAGCGGTCCGGAGAGTTTCTTGTTGTATTTTTCAATTTGAAGCGAAGAGCATTTGCACTCATGGGTTGGGTCGCCAGCATAGCCACAAGGGCAAGGATTCATTGTCGCGATGAGCATAAAATCAGCAGGGTATGTTGTTTTTCGGTTTGCGCGAGAGATAGAAATCTTCTTATCTTCTAGCGGTTGACGAAGAGCTTCAAGAACACTACGAGGATATTCAGGTATTTCATCAAGAAAGAGAACGCCATGATGGGCAAGCGAGATTTCGCCAGGTAGGGCATTTGTCCCGCCGCCAATAATCGAAACAGAACTAGCAGTGTGGTGTGGAGCGCGGAAAGGTCTTTTTGTGATTATTTTGTTTGAAAGGTTTGCAATTGAGTGAATCTTTGTAATAGCGATTTGCTCTTTTTTCGAAAGGTCAGGAAGAAGATTCGCAGCTGCTTTTGCAAGGAGGGTTTTGCCGGCACCCGGAGGGCCAGAAATTAGAATGTTATGATGGCCAGCAATGGCGATTGTCATTGCGCGTTTTGCAATTTTTTGACCACGAATATGATCAAGAAATGGCCCTTCTGAATCTGTTTCAGTCTTTTTTACAACACTTTCTGTTGGTTCAATTTTTACCTCGTTTTTTAAATGTAGAAATAATTGTTGAAGGTTTTTTATTCCAAAAAGTGAGACTCCTTGGACTAATGAGGCTTGGTCTATGTTTTTAATTGGCAGGTATATTTCTTTGAAACCGTGTTTCTTTGCTGCCTCTATGATGTTTATAATGCCTTTTACGGGGCGCAGGTTGCCATTTAGAGACAATTCTCCAACGAATAGACGTTTCTCAACGTCTTTTTGTTGGAGTTGATTTGAAGAGACGAGGACTGATAGAGCGATTGCTAGATCAAGATAAGATCCATCTTTGGGCAAATCAGCAGGTGCTAGATTGATCGTAATGCGTTTGTCTGGAAATGAGAAGTCAGAGCTAACGAGAGCGCTTTTGACGCGTTCTCGGGCCTCATTGATAGTTCTATCGGCCATGCCGACGATATTAAAGCTTGGAAGGCCTCGATTTGTTGTTCCTTCTACCTCTACAAGATAGCCCTCATATCCATAAGGTATTGCGGAAAAAACTTTCGATATCATATATCTAGATTACTGTATTTTTTATGAAAACACAACCGAAATAAAAGTGGTATTTTTAAGGGAAATATGCTATAATATAAGGGTTGGGGCTGACAAAGCTTAGACGAATTATTAACAGATAGTAGGCGTACCGATTAAATACCGTAAGTATTAATAAGTGCTAAAAACACAAAAACTGCGCATGTTGCTTACATGCCAGCTTATGCCTAATTTTTTCTATAGGCTGGTTTCTATCTGAGGTTCCGTAGGGTAGGAATTATCATATTACGGGAATACGGTTCATTCTGTGACAAGGATGATCCCGACAATTTTGTCACGGCTTTCATAAGTTTTGTTGCTTGCAGCTTGTGAGTTTTAGCTAAAATAAAACAAGGAACTATGTGCGTAGAATACTATCCAAGTGATCTTTCGGACCCGGAGGCAGTATCCGGCAGCTCCACCAAATGAAATAAATGATGATAAATATGCTAATTAATTTTGGCATATTTTTTGTGACAAAAATGCGCTCAAAATATTGTTTTTGGGCGCATTTAAAAAGCATTTTTTTGTGGTTTTTGGCAAAGTAAAAGACCGGCCACTGCGAGGAAAACCGGTCTTTTATAAGTGTGTAGAGTGTGGAGTTATTTTTGGCTATAATTTTTATTTTTGGCTTTTGTATAATTATTTTATACAAAAGCTACCCCTATAATATCGCAGAAAAATGCTTGTGTCAATACTTTTTTCAAAGAATTTTTTAGATTTTTTTGAAAGTTTTCCACAGGCAAAAATGGCATACTTTTTAACGCTATAATTAAAAATAACTATTATTTGGACTTTAAAATGGAAATGATGATCTAGGAGCAATATTTAGCGGCTTTGTGTGGTATAGAACTATAACAAAAAACTATGAAAGATACACGCATTTTCGGAATTATATTTGGGATTTTGCTGAAAACGAAATTTAGAAGTTTTTGTTTGGTTAGTTTTGAATTGATTTTGTTTTTTTAAAAAATATTGAAACACTATCATGGAATCATGTTTGGCTTGATTTGACAATGGTTGTTATTTTCGTTTTTAAAAAATGGACAAAATGAGTTTAAAAAATTTGAACAACAACTAGCTACGTTTTTGAAGATTTTTATAACGAATCGACATAATAATGCGAAGAAAAATGTGGGTAAAAGCGAAAAAAGTATGGATTCTGTTGTAAAAAATACAACAGAAACAAAATAAAAGGTAACAGATTGAAAAAATGATAATGTTGTAAAAAATACAACATTATTTTTAGAAAAAGACTTGATTTTTTAAAGTGGTTATGATAATATGGGTGTGTCGTTAGACGAAAACAAAAAGGATAAAAAATGAAGTACAAATAATTGGCAACATTAGTGATCTAAAAGGTAATTTCTAGCCATAAATTACAATAGGAATTACCTAAAGCTCACTAATGAGCGCGTTAGTTCATCTCAAAGTTAGCACCTTGTAAAAAATAATAGAACAGAGAGAATGATCTGATAAGGATGAGCTTCACTTATGTGAAGCAGTCAAAGAGTCGTGAGTGGGGAAGAGTTGCGGCTTGTAGTAATGTATTTTTGGCCGGATAACTCACCACTCTGACTCCATAAAATACTTGTGGGGATAGTTTTATGGTATAATGTGCTTATGTCTAAGAAGTATGTTGTGCTGCTAAGTGTTCTATCACTTATTTCTATAATGTTTTTTTTGAATTATACTTCGCCATCTGAAATAGGCCCTTTTGGGGTTTTGCTTTTTTTCTTGGCGTTGTATGTTTTTTTGTTTGGTATTTCATTTTTACTTGTTTGTTTAGCTAGAGCAATACTAAAAGGAAAAAAAAGGAGCAGAAAGTTGGATTATTTTTATTCTGTTATTCTGGCTTTTGGGCCAATTATTTTACTTCTTATGAGGGCATTTGGGGTGTTTAATTTAGGGTCTGTGGTAATGGCAGTTTTATTTGTTTTTTTGGGGTGTTTTTTGGTAAAAAAGAAGGTGAATGTGGTAGAATAAGCTTATGGATAATAATAACCAACTTTCCAAAGGTGATTTTGTCGGTAGTCCTAGTGAAGGGAAAGATTTTGGGGTACAGAATATCTCTCCTAACAATCTAAGCCAGAAACCACAAGAAACTCTTCGAACAATTGACGCTATAGCTAACCAAGATTTAGTTATGCCTGAAGGAAAAAAAGAGATTCCGCTAGAAATGCCCCCTGAAGAAAAAGTGGCGGAACCGAAGAATGAGAGTGACGAGGCGAACCTGGAGATTCGTGGTTATGGAGATAATGGTAAATTTGGTAACGAGAATTTTAAGGACATGAAGAAAGCTATAGTGGCTGCTAGTGATAATCCCCATAGTTTGAATGATGCAATTCAGGAGTTAAGTGAGGAAATTAGTGGGAATGTAGAAAAGGCTACTTAAATTATGAAAGGGTGGATTTGGATAATTGTTGGACTGATCACGGTTACGATTTTAACCGTCGTTATTGTTGGTGTTGTGGTCTTAAAAAGAGCTAGGGAGAAGAGGGATTTCGAACGAGGAATAAAGATGACACCACTCCTTATTCATCTTCCGCCAACGACAGATGATATACAGACTGGGAGTAGAGATGAGAGAGATATTACGAACGAGGCAATTTCTCAGGCTCAGGTAATGTATTCTATTTTAGCGTCAGTTAAGACAAAAGGCTTAAAGGCGAAAATATATGGTCAAGATTATTTTTCTTTTGAGATAGTAGCAAATAATGGGTTGATAAAATATTATACATTAGTTCCAAACGATAAGGTCGAGATAATGAAACAGGCAGTCATTTCTGCTTATCCAACTGCAAGGCTTGAGGTTTCTACGAGGGCGAATATATTTTCTGAAGAAGGCAAAGTTAATGGAGTTGCTGGTTGTGAACTAAGATTAAAAAAAGAATATTGCTATCCAATAAATACGTATGAGGAGTCGAAAAGAGACGGAAGCTTGGCAATTTTAGGAGCGATGTCGACGGCCAAAGAAGGGGAAGGGGTTGGTATTCAAATTCTTTTGAGACCAGCAAAAGAAAAATGGACGAAAGGATCATTAGAAAAGGTTGAAAGTATAAAGGAGGGTACTTCAAAAAAGACTGTTTTTTCAGGAGCAGGGAATATTGTTGCAGATATCATAGAGGCACCATTTAGACCGCCTAATGAAAGAAGTAAGGAGGTGGTAGAAGAAAAGAAGCCGTTGACAAATCTCCAACAGGAGGAAGTTACTGCAGTAGAAAACAAAACGAAGTTTCCGGCATTTGAGACGTTGATTAGAATTGTTGCTAGTACAAATAATAAACCTCGCTCTGAGGCTATATTGAGTGGGGTAGCAACAGCTTTTTCGCAATTTGATTCCCCAATGTATAATGGATTTAGAATTGACACAATTGGTGATACGAAGAAATTATCAAGGGATTATATATTGAGAACATTTCCTTTAAGTGAGAGTTCAAATATTTTGAACAGTGTTGAGCTCGCTACAATTTTCCATCTACCTGAGCAAAAAGATATTCCAACAAGCCAAGTTGAGAGACAATTAACAAAACAGGTGGATGGTCCAGCTAAATTAGCTACTGAAGGATTATTCTTGGGTGTAAATGAGTTTAGAGGGGAGCAAAAGAAAATTTATCTTAGTGATGATGATCGTAGAAGGCACATGTATGTGATTGGCCAAACTGGTATGGGTAAATCAGTATTTTTGGAAAACTTGGCATTTCAGGATATGTGCGATGGGAGAGGATTTGCATTTATAGATCCTCACGGCGATGCAGTTGAGGCGATTTTGCAGAGGGTGCCGAAGGAGAGAATTGATGATGTGATTTATTTCGATCCAGCTGATATAGAGCACCCTGTCGGAATGAACATGTTTGAATTTACTAATGACGATCAAAAAGATTTTATTGTACAAGAGGGGATCTCGATGCTTCAGAGCTTGTTTGATCCGCAGAACCAGGGTTTCTTTGGGCCGAGGGGACAGCACATGTTTAGGAATGCCGCACTTCTTCTTATGGCTGATCCAGCAGGAGCGACGTTTATTGATATCCCGCAATGTTTTACGGATCCAGAATTTGTTAAGGAAAAGCTTAAATATGTGACGGATAAAGCAGTATATGATTATTGGACGAAAGAATTTCCAGCATCACAAAGATCAAATGACGCTGGCGAGGTGATTACATGGTTCGCATCTAAGTGGGGGCCGTTCCTTTCGAATACGATTATGCGAAATACTTTAGGTCAGATTAAATCAGGATTTAATATTCGTGAGATTATGGATAATAAGAAGATATTTCTCGTTAACTTGTCTAAGGGTAGATTGGGTGATATTAACGCGAACCTTCTTGGTATGATTTTTGTGATGAAATTCCAACAAGCAGCTATGTCGAGACAAGATATCCCTGAACATGAGCGAAAAGATTTTTGTCTGTATGTGGATGAGTTCCAAAACTTTGCGACAGATAGTTTCGAATCAATTTTGTCTGAGGCGAGAAAGTATCGTCTGAATCTTATTGTGGCGAATCAGTTTATGACGCAGTTGACAGATAAGATTAGGGAAGCGCTTCTTGGCAACGTGGGTACGATTATGTGTGGCCGTATTGGTGTTACCGATGCGGATTTGATGGTTAAAGCATTTACGCCAGTATTTACGGCTGAGGATTTAACTAAGACGGCGAATCATCAGGCGATTTGTAAGGTGATGATTTTTGGGATACCAAGCTCGCCATTTACAATTAGTCTGCCACCTCCTATGGGTGATGCAAGTGAGGATTTGATGAAAAACCTAAAAATCTATACTGCTTCAAAATATGGAAGAACGAGAGCAGAAGTTGAAGCTGAAATTAGACAGAGACAGGCTAAAAAGGAAGAAAAGAAGGAAGAACCCTCTGTAGTTTCTAGCGATAAAGAGGAAAATATGAAGGCGAAAATATCTGGGAATAGGGTTGAACAAAAAAATGAAGAAAAGAAAGACGATTTTTTGGCGGACTGGGTAAAAAAGAAGAAGGAAATTGAAGCAAAGAAGGAGGATAAACCTAGAGTAGATAACGATGAAATAGATTCTCTGATGGCGATATTTGATGACGCTAGGAATGAGAAAACAGAAAAAGGTTTAGCTGAGACTGGATTAAGGATCGACACAAAAGGTCAGGACAAAAAGGCAGAAGAAGGAAAGGTTGTTCCTGAGCCAAAAGCAAATGCTCATCCAGCTAATGGGGAAAAAGTAAAGGTCAATTTGAATAACTCTTCTCAAGAAGGCGTAATCAAATTAAGATAAATACCCTTGAAAAAATAGAAAAATAGGGGTATACTGGGATGGTAATTTGATAAGTTGAGGTAATTTATGTCTGAACCGACAAAAAATGGCGGCGATGTTTATGATTCGTCGGAAATTAGAGTGCTTGAGGGGCTTGAACCTGTTCGTTTGCGTCCAGGTATGTATATTGGCTCTACGGGTTATGATGGTCTACATCACCTAATCAAAGAAATCGCTGATAACTCGATTGATGAGGCGATAGCAGGCTTTGCTAATAAGGTGGAAATAACTATTCTAAATGATGGCGGAGTCCGGGTTGAAGATAATGGACGTGGTATTCCAGTTGATGTTCATCCGAAAACTAAGCTGTCTACTCTAGAGACTGTTTTGACCGTTCTTCATGCTGGGGGCAAGTTTGGGGATGGTGGCTATAAGGTTTCATCTGGTCTTCATGGTGTTGGTTCTTCGGTAGTTAACGCTCTCTCTAAACATATGGTTGCCGAGGTTTATCGTGATGGAAAAATTCATCATGTTGAGTTCAGCGTTGGAAAAACAGATGTTCCTTTTAAGGTGATTGGTAAAACTGAAAAACAGGGGACGAGTATTACTTTTTATCCTGACGAAACGATCTTTAAAGAGACTACAACTTTTGATTATTCTTGGGTTTCAAATTATGCAAGACATCAGGCGTATCTGACAAAGGGTGTTTTGATTAGTGTAAAAGATGAAAGAACGGGGGCAAAAGAGTCGTTCTACTTCGAAGGAGGTATCAAGAGTTACGTAAAAAGACTGAATAACGGTAAGGAAGTTCTTTCGGATGATATTTTCTACGTTGAGAAGAAGATAGAAGACTCCGAAGTAGAGATTGCTGTTCAATATAATGATACATATGCTGAGATTATGAAGCCGTTCGCTAACAACGTTTTGACGCCGGATGGTGGTATGCACGTAGTTGGCTTTAGAACGGCCTTAAACCGCACTATAAACGATTATGCGAGGAAGAACGGGCTTCTAAAGGAAAAAGAAGACAATTTAACTGGAGATGATATTAAAGAAGGTCTGACGGCGGTTATTTTGGTTAAGTTGCCTGATCCGCAGTTTGAGGGTCAAACGAAGAATAAGCTCGGTAACCCAGAAGTTAGGGGCTATGTCGATAAGGTGATGTCTGAATATTTCGGCTATTATCTTGAAGAAAACCCAGCAATTGCAAAGAAAATCGTCTCTAAGGCCACTTTGGCGGCTAGAGCACGCAAGGCGGCACGTGCAGCACGTGATAACGTAATCCGTAAAGGGGCGTTTGAAGGGCTAAACCTTCCTTCTAAGCTCGCTGATTGTTCTTCTCGTCATGCTGAAGATTGCGAACTCTTTATTGTAGAGGGTAACTCGGCTGCTGGTTCTGCAAAAGAGGGTCGTGACTCAAAGATTCAGGCGATTCTGCCACTTCGTGGTAAAGTGCTTAATACCGAGCGGGCAAGATTAGATAAGATGCTTGCTAACGCTGAGCTCGTTTCTTTAATTAAAGGGTTAGGAGTTGGAATTGGTGAACAATTTAATATCGAGGGACTCCGTTATCATAAGATTGTGTTTATGACTGATGCTGATGTCGACGGTTCCCATATTTCTACGCTACTGCTTACATTCTTCTTTAGATATATGCCAGAGGTAATTAAGCAGGGCCACGTCTACCTGGCAAAGCCACCGCTGTTTGGTTTGATTAAAGGAACTGGTTCGACTCGTAAGATAGATTATATTTATGATGAGGACGCGCTTGAGAAGACTTTAACAGAGAAGATTGCCGAACGTAAGGCAAGTGGCGTAAAGATTGACGAAGAAGCCGAGCGGTTTAAACAGGCTGGCTATACTGCACAACAGAGATTTAAGGGTCTTGGTGAAATGGATGCCGCACAGCTTTGGGAAACCACAATGAATCCGGAAAATCGTATTCTCGTCAGAGTAAATATTGAGGATGCCGAGAAGGCAGACGCAATCTTTACGAAGTTGATGGGTGATCAAGCAGATTTGAGAAAAAACTTTATTCAATCTAGGGCGGCTTCGGTTGACCTTAATGATTTGGACTTTTAGGAGGAATTATGACAGAAGAGAACAAGAAAATGGATAATATCGAAGAAAATAAAGAAGAATTAATTGAGTCTACAGAGCCTGTGGAAGGGGAAGTAGTGAAAGAAAAAGGGATTGAAGTTCGTACTGTTGAAAATACGATGGAGGATTACTTCCTGAGATATTCGATGTCGGTGATTGTGGACCGTGCTCTCCCTGATGTAAGGGACGGTCTTAAACCGGTGAACCGTCGTATTCTCTATACGATGAATAAAAACGGCTGGAAAGCCCCACATGCAACAGTGAAATCCGCTCGTATCGTTGGTGACGTTATGGGTAAATATCACCCGCACGGTGATTCATCTATCTATATGGCGATGGTGAACCTTGCTCAGCCATGGAAAATGCGTTACACCCTGATTGAAGGCCAAGGCAACTTCGGCTCGATGGATGGAGATGAACCAGCTGCTTACCGTTACACGGAGGCCAGAATGGATAAGGTTGGGGCGGAGCTTTTGACTGATATTGAGAAAGATACGGTTGATTTTAGAGATAACTTCGATGGCACTGAACAAGAACCAGTAGTTTTACCAGCGGCATTACCAAACATTCTCTTGAATGGGCAGATGGGTATTGCGGTCGGTATGGCTACGAATATCCCGCCACACAACCTTGGGGAATTGGTTGATGCTACGGTGGCTCAGATTGATAATCCAGAGATCACGCTCGACGAGTTGATGGAACACGTTAAGGGGCCAGATTTTCCAACTGGTGCGGAAGTTTATGGTGGTGCACCGATGAAATCAGCTTATGCAACAGGTAAAGGTTCAGTGACAATTCGTGCGGTTGCAAATATTGAAGAACGAAAAGGTGGCAGATACAACATTGTAATCACTGAAGTCCCGTATGGGATGAGTAAAGAGGCGTTTATTGAGAAAGTTCGAGAGTTGGTTTTGAGTAAAAAACTTGATCATATTTCGGATGCAAGAGATGAATCGGCACGTGGCAAGGTTAGAGTAGTGATTGAACTGAAGAAAGACGCTTTTCCGAAGAAGATTTTGAACCAGCTTTATAAGATGACTCCGCTCCAGACTACTTTCCACTACAATATGTTGGCGCTTATTGATGGGATTCAACCAAGGATTTTGGGTCTTAAGGAGATTTTGGCAGAGTTTATTAAGCACCGCCAGAAAGTTGTTCGTCGTAGAACAGAATTTGACCTCAAGAAAGCGAAGGAACGTGCTCATATTCTTGAAGGTTTGAAGATTGCGCTAGATAACATCGACGAAATTATTAAGGTAATTCGTGCAAGTTATGATGATGCCGATAAACAACTGATGAAGAGATTTGGTTTGTCAGAAATTCAGGCTCAAGCGATTCTTCAGATGCAACTTCGTAGGCTTCAGGGTCTAGAAAGAGATAAAATTGAGGCCGAACTTAAAGAAATCCATGAACTTATCAAGAAACTCGAGGCGATTTTAGCTGATGAACAAAAAGTTTTGAACGTTGTCAAAGAGGAGCTTCTTGCTGCTAAAGAGAAATATGGTGACGAAAGACGCAGCAAAATCATCAACCACGAAGTTGGTAAGTTCTCTGAAGAAGAATTGATTCCAGAGGAAGAAAGTGTAATTTTGCTTACGACAGAGAACTATATGAAGAGAGTTCCTCAGGCTGAATTCCGACGCCAAAACAGAGGCGGAAAAGGAAAACGTGGAATGACGACTAAAGAAGAAGATGTTATTTCTCAGATTATTACTGCAAATTCTCATGATTTCTTGCTGTTCTTCACGTCTCAAGGTAGAATTTTCCGTTTGAAGGCGTATGAAGTGCCACAGGCTTCTCTGTCAGCAAAAGGAACTGCCGCTGTAAATATGCTTAATATGCATCCAGATGAAAAGATCACCGCG
>JAEEGL015167569.1_pt1 | contig 11198 bp, 8 predicted proteins | sample 9134231 | NCBI WGS metagenome assembly JAEEGL01 (sample SAMN16246548, study PRJNA631951) | gut metagenome | biome: gut microbiome; feature: rumen; material: fiber-attached | host: Bos | place: Iran: Karaj | collected 2018-10
ACACTGGAGTTCATTCCGGCTATACTTACACGAAAAACGATGAGCAATGCAACAAGCCAGATTAAACCGATTGCAAATAAAGATAAAATACTTTTACCTGTAATGATCTTGTAATCTTTTATAAAATTATTTTTCATTGTCGCACCTCCTCTCCTATTCACCGCTTCTCAAAATCAAAATTGCAAGCTGTTGCAGGGTTGGAACTTCTACTGCAAAGTGGTCATCAAACTTATCTGCATTTTCTGTAAAGCAAAGACCTTCGATATTTTGTGTTTCATCATCAAAATAATAATGCTCCATAAGCGGAATAACCTGTTCTGAAAAAGCACGAGGTCCGTGAACATAACGATACTGCTCGCGTAAATCTTCTACAAAGCCCTGTGCAAGCACGCGACCATGAGCAAGGAACACAACATAATCAACTACGCTTTCCATGTCGGCAATGTTGTGGGTTGAAAAAAGAATACTTGTTTCTCCGTTTCCATTGTTTATGTATTCGCGGAACTTTGAATTAAGAACATCACGGATTACAGGATCAAGTGCGGCATCCGGCTCATCAAGAATCATAAGCTTTGTGTCACGGGCAAGAAGAGATGCAATTACAAGACGTGCACGGTTTCCATCAGAATATTCCGAAAGCTTTTTAGGCTTGGTAGCATCAAGCTCGTAACTCAAACCAAAATCGCGGCAAATGCGTTCAAACTTTTCCATAGAAAAATTATCAAAAGCAAGCGGTAAAGATTTTCTTACATTTTTAATTGACCAGCTGATTGGAAAATATCTGTTTGCAGCACACCATGCAACCTGGTTTCTAGGCTCGCCGTTGTTCTGATCAAGATCGGTGTATTTTTCAAGCCAGGTAATTTTGTCCTTGCTGCTTGTAATTCCACCAAGAGCATCGAGCAGGGTTGTTTTTCCCGCCCCATTTTCGCCGACAATTGCTGTTGTAAAGCCCTGTGGGATTTCAAGATTCAAAGGGCCTAAATCAAAGCCGTCATAGTGTTTTTCATATCCGTCAATTTTAATTGCGGGTTGTATTGTAAGTCCGTTTCTTTCCATTTTTTAATCTCCTGTTTGTAAAAGTGTTGCTAACATTTCTTTTAATTCATCATCCGAAATACCAGCCACCTTTGCTGAATTAATTGCGTTTTGCAATTCTGTTTCAATAAGCCTTAGATGCTGTTCACGCACAAGCTCAAGATTCTGCGGATTTACAAAATATCCTTTGCCCTGAACAGCAGTTACAAGACCTTCTTCTGCAAGAATCTCGTACGCTTTCATAGTTGTAATCACACTGATTTTAAGTTCCTGCGCCAATTCACGAATTGATGGCAAGAAGCTTTGCGGCGGCATTTTCCCCGAAAGAATCTGTTCTCGGTATTGTGCTGCTATCTGTTTGTAAATTGGCTCACTTGAATTCTGAAGTATTTTCACGTGACCTCCTGTGTGTTACGTTTGGTTAACCTCTGTATATAACTGTTTATATAACAGTATAACAGTTAAGTCAAGCATTTTTTTCAAAATTTGCGATTTTTTTCACCTACTTATACTTTTTTAAGATTTATTCTATAATTACCCCATGCGTGACATTCAAAACGAACAAGACACAAGAAAAATTCCATTACAAAAGGTTGGTGTAAAGGGCGTTCGCTACCCGGTAACAGTTCTGGACAAAAATCATAAACAGCAGCAGACTACGGCAACCGTAGACCTTTTTGTAAACCTGCCGCACAATTTTAAGGGAACACATATGTCGCGCTTTATTGAAGTGTTCCATAAATATCATCAGGATATTACGATGCAGCATTTTCTTGATATGCTTGAAGAAATGCGCAAAAAGCTCGATGCCCAGCAGGCATTTGGAACTGTAAGCTTTCCGTATTTTATAGAAAAAAGAGCACCGGTTTCGCAGGCCGCAGGAATTATGGAATATAACTGTTCTTATGAAGGCACTGTAAGCGCAGAAGAAAGAAAGTTTTATATAACTATAGAAGTTCCTGTTACAACTCTTTGCCCGTGTTCAAAGGCAATAAGTGAATATGGAGCCCACAATCAGCGCGGAACTGTAAAAGTGAAGCTCCTCTACTCTGAATTTTTCTGGATTGAAGATATTATTGAATTAATTGAAAAATGTGCCTCGTCACCGCTCTACTCGCTGCTTAAGCGCCAGGATGAAAAATATGTCACAGAGCACGCCTACGATAATCCTCGTTTTGTTGAGGATGTTGTGCGCGAAGTTTATACAAGCCTTAGAAAATTAGATTTCAAATGGTTCAGCGTTGAAGCAGAGAACGAAGAGAGCATTCATTTTCATAATGCGTATGCGTATACGGAATACGGCCCTTCGACCCCTTCGACAGGCTCAGGGACCGCAGATTAGCGTGAAGCAGATTCCAAAGTATTTTGCATAAGCATTGCAATTGTCATTGGGCCAACTCCACCTGGAACTGGTGTGATGTATGATGCCTTTTCTACTAAATCATCAAAATCACAATCTCCAATTAAGCGGAAGCCTGATTTTTTGCTTGCATCAGGAATGCGGTTTACGCCAACGTCAATAATTACAGCACCGTCGCTTACCATATCGGCAGTAAGTGTGTGTGGATGACCAGAAGCAACAACAATAATATCTGCCTGGCGAGTGATTGCGCCCATATCCTTTGTTCCGGTGTGGCACATTGTTACTGTACAGTTTACATCCTTGCGTGCAAGAAGGATGCTTACAGGTTTTCCTACAATATTCGAGCGACCAATAACAACAGCGTGCTTGCCGCTTGTTTCAATTCCCATTTTCTTCAATAAAACTATAATTCCGTGAGGTGTACATGGTAAAAATCCCGGGCGACCAATCATAAGGTTACCTACGCTTACAGGATGAAAGCCGTCTACGTCTTTAGAAGGGTCAATTGCCATAATAACCTTGTCTTCATTAATATGCTTTGGCAATGGCAGCTGAACAAGGATTCCGTGAACTGATGAATCTGCGTTGAGTTCTGCAATAAGCTTGAGCAATTCTTCTTCGCTTGTAGTTTCAGGCAGTTGAATAGAACGGTCGGCCATTCCAACTTCGGCAAGAGCCTTGCGTTTTCCTGTTACATAGCTTACGCTGGCTGGATTTTCGCCTACTAAAATTACTGCAAGGCATGGAACTACGCCTTTTTCCTTTAATTCTGCAACTTTTTTTGCAACATCAGCACGAACATCTGCAGCAATCTGCTTTCCGTCAATTATAACAGCACTCATCATGTAACCTCTTGTTATTTCTTTCGTTTTTATTGATAAACAGTCGGAAAAACTGTATTATTTATTTACGATTAGAATATTATAAAAACACACTTGGAGCAATATGAAACGCTTTATTTCTTTATTAATCATTTTCATTACATTTTCAGTTTGTCTTTTTGCGCAGGATGATTATTATGACGATGGTGATGATTACTATGATGATGTATATGTTTATTCCCAGAATGGTGCTGGTGATCAATTCCTAAAAATCAGTCTTGGAGGACTTTTCCCACTTAATTTTAAAGGTCAGCTTAATCCTGGCGGAAAAGCTTCTATCGGATATTTCAAATTCTTTACAGAAAATCTTGCACTTGGTGGAGAGCTTGCTGCATCTTACAATATTTCAATTGGTGAAAAGGTTCTTGTAATGCTGCCATTAACCTTTGGTGTAATGTACCAGCCTTATATAGGAAAATTTGAATTCCCGCTTTATGCAGAAATTGGTATTGCAAACGAAACATGGCAGAATATAGAACACTTCCCTTCTCTTGCTACAAAGCTTTCTGCTGGTGTTTACTACAGAATCACAGATACAATTTCATTCGGACTTTCTTCAGACTTTTACTGGCTTCCACAATGGTTTAAGGATTCCTCTAAAAACTTCAACGGATTATTCGAAACTGCAGAAATCGGACTCCGATATCACTTCTAGGAAAACAGGGAGAATATAAATATGAAAAAATCAATCAAAAATCTTGCTCTTGGACTTCTCCTTGCTTTTACAGCACTTCCATTTATTTCGTGCGGACATGAACCTGTTTTTTATGGCATCATGCACGATGTTCCTCCAGAAACAGCAACTATAAGCGGAAATATTACTTCAATTGTTCGCTGTACTGTAAATTCAGACGAATATCTTTTTATTTCAAGCGGCGATAAGCTTAGATACAAAACAATTGATTCTTCTAAGCATGGTGAATGGTCTTCTGAAAATATCGTGCTTCCGTTTAAGGCACATCACTATAATTATTATGCAACAAGCACAGAATCATCTGGACACCAGGGAGAACAGATTCTTCGTGTACTTGCTGACGAATCAAACATCTACCTTTTGACTGCAAGCTTCAAACAGGATAACCAGTATGGTGTAGTTATGCCAGAAAAGTTCAGCTTGTGGACGAAATCATTAGATTCACTTTTCAACAAGGATGCCTCGGACTGGGAAAATCTTGTTACAGGCCGTGAAGATTATTTTCCTTTTAAACTAGACGTTTATGAAACAGAAACTGAACTTGATTTTGCGTTATTCTTCACAAATACTATTAAAGCAGAACACCGAAAGGCTTTTCTTTCTGTAACAAAATCTGATGGAACAAAGTATTATGAATTAAAAGGTTCTGCAGAACCACAGGATTGCACTTCAACTGCTACAGGTGGTAATTGCTTAAGAGTAAACAGCAATACCGAAAAAGTTAATTCTGCCTTTTACATTGGTGGCGAGCTTTATTTTACTGATTCCCATATTGTAATAACAGATGAAACTGCCTCTAAAAATTCTACCCTTGCACTTCTTGCAGGTATTGGTACTAATAATTATTCAACTTCTGAGTTGTTTATTTACAGATCAGGTGATACAGAACCAACAAAGCATACAACAGTTGGTTCAACAATCGCCTCGCTTGCACTCACAGCAAATTCCCTTATCATTGGAAAAGGAAGCTATGGTTCTTCTTATACATCAAACGGTGGTATAGAAAGAATCCTTGTTGACTCTACAGATCCTGATAATAAAATAATTGATAAAGAAACTACACCTTTTGACAACAATGCAACATATCAGTTTACAACTTCTTATATTGTAATGACTTTGCTTTGTGTAGATCCAACACTCGAAGAAGCAGATTCTACTCTTTATGCTTCAATTTCGTACAGAGGTTCAAGCAGTTCTTCTGCCGCTTCATTTAAGGATGTAGGACTCTGGTCATATTACCCTAGCAGAGGAAACTGGAACAGAGAATAGAAAGCGTTGGGTGGGAAAGGCAGCGCACTGAAAATTGGATACTTTATTTGAACAGGTAAAAAACGAAACAGAACCTCTTGCTGCCAGAATGAGGCCCCGCAATCTTGATGAATATATTGGTCAGGACCATATCATTGGAAAAGGCCGTCTGCTTCGTCGCGCAATTGCTGCTGATCAGCTTACATCAGTAATTTTTTACGGGCCTCCGGGAAGTGGTAAAACTACTCTGGCCCGGGTTATTGCAAATCATACAAGATCAAATTTTATTACGCTCAATGCCGTTCTTACAGGTGTTGCAGATATCCGTACATCAATTGGTCAAGCAGAAGATTATTACAAGCTTTATGGCCGCCGTACAATTCTTTTTGTTGATGAAGTTCACCGATGGAATAAAAGCCAGCAGGATGCCCTTTTGCCTTGGGTAGAAAACGGAACAATCATTCTTATTGGTGCAACAACAGAAAATCCTTTTTTTGAAGTAAATAAAGCTCTTGTTTCGCGCTCACGTGTATTCCAGCTTAAGCCTCTTACTTATGATGATTTATTAAAAGCTGCCACAATGGCAATTACTGATACAGAACGAGGTTACGGCCACTGGGATGTTGAGTTTGAAGAAGGCGCACTTGAACACCTGATTGAAACAGCAAATGGCGATGCACGTTCTCTTTTGAATGCGCTTGAGCTTGCAATTGAAACTACCCCAGAGCAATGGAAGCCTCATGCACAGCCACCAGTTCCCGCTTATGGTTCAAAGATTTTTATAAGCAAGGAAGCAGCCGAAGAGTCTATTCAGAAAAAGGTTGTTTTATATGACCGTGACGGGGATTATCATTACGACATTATCAGTGCATTTATAAAGAGCTTGCGCGGACGTGACCCTGATGCGGCCTGTTACTGGCTTGCACGCATGGTTGCCGCAGGAGAAGATCCTCATTTTATTTTCCGCCGTATGCTTATTTCTGCTTGTGAAGATACTGGTCTTGCAGATCCAAATGCTATAAGCGTTGTAAACTCATGCGCCCAGGCGTTTGACAGAGTTGGTATGCCAGAGGGCCGTTACTTTTTAGCACATGCTGCACTATATCTTTCTACTGCGCCAAAATCAAACAGTTCTATGGCATTCTTTGATGCGCTTGGTGCAGTTGAAAAAGAAGATGCCGAGGTTCCTAATCATCTTAGGGACAACAACCGTGATGCAGAAGGCTTTGGTCATGGAGCAGGCTACCTCTACCCTCATGCATACCGTGACCACTGGGTTGCACAACAGTATTTACCAGATACACTTATGGGTCGTGTTTTTTACACCCCAAGCACTCAAGGCTACGAAGCTACAATCCGTGAAGGAGTTCTTTCACGCCGCGAAATTCAAATTGCGCAGATTCTTGAAAAATCACAGAACTCAGAAGATTATACTGCAGATGAGCTTGCAACCTCTCCAGAAACTACAGGTTCTATAAATATTTACAAAAAGCCAGATCCAAAAGAAAAATCAGAATTTGGAGTTTCGCCTATTAGCGAATGGTGGGTAAACGAGCACTTTAAAAATGGCGAAGTAAAGAAAGAAGAAAACCTTACCTTCAGTCCAAAGAATGCTGCTAACGAGCTTGTATTTGACAGAGCAGAACGCTTCTGGCGACAAAGACTTGATTCAAACCGCGCAGACATCCTTTTGGAAATCCGCGACACGATGATTTCTATGGCACAGCTTATGCGCCATCACCGAAGCCTTGTGTGGAATGCAGACTCAGGACTTTTGTTGTGGGACATTGCAAGAAAAACTCCGGAAGGCGTAACCTGCGGTGTATGTAAAACAGAAAAAGGAAAACAGATTCTCGAGCAGTATGGAAGAACCTTGGGAGACCTGGACAGACCTATTTTACAGACCCGCGGAGAATCTTTTAGCACAGACTTTTTAACACAAAAGGATTTTTACAACGTGCTTGTAAACTTCCAGTATAAGGGTGCAATTTTTGACAGGGTATTCTTTACAGATCCTTTTGCAAGCGAGCCTTCAATTATTGCTCTTGCAGAAGCTGCAAATGCCGTGCTCACTCCACAAAAATATGAAGAAGCAGAAAACGAAAATATTGATATAACAGAAGATGCTCAGTCTGCGGCTCACAAGCAGGATGAAGATTTTACATACGAGTCGCCGCTTGCACCAGGCTTTAAGATTATTATTTCGCAAAAGATTCCATGCAAGGGCCAGCACATAAGCGAGCTTGTACGCAAGCAGATTCTTAGTCCGGAAAGCATTGAACCTTTTGGTGCAATCTTAAATAAAATGGAAGAAGCAGAACAGGAATTCTTTGGCGACAGAGATAATCCTCTTTTTTCATGGGACGGACTTTTTATTGCAAACACCTTCCGCAAAAAAGGCTTCAATGTAAAGATTGCAACTCAAGAGCTTAAGGAAAAACGACGCGTAACTCCAGCCGAAATTGAAAAGTGGTTTACACAAGACACCTCTGCATACGGTGCAAAAATGTGCAGTGCAGTTGGAAGTGCAGACCTTCAGAAAATCGTAAATCTTTTGATTTCGGCCTGCGACAAAACTGTGTTTGACTGGAAGAGTGAAATAAGCTTCTTTATTATTGAGAAAAGCCCTTCGACAGGCTCAGGAACCCCAACTAATTCCTGATAGCGTCTATATTTGCCTTGCCGCCTGGAACAAATGGCAATACGTTTTCTTCTGAATCTACGCTTACCTTTACAAGACATGGCTTGTTGCTGCGGTTTGCATCAAAGGCTTTTTTGTACCATTCAGAGTCGGTATCGGCATCTACTGCTTCTATTCCAAAGCCACGGGCAATTGTAACAAAATCAGGACTGCTTGCAAAAACAGAAGCACTATAATTTTTGTCGAACAGATATTTCTGCTGCTGATAAACCATACCCAAGGTTCCGTTTACAAAAACAATAACTGTAACAGCAAGGTTTAATTCTGCAAGAGTAGCAAGCTCCTGAATGTTCATCATAATTGAACCATCACCACTAATACATACAACACGCTTATCTGTATTTGCAATTGCAGCACCAATAGCTGCTGGAAGTCCAAAGCCCATAGTTCCAAGAGAACCAGAGGTCAGGAAAGAACGAGGTCGTTCAACAGGATAATACTGTGCGGCCCACATCTGATGCTGACCAACATCTGTAGTAATAATAAGGTTATCAGAGTTCAAGCCTGAATAGGCGGCATACTCCGGTATTTTAGAAATGAGTTCACGTGGATTAGTAAGCTTCTCACCTTTAGGACGCCCGCAGTCAACAGAAAGATTTTCTGCCTTGAGCTTCTGGATTTTTTTGAGCCATGCAGCATCAGCTTTAATGTTCTTTTCTGAAACAAGCTGAGCTATCACTGGGAAAACAGATTCAACATCTGCTACCACAGAAACTGTAGAAGAAAGAATCTTGTCTACTTCGGCAGCATCAACATCTATGTGAACGATTTTTGCATCAGGACAGAAGCTTTTTACAAGGCCTGTTGCACGATCATCAAAGCGAATACCTGCAGCAATAATAAGATCAGAATCATGAACTGCAACGTTTGCAGCATAGCTACCGTGCATTCCAATCATTCCTATAAATACAGGCGAATCCTCTGGAATACAGCCAAGTCCCATAAGACTTGTAACAACAGGCAGCGGATAGTTTCCAACAAAGTTCTGAACACCAGTTGCAGCCTCACTTGAATTACAGCCGCCTCCGCAAAGAAGAACAGGCTTTTTAGCTTTAGAAAGGAGTTCAGAAATCTGGCCCATCTTTTCTGCATATTCATCAATTGGTGTGTGAAAGCGAATATCATGAACGCGGATTTTTGAAATATCAGGCCATTCTTTAAACTCGCATTCCTTAAGCTGAACATCGCGCGGAACATCAATAAGAACAGGACCAGGACGACCATTCAAGGCAACTTCAAAAGCACGAGGAATTGCATCAAGCAGCTCTTCAGGGCTCTTTACAAGAATAGAATGCTTTGTAATTGGGAAAGAAAGTCCAAAGGTATCTGCTTCCTGAAAAGCGTCTGTACCAATTTGAGTTGTATTTACCTGACCAGTGATTGCAATAATAGGAACTGAATCTGCGCGTGCATCTGCAATTGCAGTTAGAAGGTTCATAGCACCAGGTCCACTTGTAGCCATACAAACAGCAACATTACCAGTAGAACGTGCAATTCCCTGAGCAATAAAACCCGCAGCCTGTTCCTGGCGCACAAGGACGTGACGGATCTTAGACTTGTTCAATTCATCATACAAAGGCAGAATCATTCCTCCAGGAATTCCTGCCACAGTCTCAATGCCGTACATCTCAAGCAACTTAACAATAATCTGTGCGCCGGTTTGTTTCATTACAATTACGTCTCCATTTAAAAGGTAATAAGTGATAGTATCATATTTTTAGAGTGCATTCAATGAGTTGAAACATACACATAAGCTGATAGAGAAAAACAGCTCCCAGGCGCCTTACGGGTTTGCAAAACCGCAAGCTCGCTTGCTACATGCTGGCGTGCCTTGTAATTATATACATGGCCGCCTTGCGGCCGCACGCCAGAATGTTTTTGAAACCCGTAATTCGCCTTCCGCTGTTTTTCTCAACTACTTCATAAAGGTCCATTTATTTATTGACATCTTAATAATACTATCTATAAAATCATTTATATGTCTCTTAATTGTAATGAAATAAACCTTATCCTTGCGGAACTTGATTTACAGGGCGCTTTTATTCAGGAAATTGTGCAGCCCGGGTATGATATGCTGGCGCTTTATACTTACAAGGAAGGAAATGCTAAGACTGTTGTGGTTTGTACGGCGCAGAATGCGGTTAGGCTTAATGAAACAAGGCGTAAGATTACTAAGAATGAAAAGCCGCTGCGATTTATGGAATTTTTGAAATCGCATATAAAGGGATGCCGTATTAATTCCTGCCAGCAGGTTGGGTTTGAGCGAATTATAAAAATGGAGCTTAGCCGGATTGTGGCAGCTGAAGATAAAAAGGCTAATCAGCAGACTGTTCATATTTCGCTTGTGAAAAAGCCGGTGCTTTCTAAGGAAGAGCTTGCGGCTCAAGGCGAGCCTGATGAAATTGAAGAAAACTATATTCTTTACATAAAGCTTTGGAACAATGCCGCTAACGTGATTCTTTGCGATACTGAAAATACGATTCTTGAACCGATGTTCCGCAGGCCTGAGCGTGGGGAAGTTAAGGGACAGAAATTTGAAGTTGAGGCGAAAGATATAACTGAAGCTGAAGCTCTGGAAAAATATCCTGTAAGAGAATGGGCCGGGGTTTTAGGGGCGGAGCCCCTAGGAGAAGGGGTAGCGGAAAACGCCGAAGGCGGTTGGAGCGAGGGGAAGACTTTCCCCTCCTTTAATCAATATATCGATTATCACTACAGCGAGCAAACCTCTTCACTTTCGCGGGCGGCACTGCTTGAAAAGGCAGAAAAATGGTACAACCAGAAGCGTTCTAAAATGGAGGCGGCGCTGAATAATCTTTTGCAGAAGAAGGAGCGCTTTGAAAATGCAGAAAGCATTAAGCATGAAGGCGACCTTATTTTGACGTACGGGCATTTGATTAAGGGCGATTCGAAATTTCTTGAATGTGAGGACTATGAGACAGGGAAAACGCTTCGCATTTTGATTGATCCTAAAAAATCGGCACAGGAAAATGCAGCTGAATATTATAAAAATTATAAAAAGGCTGTTAGCGGGGCTGTTGAAATTGAGCATGATATTCAGATTGCGCGTACTCAGCTTGAAAAACACGATGAGCATTATGCCCAGATTTGCGCCGAACAGAATCCTGTTAAGATTGAACAGCTTTTACGACGCGACACTACTCCAACTCAGAAAAAGAAAAAGACGCATCCTGGACTTGATTACACTGTAAACGACTGGTATATCCTTGTGGGCCGCGATGCTAACGAAAACGACGAGCTTTTGCGCCATTATGT